>Ga0315279_10003233_pt1 | contig 23068 bp, 21 predicted proteins | sample YL17G06_20_MG_FD_203694 | JGI IMG/M metagenome (GOLD analysis project Ga0315279, IMG submission 203694) | Sediment microbial communities from Yellowstone Lake, YNP, Wyoming, USA - YL17G06_20 | ecosystem: Environmental > Aquatic > Freshwater > Lake > Sediment | place: USA: Wyoming | collected... | reverse complement strand
TTTGATGGTGAACTTCTATTCCAGCACAGAATCCAAGTTTTTTGAAGTCGACATTTCTGGGGTCTAGCATCAGCCTACTGAGTATTTCATGCATTTTAAAAAGTTTGAGTTTGTTCCCGCGCGCGCGCGCGCGCGAGAAATCAGGTCATGTGCTTGACGCAGGAACAGAAGCTGGCACGATGACAGGAGTCTTGAGCAAGCAACTGAAAGTGTCAACTATGAGCATAGATGCAGACAGGAGGGTTTTTCCACACAAAGCTCATTAAGATACAGGCCTTGTCTGGTTGACATGCAACTCTTAGATCTGAAGAAGCGTGATCTCGAACTCATAGAAAAAGCGAAAAAACTCATTGGGAAGCGAAAGTCGAAAAGATCATCAGTTGCCTCAGTCTTACGTACGAAGAGCGACAAGATTTTTCAAGGCGTCAACATTGAAATCGAGTGTTCTGCTCCATGCTCAATCTGTGCCGAGTATGCAGCGATCGGAACAATGGTTTCTGAAGGCGAGGAGAAGATTGACACTATAGTCGCGGTTTCTTACAAAGATGGTGGACATGTCCTGCCGCCATGCGGAAAATGTAGGCAGTTCATAAGCGAGTTCGGCAACCCTTACGTGATTGTTCAAATCGAAAAAGAGCTCAAGAAAGCCAAGCTGAATGAACTGTATCCTTTGCCTGTTGTTTCTGAGTGACGTGGACATCCAGTCTTTGCTTCCTAGTTTTCAGACATGGAACGTGGAGAAACTTGTCATGGCGTTTCGCTTCAGATTAACGAAGAAAAAGAATGTGGAAGAAGAGAATCTCGGGTTATTTCTTTGTTCGGCCGAGTTCCTTTCTTTTTATGTATAGAACCGTTATTATTGTGAAGACCATCATCAATGGAAGTATTGCATTCGAAGGAAATTCTGGTATTGCCGTGTAGCTGACGTAGGCTGTGAAGGTTGGGTCATGTTCGACTCTGTAACCGCTGTAGTTTGGGTAAGCGATCAGATAGAGGTAGTTTGCCCGTGTCATGTTTGTGATGCTTTCCTTGGCTTTCAGGTAGAGCAGTGGGTGCATGTTGACAACTAGCAGGGGGAGGAATTTCATGAAGTCCATGTGGAACGCGAAGAGATCTGTGTTATTTGCGAAGCCGCTGATCTTGGCGGTTCTGGCGGTCGCGTTGTAGGTGTCGAATGTTGCTTCGGCGGGGTCTGCGGTGTAGTTGTAGAGTTTGTATGTTTCTTTGCTGCCAAAAGAAGCGTCGAATATCTTTTCTCCATCATCCGCGTAGGTTGTTATTGACGAATTGCTTACCATATTGTCGTTGTCTGTAGCATTTTGGCCGTCCGCTGCGACACTGTAGGTGTCGTGGTCATACATGACTAACGTTTGAAAGTCTACTATGCTCATTTTGATCTGGTTATTCTGTATGAAATCATAGACGGTTTCGTTCGATATCTGGTGGTCATAGCGGTAGCAGCCTGTGCTGTTGTAGTGGTTGTACAATGGGACTATGAACCAGCCCCAGAAGTGCCATATGTCTCTGATTCTTCCTATGACGTGGTTCTCAGTCAATGTTGCTGTGTGCGTGTCTGGTGACATTGTCAAGTTGTAGGTGAAGGTCAACTCGTCATACGTTGTCAAAGCCATTGGCCAACTCTGGTACGTGTGATTGGTCGGTGAAATGAAGGTTCTCCACCATATTGCGGTTAGGTTCGTGTATTTCATTCCCCATGACCATTGGAGTTTGTCGGGAGAATGGGTCAATGGAATGATTGATGTCTCACTGCTTAATGATGGAAATGACGCGTTTGGGAAAGCACTTTGGAAGTTGAAGCCCATGCTGAACGAGGACCAGAGGTTGTCGTTCACGTCAGGCGAGTCTGGATACAGTGATTGGTCAGTGTCGTTGAAAGCCATGAGCATTAGGAAGTTGGATGCCATCAGAACGTCTCTGCTGTGGTTTTCGGTTTTGTAGTGTAGCATGAAGGTTTGCATTGGTATTGTGAAGTAGCTTTCGTTGTTGAAGGTTATGTTGCTTAGACCCGCGTAGAGCATCTGCAGGTCCGTGTTGTTTACGTATGTCATGTAAACGTTGGCGTGATAGTTGGCAGGAACAGGCGGTAATCCGTGAAGCGTGGCATAAGCTCTTGCATAGTCAAAATAGTCAATGATCTTTCCCCAGCTTTCAAGCATAAAATCTGTAGCAAGCAACGTGTCGGTTGCGAGAACTTGTGACATCATTCCGATTGCAATCATGCATACAAGCATGCCTGCAAGCAGTAACTTACTTCTCATATGAATCCCTGTTTCAATTGTCTTTTCGAAGTCTGAATGTATATTAAGCAATTATGAACGCTGAATCCAGATTTCTAATTGATCCAGTCAAATCCTACCCTTTTTGGAGGTTTTCTATAATGTGCAGCGAGAATCAAGAGTCAAACTTCATACACGTTAAATGTGATGATTGAGGCTACTTTTCTTGTTCCCGCATGATACAGGTGTCACTTTAATGGTGTCTCCAGATTTGGCTGACGCAATGCAAGCTCTGCATGACAGCGAAGAATGTCTACGCTCCATTGCAGATTCGGCTGGTGACGCAATAGTTTCCGTTGATGTCAAGGGGAAAATGACTTTCGTAAACAAAGCTGTGGAAAGAATATTTGGTTATTCAGTTGACGAATTGTTGGGCAAACCGATAACTGTTTTGATACCTGGCAAATTCCTGAAAAAGCATTTGAGAAGCATGGAAAGATGGTGCCGTTCTCCTCAATATGATCCAAACAAACCACGTGAGTTATTGGGACTGCGGAAAGATGGACGTGAATTTCCGGCTGAGTTATCATTCTCTACATGGAAAATGAAAGATGATCTCTATTTCACCGTCATCGTGCGTGACATCACTGAACGCAAGAAAGCTCAGGAACGTATGGAAAAATTGAACAGCTGCTTCCTGAATTTCAAGATTGATCCGAATGAAAATATCAATTCTCTCGTGGTGCTTTGCGGCGAGTTGCTCAGTGCGACTTGTGCTCTTTACAATCGTCTGGACGAAGGAATGCTCTGTTCTGTTGGGCAATGGAACACTCCCTCAAACTACAATCCTGTGGACAAACCAGATGGCCGCATCTGTTATGACGTGATAAAGCAAAGTGGAGACAATGTTTTCGTCATTAAAAACTTGGATAAGACTCATTATGCGCAGACCGATCCTAATGTGGCGCGTTATAAGTTGCAAACTTACGTTGGTGTTCCTGTCAAATTCGGAGATGCACACATAGGTTCTCTCTGCGTGGTCTATCAAACAGATTTCAACCCTACCCAAGACGACCTCAAGCTTCTCGCATTACTCGCATCCGCAATCGGAGTCGAAGAGGCGCGCAGAAAGTCAGAGCTCAGGCTGCAAGACAGTGAAGAGATGTTCCGTGCAATCAGCGCTTCTACAGTAGATGCCATAGTTTTGATGGATGACAAAGGCAGAATCTCCTATTGGAATCCTGCAGCTGAAAGAATATTTGGTTACAGGAAAGAAGAAGTGATAGGCGAAGTAGCGTTTAAGCTTCTTGCCCCTGGGCATTTCAATTTCAACTATTCTCAATTCTACGACTTCCTGAAAACAGGACGCAACTCGCTGGCAGGCAAAGTTCTAGAATATGGGGCACTCAAGAAGGATGGGACCGAATTCCCTGTAGAACTTTCTATTTCTTCGCTGCAAATCAGAGGCAAGTGGCATGTAGCAGCCATCGTCAGAGACATAAGTGACCGAAAAAGGATGGAGCAAGTGCTTCGAGAAGGAGAAGAAAGGTATCGGAGCATCTCTAAGAAACTAGAAAGCCTGATGAGAAGCTCAGCAGTGATGCTCAGTACAACAGATTTGCGTGAACGCTTGAAGACTGTAGCTGAAGCAGTTCATGAGCAAGGATGGGGAAGAGTCGTCATTTCACTCAGGGACGAAGACCTGAACACGATAGACGTGGTATCAGCAGGTATAACCGCTGAAGAAGAAGAGTACCTGAAAGAGCATCAATCACCTGGACATGTTTGGCGCAAGCGTCTAAGCATTATGTTCGAAAGCTATCGTTTGGGTGAGTTCTACTACCTCCCTTGGAGCGATCCGCTCGTTCAGGATCAATTCAAGTATGCCCTTTCAAGTAAAGTCAAAAAACAGGAGACAGTTGACTGGGATCCAGATGATCTGCTTTATGTCCCCTTGAAATTGCCTGATGGGCAAATAGTGGGCGTAATGAGTATGGATGACCCGAAGGACGGACGGCGACCAACTAAAGAATCACTGGCGCCTCTCGAGCTTTTTGCATATCAAGCTGCAGTGGCTATTGAAAACGCAAGATTGATACGGCAAGTCAAGGAGTATGCACAACATCTACAAGAAATGGTGGAGGAAAGGACAGCAGATCTGAAAAGAAGCGAAGAAAAACTCAAAAGCATATTTGCTGCCTCTCCAGACGCCATAACCGCCACTGACTTGAACGGAAACGTCATTGAATGCAATGAGCAAACCCTGAGAATGCATGAATATTCTTCGAGGGAAGAATTGATCGGCAAGAGTTCCTTGGAACTGATTGCTAAGAAAGACCGGCAGAAAGCGCTGGAAAACTTGAAGCAGACTTTTGAACACGGGCAGGTCAAGACCATTGAGTACACGTTCGTGACGAAAAAGGGCAGAAGGTTTCCAGCCGAGTTGTCTGCAAGCGTTGTGCAGGATGCGTCGGGCACTCCGATAGGTTTTGTCGTCGTGACGAAAGACATCACTGAGCGCAAGCGGTTGGAGCAACAGATCTTCAAGTCGGAAAGACTTGCGGCAATAGGACAGTTAGCGGCCATGATTGGGCATGATCTGCGCAATCCGTTGACAGGCATAACCGGCGCAGCTTACTACCTGAAGAGGCGATTAGACCTGAAAGCGAATGAAAAGGCAAAGGAAATGCTTGACATTATTGAGAAAGACATTGCGTACTCTAATAAGATCATCAACGACCTTCTGGAATATTCAAGAGAAATTAAGCTGGACTTAACGGAAGTGACACCGAAATTTCTGGCAATTGAAGCCTTGTCCCTTGTAAAGATTCCGAAGAAGGTTCGCGTAGTAGATTTGACGAGAAAAGGTCCTCTCATGACGGTTGATGCTGCGAAGCTGAAGAGAGCTTTTGTCAACATTATCAAGAACGCTGTGGATGCAATGCCAAAAGGTGGAACACTGACAATACAGACCAAGCAAATTGGAGACAATTTGGAGATTGCCTTCACAGACACTGGGGTCGGTATGCCTAAGGACACGATGCAGCAGATCTTCACGCCATTGTTCACATCAAAAGCTAAGGGAATGGGTTTTGGTTTGGCCATCTCCAAAAGAATTGTAGAAGCTCACGGAGGCAAGATAACAGTGGAAAGTAGGGTAGGAGAAGGATCCACCTTTACATTATCTATTCCCATCGAACGGCAACAAACGGGAGGTGAAAAGATTTGGATAAACATGCCAGAATCATCGTTGTCGACGACGATGAAAGCATAAGAAAAACGCTTGCGGCGATACTGGAAGACGAGGGTTATCTAGTCGATACAGCGGAAAGCGGGAAAGAAGCAATCCTGAAAACTAATGCGAATTTCTATAACCTTGCCTTGATCGACGTTCGACTCTTGGACATGGAGGGTACAGAGCTTCTGATCAGGATCAAGGACACCGTGCCAAGAATGCGCAAGATTATCATTACCGGGTATCCGACGGTTCACAATGCGATAGACGCCGTTAACAGAAATGCAGATGCGTACCTGTTGAAACCTTTCGATGTAGGCAAAGTGCTTTTCGTCATCAGGGAACAGTTGAAGCAGCAAGAAGAGGAAATGGAGTTCAGTCAGGAGAAAGTCACGGAGTTCATTGAGACTCAGGTCAGGGAACTTGACACGGCAACCGTTAATGGCAGGTCCAAGTGATAGTTCCGTCTTACTCTTTTCTTATTCGTCTGTGACTGCTTGTCTTTTTCCATTCATCATACTTTTGCAGGGCTTCTTTTGTTTGCGTGTTTGTGAAGTCCTCCACGCTTCGGTAGGGTGTGTTCATTTCCTTCAGGGCTTCTTCAAGAATGTCGTATTGTTCCTTGGGCATTTCTATATACTCATATTCTCCTTTCAACCAAGTTAAGCGGAACCTTATTGCGTCCCGGATGAACTCTTCCTTTGTTGTGTAGCCTAACTGCCTGTTTTCCTCTATGAAGTTCTGCGTTTGCGTGAGCAGTTCCTGTGGAAGTATTACCGATTCGTTGATCAATGCGCTGATTGCATCTTGGTATGTCTGCATCTTGCTTGTCTGAGTCATCAATTCGCCCATAAGAGCGGTGAGTTTCTGGTGAATGTCCTCTGAGATCTTGAGGGTTTTCACGTCGTTCACTGTTCAGAGACTTGAATGCAGGGTGTATATTTTCCTTTTGGTATCAGAGGTGGAGATAGGTTTATTAGGTATACCAAATACACCAATATCGCGACAAAGGATTCCGCAGGTGAATACCCATGCCGTTTGTATTTCATTGCAGTAAATGTGGATCAATATTGTATGAGGACCCGAAACCTGTGCTCCATGATGGAACATATAGACGTGAAACATATCTTGAGAACGTTATTGCGAAAATTGGTGGGAAATGTCTCTATTGTGGTCACAAATTGAACGTCCTTCCTGCGAAAATAGAGGTCTCGGCAACGGAGCTGAGGTTGGTTATACGATGAAAAGCGCAATCTGCAATCCACGATATTTGAGCACGGGCCTGTTTCAGGTCCAGCTGGCGTTGCGTTGACTTGTGAAGAAGACGGGTCAGTGTCATGTGAGAAGTCAACAGCTCCCGAGAAGGTGGACTTTGAAAAATGCGCTGTCGACGCGGTGGTTAAGAGGAGATTTTAGCGCTGTTCTGAGAGTCGGCAGGGTTCCTCTTTTCTTACATGTTTTCTTTGACCATTTTTGCCAGTCTTTTGATTCCTTCATCTATTTGTTGTTCGGATGAGTAAGAGAAGTTTAGTCTCATGGCATTGTGGCCTTTGCCGTCGCAATGAAATGCTGAGCCGATGACGTACGCTACCTTGTTCTCTAGGGCCTTTGGGAACAACTCGTTTGTGCTCATTTTTTTCGGCAGTTTGGCCCAGAGGAACAGTCCGCCTTCAGGTTTGGTCCATGTCACGCCTTTTGGCATGTATTTCTCTAAAGCGTTCAGCATGACTTGCCGCTTTCTCGCGTAGAGTTTCCGTATTTTTTCAATCTGTTTTGGCATCAATCCACGTTTCATGTATTCTGCAACTATGAGTTGTGTGTATGTTGGTGAACAGAGGTCCATGCTTTGTTTTGAGACGACTATTCTGTCCATCCATGCTGTAGGCGCCATTATCCATGCTAGACGCAGGCCTGGGCAGAGCAGTTTCGAAAATGTTCCCAGTACTATGACTTGGTCTTCTTTGTCTAGGCTGTATATGGCGGGAACGCTTTCGCCTGTGAACCTGAGGTCTCTGTAGGGGCTGTCTTCGACTATGGGGATTTCGTACTTGTAGGCCAATTGCAGGAGTTTTCTGCGTCTTTCAAGCGACATCGTTACTCCAGAGGGGTTTTGAAAATCCGGAACGACGTAGATGAATTTTGGTTTCTTCTTCTTGTTTGCCAGCTTTGCCAACACTTTTTCCAGGAGATCCATTCTCATTCCTTGTTCGTCTTGGGTTACGCCTATCATTCTTGCTCTGTAGGCTGTGAATGCTTGCAGGCCGCCGATGTACGTGGGCAATTCAACTATGACAATGTCTTTGGGGTCTAGGAAGACTCTGCCCATAATGTCTAGGCCCTGCTGCGATCCTGAGGTGACAAGAATGTTTTCAGGTTTGATGGACGGTTTTTCGTGTGCCATCCACTTGGCAATTTCTTCACGCAGAACCCATTCTCCCTCTGTGGGTCCGTACTGAAGCGCTTGTGCGCCCTTTTCGCGCAGAATATTGCATGATATTTCTTCAAGATCCCCCACCGGGAAAGTTTCTGGCGCTGGAAGCCCTCCTGCAAAAGAGATCATGTCAGGTTGCCTAGTTACTTTGAGAAGATCTCGGATTTCAGAGCGTTTCATGCTGAGGGCGTTTTTCGAGTAGAATGCCGTAAGGTCTTTGATCATATTGTCAACTTCCATACTTTTTGCTTGAAGTTGATGCTTGTTTTGGAATGGCTAATTAGTAGACATATAAGGCTGTTGTATTTTTTTGAAGAATTTGAATGTCTGGCAGCAGATCGTCTGTGTTTCCGCGATTCACGTTGCGATGCGGTTTTAGATTTGTGTGTCTGCGAAAGGGTACAGGATTGTTCCAGAAGCATTATCTCTCGCGCGCTAGGCGTTAAGTGGAAAATATATTGATTCAGCCTTAGTGGCAGCAACGTTGCTAGTATCGGTCAAAGGTCTTCTCAATACGTAGCCTTTGTCGTAAATGGGCATTTTTCAGCGATCGTGGTTTGCAATCCGCTTACATATAGTTTCATAGAAACGATCAGCGCTCTAGACTGTCCTGATTGATTTTTTGCCTGGCGTAGTTTTTGCTTTTTCCTTTCTTCTCGATCTTAGGATCAGAACTGCGGTCAGTACCACGATCACGGTGAAGACGACAGCTGTCACAACAACAGGGATTAGCAGAGGTGCCCAGTCATAAGGTATTGACACTTGGCCAAGAAGAGGCAAATCCCAAACGACCCAGATAGTATCATGGGGAAGGTCTAATCTTTGGATTGTCGAATTGTGCAGCCAAAGCTTCGCGCGGTTCCCCCAGATGAAATCAACTGTCGTGTTTGTGAAGTGAATCTCTGTGTCTGGGCCAAAAGTGACTGCTTCTGAGATGCTTGAATTCGATATTTGCAGCTCTGACGCATCATAGTACGCTTCCAAACTGGACAGGTTTGAGCCGGCGATTTCGACGTTGCATCTTGAATTGACAATTGGGTTTGTCCAAAAATAGTTTATTTCCAAGTATTCTACAGTCGAGTTCCAGATCTTCGCATGTGATTGATTTTCAAGATGCACTCCGCTTTTGATATCACTGTCTCCAGTTCTTTGGAATATGCTTAGAACGACGCTATCTAGCAAGATGGTGGAATTGTCGTACCCGAACACGTAGTTTCCCCAGTAGTTGACGTTGTCCGGCGGCACGAAGCCTGCATGAGGGTTGAAATATGGGATTGTTGATTCTGTGATGTTGACGACTGATTGATTGTAGCACGCTATTTCATCATAAAGCACGCCTATGTAGAGCGAGGGCGCTGACGTGAACTTCAGTGTGCTGTTTAAGATCGTCAGTTTCGCGTGGTCTCTGAGGACGAAGTGTTCATGCGGTGAATCTATTCGTTCACTTGAGTTCCAAATTGAAAAGTAAAGGGCATTGCGTATGATTACTTCAGCCTCGTCTTTTATAGTCACGCTGCCAGTCTGATTGAACTGGCAATTCTCGACAATCATCTTGCTATTGCTGGCCACAGTTAAAGCGCCATAGTGAACAGTGATGTTCCCGTACGAATCTGCCGTCTGCACAGAAGCAGCAACTGCATTACCAACCAGACGGTTCCCTACGTCGGCATTTGAGAATGTTTGGACGAGGCTGCATGATATCAAGGTAGCTACGATGACAATTCTCAAGATTGAATGTGCAGATCTGACGTCACCCAGCAACGTGACTCCCAAGAAAGCAATCGCACAATTTGCCTAAAAAGACTTCGCCAAGTTGAAGCGCGCGGTTTACCACTGAACTCCTTTCAGCCGTAGCGCGCGCTAATTAGACTTTAATCTGTAAAAACATCCTTCCTATTTTACGTCGCCATTTTTCAAGCTTAGCCATGAACCTTCCTATATCTTCCTTCTTTATTTCATCCAGATTGTTGCGATCTTCTTCCCTCAAAAAAACCAGATAATTGAAGGAAGATAAAATGATCACAGCTATCAGAAGAATTACCCAGCTTTCAACGTTGTGCCATGTTTTTCCTGATGGATTTTGCTCGATAGGATTTTCGGTAATTGCTATATACGAAACCATATTCATTGCATTTCCCTCAATCTTAAGACTATTAGGACTGATGTGAACTGTTATTCTAATTACCAAAAATGAAGCGGCAATTTGACCAAAAATTACGAAGAGTAGTAAAACTAGACCTGCATCTGTGACACTTGTGATGATTTTCATGTTGCTCTATGTTTATGCTATTGTTGTTGTAACTTAAAATTCTTTTCCAAACTTCATTTGCCTTTAGCGCACGCCCTGTTAGAGCCCGCTGGATCCATATATATGGGACGAATCTACGCTCGCTCTTGCCCCCAAAACCCCAGAGAAAAGAGAGACTCGTTCAGACGTTAAACACAATCTTAGCGCGCGCTAGTTGTTGTTTTGAGCTTTTGTGGGTTGGAGCGCGAGCGTGATGCGAGCGCGACGTTATGGCGATTGCGATAGGGTGCTAGTTAGGCAAGAGGTTCAGGGTTCTTTTGTGCGCGCGCTGATAGCTTTTGCCAGTTGTTTCAAGGTGAAGTCTCTGAGGATCTTATCGCTTTGTAGGCTGATAATGAACGATTCGGGGTGTCCGAGGTATATTCCCCATTCTTGTGTTAGCTCTTTGATGAATTGGCTGTATTCGGAATAGCTTCTGTGAACAGATAGTATTACTCTATCGTAGTCAAGTCCTCTGCCATCGGAGACAAGAATCATCTCTGGATGTTTCGAAAGGAAGTCTTCGCTGGGTTCTGCTTCTTTGTCTTTGGGTTTTTCAGGTTTTAATCTTCCGAAAGTGATTGCCAAGATTTCGAACCCCAGTTTCCTTATGTCCAGAATTGTGGTGTAATCAAGCAGTCCCATTTTTTCCAGTTCGGTTCTTCTCCTTGTGATTGTAGGTTGAGACACCTTCAGGTTTTTTGCTAATTGCCTGTCACTCAATCTGGGATTCTTGACTAACTCAGCAAATATCCCATAATCGATCGACTTTAAATCTTTCATGGAATTTTATCACAACTCGATTCTTGAATAGGTTGATAACTTGATGGGCTATAAGTCTCTTACTCAAGAGGCTATTTCATTTCCTACTCAGCGCTTACGCGCGCTGTTCAGTTTTTCAGTGGTTTTTTCGACACCGTCTCCAGTGGGCTGGCGAAGCTGTGAGTATGCCACCTATTGCTGCCAGCATTACAATTGGCACTTCGGTAATTGTCAGTGCGTCTTGCTTCTGAACTTCAGCCATGTTCTCCAGACTTGGAACAGTCTGCGGCGAATACGGGACCATCTTAGGGAGCGCTGGCAAATCAACCGTAATTGCCGAAGAATTGTCGATTCGCGTTTGTTGAGGGAGACTTACATTACCGGAACTTCCATTATCTGGGGGTTCGTGAGCGTTTTCGTCTATGTTGAACAAGGAGGCTGCGTTCATGTCACCTACCACAACGGATGAAAAGTGAAGAGTTGTCGAACCTGCTCCTACCGCTTTCATCGTTACAATCGCCAATGTGTGGTTGCCCGAGATGCCGTTGACGGGACAATAACCGCCGGCGACAGCCCTCCTCAAATTGAACCACAAGCAGGCATACTCCGCGTAACCTCCGGTGTTGTTAACAGTGCATCGAGTCTCCCAGATGTTGTCCCATTCATCCTGAGGTGTAATTGTGTGATACAGTACCTCGTTCATGCCGAGGGAGTTTAAGACAGTCTTATTCCAAGTTAGGACGAATTCGACACCAAACATCCCATGGTTTACAGCCAGGTTTTCGATAACCACGCTCGCGTTGAAGACATCGCCTTCTTTGACGGTTACACTGTCAGGCTGCACAAGGACTACTGGAACGCACGCGTTTCCGTCTTGGGCTTGAACAAGGATTGGTGCAAAAACGAACAATGCAAGACAGATTGCCAAAGCTGCCTTGGGCATCTTGGTTATCGTCAATAGTGAACGCAAGGTGATCATACTAATGTTAACCCGTAGTTTCTATTTAACTTTGTCGTGCGCAGTTTCACGAGAAACATGTGTTAGCGCGCGCTTAACCATTAATGGTTAAGCATGATATTGAATAGGAAATAGAAAAGGGGGGTTGTGTTTATTTGCGTTTTCGGTATGGTTTTATTCCGTCTATTTCTTGTATGTATTCGAATCCGTGTTCTAGAAGTTCGGTGGCTTCTTTGATGTTGGTTGCTGTTTTGCAGGTGTATTCTTCTTCTTCGTTGAATGTTAGCAGTTGTGTATAGAGCATGGTTATCCCTATTTTCTTATGTCCGAGTTTTTGCATTACAAGTAGGATGTCTCTTGTTTTGTCGTAGGTTTTGGTTGCGTAGTGGTGTCGTAGGTTTCGGAGGGGTATGAGTTTGAGTTGTGGCTCGTTGAGTTTGTCTGCTACTCGTTTTCGTACTCTTTGCCATATTGTTCCCATGTTTTTGGAGCTTGGGAATGGTTTATCGCCTTTGTACTTGTAGAGGTATGTTCGTAGTAGGTCTGCGGTTTTTAGTGAGAGTTTGAGTGATCTGGAGTTGTGTCCTTTGCATCCTTGTACGTTGATTATTCCTTGTTCTGTGTCTATGTTTTTTCTTTGGGTTGTGGCTAGTTCATGTGCTTCTAGTCCTGTTTCTGCTAGGATTGTGAAGATTGTTGCGTATTTGGAAGTTGACGCGGATATTATTTTGTTGATGTTTTCGGTTGTTGGGATTAGTGGTATCTTTCTCTCCCATTTGAAGTATGGTCTTTTCCATTCGATTCCGTTTGTTTTGCAGAACCAATCGTATGCTAGTGTGAAGGAGACTTTTGATGAGTTTGTGAGTTTTGCGTATGCGATGGCTTGTTTTACGTCTTCGGGTTTCATTAGGTCGGATACTTTGCTGAGTTGTTTGAGTCTGAAGTAAAAGCTTCTTAGGGTGTTTTCTGCTTTGCCTTCGGTTTTCGCTTTTGTGATAGTTTTAAGTATTTCGTCTTTGTATTTGAAGTCTTGCTGTTGGGGTCGTCGTATAGCTAGAGGCTCAGATTCAACTTGATTGTATAGCATACTGGGTCTGTGTCTCCTATACTGGTTTAGTATACCAGTCTATAGAATTTACAATTTTGTTATGATTGTTTTGTGGTTGGACTGCTTCTGCGTTCATGCGCTTTCCTCTCCGATGTAGATTTCAATCTTGGTTAGTTCTGTTTTTTGGTTTTTCATTTTGTATCCTCTTCTTGCAGTGATTCTTGATTTTGTTTCGCCTGTTTACATGGAGCGAATGAGCGAGTGGGGTTTTCAAGAGGAGAGAAAACCAAAAATCTTATGTTGAATGAGCGTGCGAGCGAATGAGACAATATGATTTTTAACAAGCGAATGAGCGGAATGAGATCGATTCTGTAGCGAACTATCCCATGTACCAAGAAATGAATGGGACTTCGCTGAGCGGAAGAATCGAAATGACGCGAGCGAAGAACTCTGAGCGAGAATGTGGCGTGGCTTTTGCTCCCGAGAGACAGTTGAGAAAGGCACTCGGGCGCGTTTGTTACCCAAAATCTTAAATGAATGATTCTAGGAAATCTGAAAGGTCAGACATGTCATCTTGGGAGAACTCGATTGTTCTAGATCTAGATGAGAAAATAGTGATGAGTTGGCGGGGAAACTGGGAAATAGTTGGCGAAGTTCTGCGAGAAAAGTTGTTTTCGGGAAGAATAGTCAAGGGAATTGCCAAGGACGTCAAGAGAGGTTTTCTCGTATTGACAAACAAGCGATTGTTGTTCATTGAGGAACATGGTATTTTTGGAAAATCGTATGATACGGCTCTGATGCTTCCTTTGCTAGACATCGGCGAAGTGTCAATGGGCGGTACAGTCATGCCATATGTGTCAATAGTGCATGATGACGAAACGTATGTATTTCATCTATCAGGCATAGGGAAAAGTCAATTTGAATCATTCAGAGAATCAGTCATGTATCAATGTGAAAGAAGAAAGTGGGGTAAAAGCTAGAATATTTGATAGTGTCGCGCGCTAAACAGTTGACTTGCGCTCAATGATCAATTCCTTTCTTGTTGTCATCTGGCTCTGAAGTTGATTCTTTGACATCCCAACCTTTTACAGTCTTGAGCTGTTCATCTGTAAATTCGGACAGCATGACCGTCATCAGAGTTTGATTGCTTATGACGTCAAAATTAACGACGCCTTTTTCGATGAGTCCCTTTATGAAATTTGACAGTGCAATCCATTCGTCAAAGGTTCTGATGGTGTGTCCAGTCTCTCTTATGGCTTCAAAAGGGCGTATGGTGACGCCACCTGCATGAACGGTCGTCTCTGACAATTCGCTAAAGTGTTCCTCAACGTTTTGGGAGAAAGAGTCAATGAGGTCAGCCCATTTGTTGCTCAGTGGTCTAGGGTTTTTCTGGCTCAGGATTGCGGCGATAATGCCTTTGAATCGAAAGCACCATTTCTTACCTGCTTTGGCTACGTATTCCTTCTTTTCTAGGCTTCGAAGCCTTTTAGTAAGGGTTGCGTGAAGACTTACTTTTCCTATGTTTCGGATTTTTCCAGTGATTTCCCAAGCAGTTAGAGGTCCGTTGTCGTACAAGACGTTGAGTATCTGCGTGTTGTGTTTTGCCTGTTTTCCTTGAAAGACACCTATGAGTTTCATATAGCTTTTGACCACATTCTCAACCGCTATATCGCAATATTGCTATGTCAAAGCTATATCTTCACTATTGATGATTTAAGGTTTTGGGTTGTTAATTGGTGTGCGCAAGTAAACTTGATGATGGATTTCTGGAGGCTATTGGTTTTGGTAAGCACGAGGGTGAGTGGATTACCCAGTACGATTCGTTTCCTGTTAGGGGTGGTTTTTTGAGTGATTGGATGATCGTTGGTCGTGATCCGCCGACTAATTCTTATTGCGGCAAACACCGAAGTTACTTGCGTTGTTCCGAAACTCATTTGCATGATTCGATAGGTGGTCGAGATTTCTACCATAACAGGGTGACTAATTGTCATCTCTATCGATGTCATACTTGCTGGAAATATGGTTGGTGCGTTCATCGTGCCCTAGCTATTGAGTCTCGGTTTCTGACGGCTGAGAAGGTTTTGGGTTTTCCGATTACGACTGTTGAGCATATTTCTGCGAGTATGCCTAAGGAGTTGTATGATTCTTCTCCGCAAGATATGGCTAAAGCATGTTTTTCGGCTTTGATGCGCAGGGGTGTTCTTGGTGGAGCTACTATTATTCATCCTTTCCGTAAGGATTTGAAGCGTCGTGATCTCTACAAGAGTTTCCATTATCACGTTCTAGGTTACATTGATGGCGGTTACAAGTGTCGCTCTTGTGAGAAGAACGTGAATGGAGTGTGTTTAGATTTGTCTTGTGATGGTTTTGAGGCGGTTACTCGTAGAGCTTATGATAGTGATGGCTGGATCGTTAGTCTTGCTAGGAATGAGAAGGGTCTTGTTGAGGAACGCAAGTCTGTTTTCGGGAGTGCATGGTATCAGTGTGAGCATTCGGGGTTCAGGGTTGGTGTTAGGAATTTTCAGATTGTTGGGTGGTGGGGTCATGTGGCGAAACGTAAGTTTAAGACTGTAATGAAGTCTGTTGAGTTTAGATGTGCTGTTTGTAAGAGTGAGTTGAAGCATGGTTTTCTGCCTGTGGGTGTTAAGGTTGTTGCTGATCGTGGTGAGCGTGGGTTCTTGAAGAATTTTACTCTTCCACATGTTGATGACGAGGAGGTGAGTTGATTTGGCTAGGAAACCCAAGGGTTGGCTGAATTTCGAGGATGTGGTTCATTGTCGTAATATTGAGTCGTTTAATGCGTTTGTTGAGCAGTATCTTTCTGAACGGCATTTGGTTGGTGAGAACCGAAAGCGTACGTATTGGGCTTTGTTTTATGCTTGGAAGGAGAAGAGTTGTTCTGATCAGTGACGCGTTGAGAGTTTGCGCGCGCTTGTTTCTGCGTCTTAGAAGCCCGAAGACAAGAGTTTCTTCCTTATTCTCAGATTCTTTGGGCTGGAAGAGACGACGGAAATAGACTTAACCGCATTGTCAATTGACGCCATGAGCGTGTCATAGTCAGAAGCCTGCAATAGAATTGCAGTGCAAACAATTGCCTTTCTCAGATAACCTAGCATCTCTGAGTTACATTTTTGTAAAGCTTTTTTGGTTTCAGGCTCAATGACACCATTATGCAGAAAACTGTTTCTGGCACTGAATCCTCTGCGGATGTTGTTCAGAACTGAGTTGGGCTTTTCTGAAGTTAAAGAGTTCAATAAGCGGGTTGCTCGCAAAGATACCCATTGAGCAGTGTCTTTACCTGAGGAGCCCATGAGAACTTCCCAAGCGATTATGTAGCTCAATAGTTGATGTTCAAATGGAAGATTTCCGAACGCTTTCTGATAGAAGTCTAATGCCGCTTTGAGTCTGGTATCAGTTCTGATGAGACTAGCTGTTTTGAATAGTTCAACAAGAAAGCTTGCGAGTCTTTTTCTTTTGTCTTTGTCAATCTCCAGTGCAACTTCAGTTTCGCTTAGATTGTATTCGAATGGGATTGAAACAATTGGTTCTCTTTCATAGTAAGGATTTACTATCAGAATGGCGGTTGAGCAGACTGTCGCGGTGTCAAAGAGTCCTAGAAGAGTGATTGTGTCCACTGCTGAATCTATATCCGAGTCAGATAACAGGGAATACGGCTCAAAACCGTTTCTCTTGCTTCTAAATTTCCTGCGAATTTCGATTGCCGAACTGAGTGAACGATATGGAATGGACTTTTTTCTAGGAAATAAGTAGTAGTCGTCAAATAACTCGTACTGGGCTAATCGTCTAAGCACAAGACCTTTTGGAAGCTTTAGCTCTGAACCAGCGATTTCCAAACGAAAAACAGGAATCAATATTGTAAGTGTCAAATAATCAGAAAAGAGGTCATCATAAAGTTTGTCAAAGAATTTTCTCGCATTTTGTTTCCCATATTCAGGCAGAGTTGAACTATGTAGTTTTATTGTGCTCAAAACGTCAATTATGAAGTTTTCTACAGCCAATCTGATTTTGGTTTGTTCCAGAATTTTGAGGTTCGGACTTCTCATTATATAATCCAGAAAATCTGTCAACTCGGGAATTTCAGGTGCAGATTCCCATTCTTCTCTCTTCAACATTTTTCCTGCTCTTTCAATCGTATTTTCAAAATTCTCTTCAGGTGTCTCGTCTACTAGTAGTTCATTGTAGACAAATTTGTTATCGGCATCAACTGTTCGAGGTTGGCATATTGGCATTTTAAGAATAGGGACATTTTCTTCTCCAAGTTCTTGCTTCCATTCTTTCGCTTCTTCAGCATATCTTTCATTACGCCACCTAGAATGTTGTAGCTCACTTGAGTATACTCTTTGAATCAGCGCAAGAGCAAGCTTCCATGCCTCGTCTCTTCTCAATGTATATGTCTCCCATCTTCTTCTTGCCTATAATCTGAGATACATCTTCTTTTAAAATGAACTGAGAGACCTGAGGGCTCAGATTGTGCAGGAAGCGCTAGCGCACACTCGCGTTAGACTTGAATATCCAAGTGCGCGCACCTAAAAGATTAGATGGAAGAGTTCTATTGCTTTTTATGTTTCTCGATATAGTCATTCAGTTGCCTTTTCAAATCGCCTAAGCAAAGCTCAATCCTATCGCGCGCGCTATGAATACTCTCGCTTGACATGTTGATTTTCTGGGTATTCTCCTGAGGCACATACATGCTCAGTTTATCCAATGTTCCTTGAGGTATCTGTCAGAATCAGCGAGATGTTTGAGGTAAGGTCCTCTTAGGAACAGCTTGTAGTTCGGAGAGATCATGGGAGTTTTCGAGATTGATTCTTTGATGCTTTCGGAAAAACTTTCAGTGTCGTTTAGAAAGCTTTTGGTCAGGTAAGTGTAGAGCGCAAGGACTGAAACTAAACCGTTCTTCTTGGTTTTCTCTGGTGACCAAATATCAAAGTTCTTTGTTATAGGATCCTTTGGAGAGCTATCTTTCTGCAATGCAAACCCATCTTTCAAGCAGAAAACACTATCTGTATTTATTGAAAGGTGGTGTATGTCATCTCTGATTTTCTTGATCTTATCAAAGAAATCCTTGGACTTTTGGTAACAGTCAATTAGTGACGTAGGAAGATCGTATTTCCTTGCCAAATAATCTCCGTCATGTTTTATCATGTCGCTAAATTTGCTTCGAATTTGCTTTTTCTTTTCGATCTGCCAGATTGTTGAAATCAGGTACTGAAGCGAATCATACGAGGATCTAATGTTACCGAAAAGAAATTCGAGATCAACCGAGACGAAGTTCGCTATCAAAACGTCCTTCTTCTTCCGAAATATATCAAGGTAGAGAAAATATCTCTCAACTATGACGCTGCAGTTGGAAATGTCTCGTATTATTCCGAATAGAGTACGGAGAACTGAATCGAAGGAGAAGTATCTTGCAGTATAGTCGATTAGCTTAAGGAATAAGTCGGAATGGTCAAGTTTGTTGATTGCGTAATAGCACGCTTGGACGGGTTCCGCTTTCACAAAAACGATTTTGTCTTCCAGTATAATAGGCAATCTGAATTTCCGTTGTTTTTCGTCAAAGAACGGACTAAGAAAGACCGTTCTGCCATCTGCTGGCGAATCTGCAATATACGGGAGTCTCATAAGTTCTTTTGTAGATAATGTTTGGGGGAGAGTCATGAGTTTCTCAACGATTTCAAGGAATGCGACTTCGGTAATAACTCTTCCTTGGTCGATAGGTTCAGTTTTGTTGCTTCGAATTCGTATATTGAGGTTGTTGAAGTGGATGGTAGAAGTCGACGTGACATTAGTCTTGAGAATGTCTGCTTCATTTGGCGTATCGTCTGGAACGTGCGAGTGAGCCGAACGGCTCACGAGCCTTTTTTGCTTTGGGAAAGAAAGGGGAATTTGTGTTTCATTTGCGCCGTGTCTTATTCGCGTGCGAGGGCGCGAAGAGTTAAGGAGGAGCGACAAGCATGTTTAACCTAATGAAAAAAAGAGGTTCGTTGCTGTCAGCTTGCTACTTGCGCTTTCTGAATAACATTGTTCCGTCTTTATCATATTCTTCGTTGTTAGGGTTCTCTTGGTCAGCATGGTTGTCTTGGTCGTATTCCTCTTTCGTCTTATCTGAGTCTCCATCTCTGTGACTCATTTTGAGGTCACCTGTAATGTAACAAGCTAGATCCTTCCTTTAAGCGTTATGTTCGATAGCGCTCTCACGACGCTTGCGTCACACTTCTCTTTGAATGAATGGGCAGGGCTCAGCAAACCATGTGTTGCCTGTTCTATCATATATGTGAGCCATAGGTAACAATACGTGCTCACGTTGATAGATATCGATTATCGTGATAGTCGTGTCCAACTCCAAACGTTGTGTGCTTTCAACTGTTGCCTTTGGGAGATTTATGTGTCCTCTGAAACGATGTCTTGGATTCAGATTCCAGACATAATTTCCGTTGTATTGGTCGGGGAGGATACCAACATTGTTGTTTCCAAGGATTACTTCAACCTTGACTTTCAGTCGTGCGGGGTATGGACCTCCAAGATGCGTGAATAAGAAGCTTACGTCTGGAAACTTGCTGATTTGAACGACTTGATAGTCGATTGGTGGAATTAGGTGGCTCGTAAACGTTTCGTAGACTTGATCTCGGCGGGATGTTAACTCGTCTGGTTGGTATTTGTTGCCTTTGGGATGTTCGTTCCTGTAGTGTCCTATTTTAGCATGACAATCATAACAAAGAGGAATTGCGTTTTTAAGTTCTGGAGCACCTTTTTCGTCAATATGAGCTATTTCAATATCCGTTCCACATTGTTTGCCGCAGAGACAACAATGACGGTCTGACCATAGGAGGCATTTGATTTTTACGGTTCTTGGAAATTCTCTTCTGGTCATATAAACGCACTGTATTCTGGATGAGTGTGACTGCTAGATATTGCTTTAGATCGAAAGGCAAGCACGTGAGTGGGGGGCTCCGAGTGTGAGGTTGATTCGAGCATATCACCAATGGTTTTAGACTATTGAGATAAGGCTGTTGGAAAGAAAAAAAAGGGGTTATCTGCGTTTTCGGAATAGCGTTAGTCTGTTTGTTGCCGTTTTCGGTATAGGTGTTTTCCGTCTATTTCGTCGAATTTGGTGTAGCCTTTTTGTCCTAGTTCTTTGCATTGGTCGGGTGTTGTGGCTTCTCTTACGTCGTAGTGTGGGTCTTGGTCGATTACCATGTTTCGTAGGTAGTGCATTGTTGTTTCCATGCGTTTGTGTCGGAAGTGTCGCATTGTGTCTATGGGGTCGGGGCGTTCCATGTTTAGGTAGTGTTGTGCGCCCGAATAGTTGCGTAGGTTTTTGAGCGGAATTTTTAAGAGCGTTGGGTCGTTGTGGTTGGCAGCGGCTTTGGTTCTTGCTCGCTGCCACATTTCGGACATTGATTTGGCTGATGGGAAGGGGTATTCTTCGGTGTATTTTGCTAGGTAGGCTTTGAGCATTAGGGCGACATTTTCGATTAGTGGGTACGCTTGGCTCCTGTGACCTTTTAGACCTTTGATCGTGATTACGTTTTGGGTGGGGTCGAATTGGTTTCGGTGGGTTTGGTGTAGTTCTTCGGGTTCTACTGCGGTCTTTGTCATTAGCTTGAAGATTGTTGCGTATTTTGTTGTCGTGGCTGATATGATGCGGTTGACTTGGCTTGTCGTTGGCATTATGGGTGCTGGTAGTTCGTATTTGAAGTGCTGGCGTTGATATGTGATTTGGTTTGCTTTGGCGTACCATGCGTAAAAGTATGAGTATGAGTTTTTGCTTGAGTTGTCTAGGTTTGAATAGCCGATAGCTTCAGTTACGTCGTTTGGGTCTGAGAGATTGCATACATGGGATAGATGGTTTAGTTTTCGTCTTGCGTTGTTGATTGTGCTTTTGGCTTTTCCACGTATGGTCATTAATGCTAGAGTCTTTTGGATTTCTTCGGCGTGGTTTGCGGGTTCTGATCTTGGTGTTCTTATTCCTTTGAGGTTTTGAGATAGTTTATTTAGTTGTTGTGGTGTTGTTTCGGGTTGTTGGGGTCGTCGTATAGCTTGAAGCGGGATTTCGGTCATTTTGTTGGTGATCATGGTTTCCCGTTTCCTAGAATGGTTTAGTATACCAGCCTGGGGCGTTGGCGATCCTGGGTTCAAATCCCAGCGACCCCACCACATCAAACCTGTCACGGAGCAGTTGGCTAACATTATTAGAGAATGTTCTTCCTAACAAAGAGCGCACGCGCTAAATTGGCCAGAAACAAAAAAGGGGGAAGATGCGGGAGACATCTCCACTTGTCTGGGGTTCAATTCAAGTTATCCAAGCCAAAATTGATGAGTCGAATGACAATTTGACGCTTTGACAACCATTCACGTAATTTCATTCTATAGCCTCCTTATAAACAATCCAAAACATGAAGAAAAACGTGGAAAAGCCATGTCCAATAAGTGAACAGTTTCGGGCACAACGACGCACCTAAGGGCACACTTCCGAAGCTTACTTGTAAAAAGAGAAGAGCGCGTGCTTTAAAATAGTCGAATGCAGGATTATATTATTAGGGACGGATGTGCCGATCAATGAACTAGATCTGCTTCTCACCTACAAATGCAACCTAGAATGTGATCACTGTTTTGTTTTCGGAGGTCCTGATGCAAAGGGAGTCATGAAACTGTTGGACATAGAAGAGATCCTGAATCAAGCAGAAAGAGTGGGAAGCATTGAATGGATCTACGTAGAAGGTGGTGAACCGGTCCTCTATTACCCAATCCTCTTGTGGGGAATGAGAGAAGCAAAGAAACGCGGATTCAAAACGGGGTTTATCACAAATGCCTATTGGGCTACATCGGTTGAAGATGCGAAAGAATGGCTCAGACCTATTGCAGAGATAGGCATACAAAATGCGATCATAAGCGATGACCTCTTCCACTATGGAAAAGACGAAGAAAACCTTGCGAGATGCGCTGTCCAGGCCAGCAAGGAGCTTGGGATACCTGTAAGCAACATCAGCATCGAGGACCCAAAGCAGTATACGAAAGAAAAGGAATGGAAAGGAAAACCCGTCATGGAAGGCGCTGTGCTTTTCAAGGGAAGGCCTGCTGAGAAGCTCGCTGAAGGGTTACCGAGGAAACCTTGGGAGACGTTCGACAAATGCTTAGATGAGGATTTCTCGAATCAGAAACGAGTGCACATTGATCCTTTTGGATATGTTCATTTGTGTCAAGGGATAACAATGGGCAACCTGAAAAGGACGCCGCTTCAAGTCCTGTTCAAACAGTTCGACCCGCACAAACATCCCATATGCGGACCGATTCTGAAGGGAGGGCCGGCTGAACTAGTCAGAACCTACAATGTTCAACATGAGGAAGGCTACGTAGACGAATACCACGTGTGCTATTCGACTCGTGTGAAGCTGAGGAAGATGTTTCCTGAGGTTCTTGCACCAGATCAGATGTACGGAACCCACAGTTGACTACTGCGGCGACAACAACGCGTGCCTTGGTATTGGGAAAAAGCTTTACCCCAACCAACCAACGCAAAAACCTTATGAGATGCCTTGATTCCTAGCAGATTGATAATCACACAGAGACAAAGGAGACATGGATTTTGGAGTCTTGGAAAATGTATTTTGACGCTGGCTTGGTTTGTCTTGCGGTTGGAATTGCTTTCTTTCTTTTGCCCCTTTCAGGAAGCGTGAGTTCCATACATCTAGGTGTTTCACTGTATTTGCTTGGAGTCTTCATCGCAGGTATAGGAGTTGGAGTACTACTGAGCAGCTCTGCTATGTATCGACTGGAAAAGAAACAGTGAAGTCAGTGTTCGAACCAGAAGAGTAGACAAGAGTTGAGAACCATGCTGCTGCAGGACTATGAATTAAGGAACAATAGGAGAATGGTATCAACAAAGGAAAAATACTACATCCGAGCTCTTCTGTTGATAACGGGTCTTGTCCTGCTCTGTGTAGGAGGTGCCTTTTTCATCTATGCGCTATTGCTTGGAAAGACGCCGAATGAGGGAACATTCATTTTTGATCTTCGAGGACGAACCATAATGTGGACATTAGTAGTCATTGGCTTCATTTGTCTTCTTGTAGTCTTCAAATTATCAGA
>Ga0315279_10003232_pt1 | contig 23071 bp, 18 predicted proteins | sample YL17G06_20_MG_FD_203694 | JGI IMG/M metagenome (GOLD analysis project Ga0315279, IMG submission 203694) | Sediment microbial communities from Yellowstone Lake, YNP, Wyoming, USA - YL17G06_20 | ecosystem: Environmental > Aquatic > Freshwater > Lake > Sediment | place: USA: Wyoming | collected... | reverse complement strand
TTTGAATATTTGGGAATGAAATTCGTCGGAAAGATTTTGGGCAAGGCCTACGAAAAAGGAGAAATTCTAAAGAACCAAAAAGCAATGAAGAAAGCTTATGATTTTGGGATTTCCTTATAGCCCTCAAATTAAAAAATGTCTGGTCCCCTAAAGGTTTGATTGACAAAATCAACGCTTTCTGGTAAGGAAACAAGAGTGACATATTATTTAGTATAGGCATCTTTTAATTAGTTTGTAACCCCAAAAAGAAGTTAGGTGGGTGGGTATGGAGTTAAGATGTAAACGAGGGCCCCATTTCTTCATGAGAGAATTGGGGTTTTTATTTCTTCCAGGGTTGCTGATCTTATTTATGATCTCCAATCTCCACGCAGCCCAATCAACGATTATCGAGGCGGATGGCATCGCCTGTATGGGATATGACAAGTCGAGGAAACAGACCGAGGAAGAGGCGTTGGCCAATGCCAAGAAAAAGGCCGTCGACCATACTTCAACCTACATCAAGAGCGAGAGCCGACTAAAAGATTTTGAACTTGAGAAGGATCTGATCGAGGCTTATTCGAATGCAACCGTAAAAGTGATCGAGGAGCTAAGGAGGTCATGGTATAAGGATGCAGCATTAGGGGATTGTTGCCAGGTCAAGATTAAGGCTGAGGTGATCCCTGATAATGAAGCAATGGATAGGATTTCAAAAGCGAAAGGGCAGATGGACGATCCCTTGGCACTGCTCAATGTCCAGCTGTGGACGGATAAGAAGCAGTATAAAGAATCAGAAAAGATCAAGATTTATATCCGGGGGAACAAACCATTCTATGCCCGGGTTGTGTATAAGATGATAAACGGCGAACTTCGACAACTCTTTCCCAACCCTTTTCGTCAGAGTAATTATTTCAACGGCGGTGCGGTCTATGAAATTCCATCACCTGAAGATCAGTTTGAATTGGAAGTGGAGCCTCCATTCGGTAAAGAAACCATCGTCGTTTATGCAAGTACCGCTCCTCTTGGAAAAATAGATCTTACGCCGGATGGTGGAGTTTATAAGATAAACACCGAATCAGAAAAAATTGGAGTAAAGAGTAGAGAGGTGTCCTTATCAGACAAAATTGAGGTAAGGAGTAGAGGAGTGTCCTTAAAAGAGAAGAATCCCGGACAAAAGACCAAAACGGCTGAGTTCTTAGAAGCCCAGATCTTCTTTACGACGGGCAGATGAAAGGAGTAGATCATAAGAATGGGTTCTAGAAAAAATGATAAGCGCCTTAGAAAAATATTGATGCTGGCAATGTTTCTCATCATCACTTACTTGATGGGATGTGCGGTGGCACCCATGGAAACACATAAAAAGGGGATGGAAAGTCTAACAGAAAAAGAATATTTCATTCCCAAAAAGCCTGTCGACCGCCATTTCATTGGATGCGCGTGGTCCAAACAATTTGGTCCTGTGGAAGATCCTACCGCCTCTGATATTCGCATCAGAGTGGAAAGGTCTTTTGATACCATGCAGCAGAACTTTGCTTACAGTGTGGGCGTTTCATTAGGAGGACACAGCATTAATGGAGCTACTGTGGAAGCCGGTGTTGAAGGTGGAAAGGCCAAAAAGTCGTACCTTGAAGATGTGCAAATTATCAGCCCTGTATCAATAGCTGATGTCCCTTTCGAACTGAACCTCCCCTATATTACGGAGGCGTTACGTTTGGGAAACTTCAAGCTGAAGTCTGAGACGGCTGGAAAAGCAGGTGTGAGCGCTGCGGTTAGTTCAGTCAAGGGGGGTGTCAAGGGGGCAATGGAGGGTGGCGCAGGCACCTCAGGAGAAGGGCTGGTTGTTGCCTACAAACTTCATATGATTGATCCCAAAACCTATACAAAACAAGATTCCGGAAGCACAGCCCTTGAGTTAGATAAGACGACAGATTTTCCCCAGGGTAATTTATCTGTAAGATCCCAACTGAGAGTCATTGGACCGGGGTCCAATCAGCCTCTACCCAGGAATCTCCTCTGGGCCTGTGATCAGGCAGATGCCAAAAGCAAGGATATGGTGGCTGCCTGGATCATAGAACTGCGGTCAAAAGATCCGAAACGTAAGTCTTTGCAAATCGCTTTCCCAGCCTTTCCGAAAATAGAAGATTGCCAGAATTTCAGTGGGGTAATCTATTCAAGAATCGATCCATTGACGGATAAGATTATCCGCCAAAAAATCAACATTGCCATTATTCAAGAAGAACTTTCGGATTCTTTAAAGCCGCTGAAGTGGGGAGCCCAAGTGTCGCTGGTTGACGAGTCTTTTAACATCAAATTGGTCAAACAAGACGACCTCGGAAAGGAACTGAAGGGGGGAGTAAAATGAGCCGAAAAGTATTACTCATATCTCTTGCAATCCTCTCTATCGTATCATTAATCATCTTTGGAATCTCACAAGCTGCCGGGAAACCCGATGTCACCCGACATGAGGCGTACTTTCTTGAAAGCGTCGTCAACGTGCATATCGAATGGCAATCTCCGAACCCTGTTGTGCTGGTCAAAATATCTGTTGCTGGTGTAGAAAAGGAGATTAAAATCGATGCGTACGATAATAAAAGAAACCGCGACGGTTACGCAGGCGAAATAAATGTTAATTTGGGTCTCGACCGGATACCACGTCAACCTTTTACATATGTGATTCAGTTGGAAGACGAATTACGGATTAAGAGCCCCCTGGTAACGGGTAAGGTTGACGTGCCGCAGACCAAACAGCCTGGCGGCCGTCAAGTAGGTACGATTATCGTTATCATTGGTCCGCAAGTGAGCATTGACAGCGGAGCTATGTGGAGAGTGGAGAATGGACCTTGGAAGAAAAGTGGTGAATCCATCTCCGATCTTCCGCTTGGACCCCATACGATTGAATTCCAGGATGTTGGTAACTGGATCAAGCCAGAAAAGAAAAATGTGATGATTGAGGAAGGGAAGACGGCTACTATAAATGTGATCTATAAGAGTAAGAATCGGTAGGAGGAGTGCCTATTGATGGGATACAAATGTTTGACCCTGTCAGTAATAGTTATTTGCTTTTTGGGGACCTTCGCAGGAGCGATGGATGCTCAGGAAAAGAAATCCGGGCAAATCAATTGGGTTGAGGGATATATCAGTGCTGTGGGAAAAGGGATGGCCACACCCAGTGGGAATAAAGTGAAGGATCAATTGAGGGCAGTGAGAGCCGCTACCATATTGGCACAGAGAGCCCTCCTGGAAACGGTAAAAGACCTAAGAATTGATTCGGAGACGAAGGTCGAGAATAGAATGGTGAAAGAAGATGTTATTCATACTCGCGTGGAAGGAGTGATAAGGGGGGCTCAGATCGTCAAACAGGATGTCCGGTGGGATGGTGATACCCCTATTGCTTCGGTCGAGATGAGAATTTGCATAAGTAATGAAGGGAGCGGTTGCAAATCCGAAAAATCGGTTGCCGATGCCCTTGACCTGAGTCAGAGAGATGAACCTGCCCATGTTCCCCAACAGAGATTGAATGACATTGTCCTGAAGCAAGAAACAGCCATCCCCAGGACCCAGGATATCACCTATGACACGAGCAAGCCCATCACCGGAGTCATCTTTAATCTCCAAGGCCTCTTTTTTGAGCGGGTGATCTTGCCGGTTGTGATTACCATCGGTGATGGAAATAAGCCGTTCACAGTTTACTCTGTAAAAAGTGTGGAGCCCCAGGTCATTCGTACCTACGGTGTAGTGCGTTATGCTGATTTAATAGCACAGGCGAAACAAAATCCTCATCTTGGGGATAATGCCATGATTGTTCCCATATCAGGGGTAACAAAAGAAAATATGATTGTTATTGGATTTGATGCCGCCCGCCTCATCCGTGAAACAACAAGCCACGGCAACGATTATCTGAAGAATGCTAAGGTCATCATCGCTACCAAATAGTTATCAACCCATTTCCTTCTTTTTATCTTTCAGCCCATATTCTTCACCTATTTCTTCAACACCAATGGGAAGTCGGGGATGGTTTGAGGCTTGGCAGTGGCAGGGGTCTGTTTCCCCTTGGTCAACTCCTTCACCCTCTCCGAAATATAGAGATCAAGCATGTTGATGGTGATCCTTCCTTTACCTGTATAATCCGCCTTGCCATTAATCCCCTCCACCACGGCCTTTGTAAAAGCTCCATTTCCCCAGTTAGAGTCTTCGAAAGAATATTGTTTTCCTGTGGATGAGGCAAAGACCACTGCACCGTTTTCCGCACTGGCCAACTCGTTAACAACGCCTGTGATATCGGTAGCCACTGCTCTGGCCCCCATGACATTTCCAGCATGGCAGGTGTCGATAAAGAGGATGGTCTTCCCAGCCAGAGAAGCCACTGTGTTCTTCATCTCCGTAAACGGCACACCCGTCCTCCTGAGCTTATCCAAATTAGTGTTAACAGGTAAGTAATAATACACCCCTCCACTATCATTAATCCCGTGCCCTGCCAGAAATACCAATGCTACATCCTTGCTTGTGGTCTCTTTCGAGATCCAATCAAATCCATCGATGATCTCATCCTTGGTTGCTTTTTCATCGGTGAGAACCTTCACCACGACGTCGCGGTATAGCCCCCCTTTCTGCTTGAGGAAGGACTGTGCAAAGTCGCTGGCATCCTTGGCAGCAAACTGGAGTACCAGGTTTTTGTCTTCATACTTACTCACACCAATAGCAAGGACGTAGAGTTTAGGCTTAATCTTAAACTCGTCCTCTTTTACCTTCCCTGACCACTTCAAACTCACCGTGGCCGGCTCACTCACCGCATACTTATTCTCTGCAATAATTGAAACCTCAGTATCCTTCTCCGGAATAGTTACATTCAACGTTCGGATGTCTTGTTCTTTCTGAGCTGATTTGGTTCCAAGATCTTTCTCAATCGGCCTTCCATCAACTAAAACCTTCACCCTTGTCGCAGGTTCCCCCGAAGGGGAATGAACAGCGAACTTTACTTCAATCTCTTTGGTAGATACCTCAGACCCATCCTTGGGTGAAAGGATACTCACTACGGGCGGAAGGATCTTTGCTACAGAAACTTCCTGTACTTTTTTACCTGATTCCTTATTTGCAAGCTTTATTGCTTCGGCTTCATCTAACGTCTCTAAAGTCTTTGCAACCACGTCAGGTCTGTAGTAATCACGCCTGAACCTTGAGATGGGGAAGAAATCGGCCGCCTCTTCGCTTCCATTATTTACGTGCCAACCAATCAGTTCTTCTGCGCCCGGGGAGGCGTCGTAATAACCCGATGGCGTCCAGAGAACCCATCGCTTCTTATCTGCATGAGGGAAGAAATCCAGGAGTTCCTTTCCGTCTTTCATTCGGTACCATCTCACCGTACCATCACCCAATGCGGCTATAGCGACTCTGTCATCCTTTGATATGTTTACAGCAAAAGCCCCTCCAGGAACTCGGACTCTCCAGATCTCACTGCCCCCCCTGTCAAAGAGATAGAGAAAATAATTTGTCCCGAGAAGGAAAGTATTTTTTTCAGGCGAAATGGCAAGGCTCCGGGAATGATCGTCTCGCCACATTTTTATTGGGCTGCCGTTTAACTTCGGGTTTGCCGTTTCCCAGTCCGTTATCTTCGGGCCACGGGTCTCGGTGACAGGAGGGGAAAGGCCTCTTTCCGTTAGTGGGTCAGTTTCCAGGGATCTCTCTCTGACGGAAAACTGGGAAGGAGACTTGCCAAATCTCTCAAAACAAAACTGGATCGTTGCGCCATCATGTGAAACAAGGAATCTTTTCTGGCCATACCTGAAATCGGCAGTAGGCGGGCTCACATCCAGAATTTTTTTGTCATTCGCATTAAATACCCCAAAAGAGGGATAAACCGAAGTAAAAACGATGCCTCCTTCCTTTAAGGGCAGAAGGGCTGTAAGGAAGGCTTCTGCTGCAAGGAGATCTTTATATAGCCCTTTGCCCCCGTCTGACCATTTACGGATGATATATGGGGACCAAGCCGATTTACCTGTGTAGAGAAACTTGCCATCTGATGACCAGGAGACAGGACCAAAAGTTCCTTCCTTAATACCGCTTAGATCAGGAGAGTATTGACGGGAGAGGTCCTCCCCTGAGAGAACATCTAATTTCCCGCTAAAATGTGCGGAATCATAAAAACTAACGGCGATGTTTGACCCATCAGGGGAAAACCTCACAGAACCAGGCCCGAAGCCTTCCGGGACCTTCCTCTTGTTAATTAACTTGAAGTCATTCCCATAAAGGCGGATAAACCCGTCATGAGAGACTGTGACCAGTCTCCCTTTCGAATCAAAATCGACTCCATAAATGGATTCTCCGTAGTCACTATCTTCTCCGGCAATGAAATAGTCTGAAGTACGATAAATGCGAATTCCACCGCCTTTCCCCGTCCCCACCGCAAGGAATTTATGGTCCCTTGAATAGGCAAAGTGCGTTATATATGCTCTGAAACCTGCTATTCTGTGGGCCAGCTTTCCACTCTCGCGATCGAAGAAGTAGAGGGAATAAGATTTTTCGTTCGGCCCTTTTGTCAGCCCACCACAGACAATCTTTTTCCCATCAGGTGAGAATGCCACATCCAATATCATACCCGCAGCGCCTTCGCCTATCGGGGGCCTGAAAATCCTGATGAGCCTTCCCGTTGAGAGTTCCCACAGGCGCACGGTTTTATCCTGCGAACCTGTGACGATGAATTGGTTTTTAGCATCCACTCCAATGCTCGTCATCCATGCTGAATGCATTCCTATTTCCATGCGGAGCATAGGCTCTTCAGGCACTCCGGATGAATGTCCCCTTCCGGTGGAAATGAGGACAAGTAGCATTGAAATGAATAGAACTGTCTTTTTCATTGAAAATAAATTTACTAAATAGAGATAAGTAAGTCAATCAATTTTTGGTTGACTTTTTTGGGCGATTTAGTAGACTGATCTAAACGAATCCTCTTTCTTCCAAGATTAAAGGAGCAGAGAAAATGACCGAAATCAGAAAAAGGCTTCCATTACTTTTGGGCGTTTTATTCCTTCTTTTTGCTCTTTTTGCCACTTATTCATTTGCAGGAGACTTTCTTACTCTAATTACACCTGAAGAGGCTGCACAACCTGATGCGCCCATGATAAGAACTAGAGGAGTCAAAATGACAAGAATAGAAGGGGACGGACCTCAAATTAAGATTCACTCCCCTAATCTGGAAGAGCCGCTTCGTATTCCTTTTGTCATGGATATTACCTTCGAGGCATCCTCCGATAAGACCATTGACTTTGATACGCTGAGCATTAAGTATCTCAAACTCATTTCCATCGATCTAACAGGAAAAATAAAACCCTATTTAGATAACAATAGGTTAATGGTCAAAGATGTCAAAGTCCCTCAGGGCAAACATCGTCTCCAACTATTCATCGCTTACACTTCAGGAGAGAAAACAATGATAGAAATTGTTTTGAATACGGAGAAATAAAAAAGATAAACAATGAACTTATATGATAATCAATGAAGCCTATCCATGATTCCCTCAATTTTTTCGTCTTAATTAAAAGCGTTGTAACTTCGGCGGTGAAATTCATATTCAATAATGTTTCACTTTATAGGGGCTATCTCATCAGAGCCATCCTTATCGGTCTTGTTATAAGTGTGGTCGTAACGACCCTGGCTTGGATAGGATACTTTAAGGCTTACCAAAACCCCCTAACCAATCTTTTACATTTCATTACTCAAAAGAAGGCGCCCGACGTTGTCCTCCTATTTATTACTGAGGAAGAGTACAAGCAAGGTTTCCATGGAATCAGTCCCCTTTCTCGGGGACGCCTGGCGGAGTTGGTCAACCTGATGGTAAAACTCAAAGCCAAGGTGATTGCTTTGGACATCGATCTATCCGACCTGACTTCTCAGGATCACAAACTATCGGATGCTTTCGGCCACGCTTCTGCTGCAGGCATTCCCATCGCATTGATTGGAAACCTCAAACCCTTTGAGGATAAACCGCATGCAAACGATGACCCTTTGCTTGACTTACGCCCATATACAGATGAAAGGTTACACACGACCAAAGATGGCTTTATCCTTTTTGAGAATATGAACCCGGGGCTCCAATGGGTGGGTAAGGTCATTTATGGTGGGAACTTTTACAAATTAGATAGAGACTGGGTTCTTCGGATGGCTGAGGGCTTCTATATGATTAAAAATAATGATTTAAAATATAAGCTTCCTTATCTTCCTATGCCCTCTTTTCCTGTAGCCATAGTTGCTGGTTATCAGGGCATATCACAGGAAGCGCTCATGGAAGCCCTCTTGAATATTCAGGATAACAAAATTATCCTTTCAAGCCCCAGGCGCAGCCATGGGGATATCACTATCCATCTGGTCAAGGGTGGTAGGTTGATACCCAACTTTATTGGGAATTATGAATACTTCAATCGTGAGATAAATCTCCAGCGTCTTTTAGAAGAATACCGCTCCAATAGGGTTGAAGTCGAGACGATATTCAAGGATAAAATCGTCATCATTGGAGGGACCTACGACAAAACGGATTTCCACCTGACACCCGTGGGCAGGATGTCCGGAATGGAAATCCTTGCTAACATCACACAGAGTATCATCAGTGGCAGTCTGATCACACCCACCAGCTTCTGGAAGGCATTCGTCATCCAGGTCATCCTCGGAATTGCCGTTGCCTTCATATTTATCCTCTTTTCCCGCTTCTGGGCCACCCTCATCTGCCTTGTAGCTCTTGTTCCAAGTGTGGTCATAGCAAGCCTTTGGTCCTTTTCATCTTCTCACTACTGGTTTGATTTTTTTCCCACCATCGCTGGGGTCATGCTTTATGGACGGATTATAAAAGCAGAACAGGTTCTTAAAAAAGTAAAACATGAACTTGAGATTCGATTGGGGAAAAATGAACAGGCTCAAAACGTGACAAAGGATAAGACATGACCAATTCTTTAAAAGGATGACTGTATAGGAGGTGAACCATGAAAACGCTTTTAGTGATTTCTGGGATACTTTGGCTTATCATATCTTTTTTGCCTTCTGCTTCCATCGCCAAGGAAGGGGGATCAGAAGAGTATGTTTATCTCCTGAAGTCTGAAGGGGGGAAAGTTTATCGAATAATAGGGAAACCCGCCGGAGATAAAAAAGAATCGGTTAAGAAGGAGATACGGAGGATGGAACTAATTTCTCCTGGTACAATGTTGGAGATTGAAAAAGGGGCCTCCGTATTTCTCACATGCGGTGGCTGCAGAGTATTAAATTTAACCCACAAAGACAGCCCATTTGTAGTCAAGATGGAAGACTTCAAAAAAGAAGGATCTACAACAAGCAAAATCATGGATTACTTTACCATGGCCCTTAATAATTATATCCACCCCGATTCAAGACCAGGTTCAAAAGTTCGGCTACAGACAAGGGGAATTCAAAAAAAGGAGTTATGTAAAGACCTCTGGCCACCAGATATTGCAGACATCCTGCCCATCGAGCCGATCATTTTTAAATGGGAGGGGAAAGGAACCCATTTCTCTCTGGCAATAAAAGAATTCGGAAGCAATGCTACGGTCTATTCAGAAAAAACAATGTTAAAAAAGATCGAAGTTTCTTCCGGAATCTTTAAACCAGGGAGGAGATATGAATGGTTTCTTCTGGAAGAGGAAACTGGAGAAAAATGTAATGCGACTTTCACACTGCTTTTCAAGGATGAGGCAAGCAGAATAATGGAAGTCGTCAATCATTTGCCGGCACTCCTGCCTTCTGAAACAGATATGGAAACGAAATGCCGTCTTCAGGCTGGATACCTTATTTCTGAGGGCCTCGATTATGATGCCTGGAAATGGCTTGAACGGAACGGAATATCACAACAGGGAGCAGGAAATTAAGGGTCAAATTCATCGAGCGTCTTAAATATTACCTCCAATCCCCTAAGAGGATAAAGGGCGCCCAGAAGTAAGGATGGGAGCATTTTATAAGCATGTCTTGCTGGTAATTGATCGATTGAGCACTGCCCCGTGAGCTCCTTTCCACGTTGAGGCGAATGCTCGACTTCATCAAATCCAACTGAGCCTTTCGAAGGGCCTCAGATTTGGACATGCTCTTGAGGTTCCGATAAAAGGCCCTCATGAGCTCGACCGTGGATTCATCTGAGACCATCCACAAAGAGGCAATGACAGCGGGTGCCCCGGCATGGATAAAGGCTCTGGAAAGCCCCACCAGATCATCTCCTTGTGGAAAATCACCCTCCTCGCCCCTGACTAAACCCGTCTCACAAGCAGAAAGCGTCACCAGGTTCGCCTTGATCTCCATATCAAAGATCTCACTGACCGTGAGTTTCCCATCATCCTTTTCCGATGGAGTAAATCTAAGGTTTGACTTGAGTGGATTTAATTCGATCATCTCCCCATGGGTGGATAAATGTAATAGATCGTACTTGGGTGATTGACTCTTCATTGAAGTCTTGGTTGCTTGTCTTCCTATAAGGAGAAGTTTTTTCTCAAAGAGAGCCGAGACCTCCTGGGCCTCTTGCTCTGCTGCAGGAAGTGGGGGAAGATCGGTGATGGGGTTACCCACAGCAAAAATATCCACACGATTCCCCTTGTTCACTCCTCTGGCATACTTCAACACAGTCGCTGATGGCAGATAACTGATGCTAAAGGACTCGATGAGATATCTCCTCTCTTTGGAGAGAAGAGCTTGAAAGGGCAAGTAGTGGAGCATCTCGTGGGGAACAATCACCAGGTGCTTCTTCCCAGAGATCTCTCTTTCTATGGGCTGAATCAACATCCCATAGAGCTCAGAAAGAGACTTCTCGTATGTCTTCATCCCCAACCGATCCAGAGTGATCCCCTCCACAGCTCTAACCCTGAACTCCCTGATCTTTTGAAAAAGCTTCTCCGAATCTACTTCCAAGGGCACGGCCAGGACTTTTTCTTGTGTCACTAAAAAGATAAATCGACTCTCCATCCCCACGAAATACTCAATAAGAGCTGTTTTACCGTCCAACAGCGTTTGGATCTCGCTTGCCTTCAAAGGGTTGATGCTGATCAGAGAGGCAAGCTCAGAGTTTAACTTCTCGATCTTCTCAAGAATGACTCGGTGCTGAGACTGTATGCGTTCAAGCTCTGAGATCGGCTTCTCCGATTCTTGAGCCTCTGAAATTCCTTCTCTCGCCCCCGGAGGCCTCTCGAGTCCAATTTTCTCCTGCCTCATGGAAAGCTCATAGATGCGCTCCCTGAGAGCTTGTTCCTGATGGAGCAGCTCATTCTCCTCCTTATTTTTTGAGGAAAGGGTCTTTTCTGACAACATATCAAGCATGACTCTCGCCTTAGCCCGCTCCAGATAATAAAGGGCTTCAGGAGCCCTTTGCATCTTATAGAGAAGCTTGATCATCCTCTCATAGACGCCGGATTTCTCTTTCATGAAGAGGGTCTTAAGACCAGGGTCAGTAAATTTTGCCCTCATGGACTCGATGACCGAGATGGCTTTGGCATAATATTCAAAGGTCTTTTGATCGTCTCCCTCATTTTCTGCTATCCTTCCCAGCCAATTGTAGGCCCTCCATTGGGGATCTGGATCACCAGCCTTTGCTGCTATTTGGATCGTTGATTCAAAGGATTTTTTGGCTTCAACATTCTTATTTAGCCTCGTATAAGATATGCCAAGGTTGAGATAACACCAGCGCCGGGTAAAATACCAATCGCTTTTATTGAAGTATTCCAAGGCATCTGTAAGATGCTTCACAGCCTCATCAGGCTTATTCATTCTCAATAGATTTTGTCCTATCCCGTAAAGGCTAATCCCGATAAAATAGGGAAAATTTAACGACTTGGAGATTTTTAAGGATTCCTCTAAAAATCGATTGGCCTCCTCATACTGCCTCAGGTTAGAGGCTATCGTGCCTAAACGATAAAGTGTCAATGACTCCATATACTGATTGCCATAGCGTTTAATATCTCTTAATGCCTCTTCTGCATAGGCCTTTGCTTTTTCGTTTCTTCCAAGTAATCTTTCAAGATCTGAGATTGTCGAAAGAATATGAGGATAGGCTGCGCCCCAATCAATTTGAGGAGTTTCTCTCATCATTTTGTGTAGATTCTGCACCTTTTCATATTCCCCCATTTGATTCAAATGATCAGCCGTATAGGCGACGAGATCCCGAAATTGCTGATCATTAGGATGAGTGCGGACGAGTTCCAAAAGATCAGCTTCGATTTGATCCTGATGACCCTTTTCCCAAACGATGACCCTGACAATCAATTCTCCCCTTTTGGTCTGAAGATTGGGATTTTTCCACCAAGTACCCATACCTAAGTGAAGCAGACCTCCCTCTCCACTTGGAACAACATTCAAATTGGAGGGTGTTTTTAAATAATCAAATCCGCCTCGAATATATGTATTTACTCCACCTTTTCCGACCTTGAACTCCAAACACTGATATGGCTGCCAGCGCCATTTACTTGTGTCCGTAATGTCCCAGATCTCACCTTTGGCCATGACAGCGACAATGGCTCCCTCAGGTATATGGATGTCTGTTTTGGTCCAGATTCCCATATTTGCTAAGGGTGTTAGAACTATATTTTCATGGAGCTTGTAATGGGCGGTTTCCTTTATGGTTATCTTTGATATACAACCAAGAAGGAGAGAAAGAATAAATAATACGATGGCAATCCTTAGGAATTGGTAAAATTTTCTCATATATTTCTTTTTATCTTACTCCATTATTGTAGAAAGGTCAAAGTTTGACAATAGACAAACTGAATGTCTAACCCTATAATCCAAAGTAGGAAGGATTTTGCACCTGCAAGAATGGAAATCTTATTTTAAAATCGGTTTGGGAAGATGTCGTGGAATAAAGTGGAATTAAAAGGAAGAAATAAATGAAAGGAAACAGATGCCTTTCTGGTATATCATCTATTAAGTGTCAAGCCTTGACACTTATCTTCTACTATAGGATCAGGTACTGCCACCGGTTTGTGAAAAACCAAAAATTCTTGTGCTCTTTCCGTCGGAAACCATTCCCTGTGGCTGATTTTTTCTTTCTGATCTCTTCAATACCTCTATTCCTTTTTCTTTTGGAGGTCCTTTTTCTTGATTACCAACCGAGGAGGTAGGGTTTTCTGAAAAATGAATCGTTCCTTTCTCGTCGACCCATTTATAATACTCCTGCCCAAAGATGTTTTCAGTAAAGACAAAAAGACCGAAAACCAAAAATGTGGTAAAAACTATTTTTCGCATTTTCACTCCTAAATGGAATGAGAATCCATTATCACCTATTTAACTTTACATTAAATGAAATAGCATTTTTTATGCCAACCCATTGATTTTATGTAAATCATCGATATTAATAAGAAACTTTTTTCAGACCCTTCGTTTTGGAAAAGAGAGCTGCCATTTTTTGTCCATTTCAAGTTGAATTTGTCATACCGCGATTGAAAAAGTAAAGAGGTTCAAACCCATTCATTTATTGTCTATCTAAAACCGCTCATGGGTGTAAAAGTATTAGTAACAAATTTCATTAAAAAGCAGAATCTACAACCCGAAGTAAGCGGACTTCACATCCGGGTTTTCCATCAACTCCTCAGAATTCCCTTCCAAAACCGCTCCGCCGTTTTCAAGGACATACCCATGGTGAATGATTGGTAAAATGGGACGGGCATACTGTTCCGAGATGAGGATGGTAATTCCTGTTTGTAGATTAATATCATGGATGGATCGGGCAAGCATACCCTCCATCATCGGACTCAGTCCGAGTAACGGCTCATCGAGTAGAAGCAGTTTCGGCTGTGCCATCAATGCCCTTCCAATGGCAAGCATCTGTTGCTCCCCTCCGCTGAGAAAACCTCCCTCCCTCTTCTTCAGATTTTTTAAGGGTGGGAAAATGGTAAAGATATATTCCAAGGTCTTTTTAGCCTGGGCCTTCGTGGCCAAATAGCCTCCTATTTTCAGATTCTCCAAGGTGCTGCTTTCAGCGAAGATCCTTCGTCTTTCAGGACAGAGGACGATTCCCTTCTTAGCTCTCTCGCTTGGCTTCATGTAGGTGATATCCATTCCCTCAAAAGTGATATTGCCAAGGACAGTGATCCTCTCTCCGCCTTTCATCTCTTCCTTCTTCTTCACATCCAATATGATTCCGGAGATCGTATACATCAGCGTTGACTTGCCCGCGCTGTTGGCACCAAAGATGCCTGTCACTTTTCCGCCTTGACATTTTATATTGATATTATTGATGGCGATAGCATTCTCATAAAATACCATGAGGTTTTTGATCTCTAACATGGCACAGCCTCCGTTCCGAGGTAAGCTTCTCTCACCTCTTTGTTCTCCATAACGTCTTCAGGGGATCCTTCAGCAAGTTTTTCCCCAAAATTCATGACCATCACCCGATTGACCAGCCTGAAGAGTTCCCTCAACCGGTGTTCAATCATCATGATGGTCATCCCTTCCATCTGAAGCTTCTCAATCAAGGGCACCATCGTGGAAATTTCACTCATACTGAGTCCTGAAAAAATTTCATCGCAGATAACCACCTCAGGCTTTAAAGCCAGGCACCTGGCAAGTTCAAGACGTTTCAGGTATCCGAGAGGAAGAGAGGAGGCAATTTTATATGGAACATAGGCATCCCTCTCAAAGCCAATCTCCTCCAAAATATCGATCGCTACTCCATCCTTATCCCCGAGTTTACCTCCCCGGGTTCGGCGAATCCTTGGTGAATTCAAAGGCACAATCAGGTTTTTAAATGCCGGCAGACTATGATAGGGTCTCATGATCTGAAATGTTCGGGTCACGCCGAGGTCAGCAATTTTATGGGGTTGTAAGCCCGTGATCTTTTTATTCTTGAAAAAAACCTCTCCTGAATCGGGCTTCACAAAACCTGTGATCAGGTTAACCAGAGTAGTCTTTCCCGAGCCATTGGGCCCAATCACACCGAGGATCTCGCCTCTTGATATTTCAAAGCTCATATCTTTGACGGCCATGACTCCGCCGAATGACTTGGTGATTCCCTTAACTCGAAGAAAGATTTCCTCGCTCATCTTAAACTTCTTCCCAGTGCTCAAATTGATGATATTTTCGTTGAAGCACGCTCATCAACCCTTCAGGTTTATACACAATGAAACCGATCAAAATAAGGCAATAAACCACAACCCTCATTTGACCAAAGCCACGCAATGCCTCGGAGAGAGGGGTTAAGATAAAAGCTCCTATCACGGGGCCCACCAGAGTGCCCATCCCACCCATGACCGTAGCTGCAATGGGAAGGATTGAATAATCTAAAGCAAACTGTGAAATCCCAACCCATCCATACAGGTGGCTGAGATAAGCTCCGCCGAAACACCCCATCAATCCAGCGATGAAAACTGCTTTGGTCTTATAGGAGATGATGCTGATGCCAGAAGCCTTGACTGCTTGATCATTGTCTTTGATGGACCGCAAAATCAACCCGAAGTCTTCGGTCACCAATCTTCTGACTGCAAAGAGAGCAATGATCACGACCCCTAATAGGAGATACTGGTCAACCCAGATGTTGGGAAAGGTTGCCAGAGCCGTGATGCCTTCGGTCCCCCCGAATATATTCAGGGCGACAATAATATAAACGGTCAACAATGGAAACATGAAGCTGATGATGGCGAAGTAAATACCCCTTAAACGGAGACAGGGTATAAGAACTAAAGTGCTAATGGCAGCACCGGCGACCGTGGCAATCGGGATGGTTAGAAAGGGTGCCCAACCCATTTTCGCATTTAAAAGCCCTGAGATGTATGCTCCAGATCCGATAAAGAAAGCCCCACCTAAGCAAACCAGGCCGACATATTCGGCCAGGAAGTCAAAACCCAAGGCGAGTAAGGCATAGATCCCTGCTTGACAGAGAACCCTCTGCCAGTACATCTCTAAAAAGAAAGGGGATAGAAGTAGACCAAAGATAAGTACGATTCTCGGCATGAGAAGATAAAACATTTCCCTCCAAGAAGTCAGGGCATACAACCCTTCGGTCCTAACTTTGATTCCTCTGTCTAACCTTTCTTTGCGTTTTTCCTTTGTGTCCATTCTCTGCCCCAAATTAGTTTACTGCTTCCTCAACATCTCCAAAGTTTAGAACATTTGGATTTGGAATTTTGATATTGTTTGAAATTTGAGATTTGGCATTTGGAATTTCTGGTCCTCTATACTCTTTCTTCGAGCTCCTTCTGTTTTCCTAAAAGTCCTGAAGGCTTAAAAATCAATATCAAAATGATGGCCCCGACCAACACCACCGATTCCCATACTGATCCGAACAAGGCAGTACTGATAATCATCGAAAAACCAAGCACAAAGGAGGCTAAAACCGCCCCTGGCCAGCTGCCCAGCCCTCCTATGATACATACGGCAAGGGCATGAATTAAAATTCTATACCCTGCCTCTGCCGTCACATTCCCTAATGGAAGGATGATCACAGCTGCCAAGCCAGCTAAGGCTGACCCAATGGAGAGGGAGATGACAGCAGCCCGATCTGAATCAATCCCGAGCATCATGGCTGCCTGTTCATCTTGAGCAATCGCTCGAAGAGATAAACCCGTTTTAGTATAATGGGTGAAGAGCCATATGGAAGCCACCACCGCCAATCCTCCCAACATCACAATAAGTCGTTGTGCATCGATGAGCACTCCTGCGATCCTTATCTTGCTGTCAATAAAAGAAGGTAGGACATAAAAAGGACCGATGAATCCTTTAAATCCGCCAATCCCTTGCAATCGTAATCCCTCCAATATAATTAATCCAACGGCAAAAGAAGCAATAATCTCTGAGGTAGGCAAACCTCTTAACCGTATGAGGACCAGGCGGTAGATCAACGCTCCTAAAATTGCTGAGACACCCAGTGAGATAAGAATGGCCAATGGATAAAATAATTTGAAATCGTTAACCAAACTCCAGGTGAGAAAACCAACTAAAACATATAATGCGCCATGGGCAAAATTGGGTAATCGGCTTACTCCGTAAACAAGAGTAAAACCTACAGCAACGAGAGCAAATATAATGCTGTTTACAGTTCCGTAGATGAGGATGTTCATGAAATTCTGTGGTAGGCTGAAGGGTTGAGGTTAGAGGCGTCTGCCTGTCGGCAGTAAAGATTTGACCTCCAACCTCATCCCTCAATCTTTTATCTGAATTTTTATGCCTTCTTCAACCAGGGAGGCATCTTAATTGAACCCATTGATGCTGCCTGTGGATGGATAGTCACCCTCTTGCCATCCTGCCATTGTACCCAATTACCCAATACGCTTGTCTTTGGATCATAGCCATAAACGATTTGATGATTTTCATTGAACCGAATCGTTCCGCGGACAGCAGGCAAGTTTGTTTTTTCGAGGGCTGCAATGAGTGCATCGGTCTCGGTTGATCCAGCACGTTCAATCGCATCCTTTAATACAGAAACTCCCTCATAGGCACTCACGCATCCTGTGCTCCGAGGTGGGACTTTCCACCTCTTCTGGAAGGCATTGTAGTACTTCGTTGTCAATGGGGTAACATTCGAGGGAGTGCAACCTGCTTCTGAAAGAGTAACGATGGTATAGGCACCTTTTCCTTTGGTGGCTTCCCAGAATCCCGGATCTTCAGCGGCACCGATGAATCCGATGGGGAGAGCGGGTATTTCCATATCTGCCCATTGCCTCAACATAATTGAAGTTTCAGGTGAATAGGCCCATATAAATAAAACTTGAGCCTTTGAGTTCTTACATTCTCCCAAGGCCATAGAGTAATCCGTAGAGGCAATGGGGTGCTTGTCAAAACCTACGACCTCCCAGCCATCCTTGACGGCCAGATTCTTCACAATCTCAGCCGCCCCCCGGCACATCGCGCTATCATCAATGGAGATGAACATTTTATTAAATCCGAATTTTTCTTTTATATCGTGGAGCAGGTCAACCCCTTCTTTGATGTACCATGCCACACTACCGCTCTCCCTGAAAGAATATTTATATTTGGTAAGATCCGATGCCACCTTTTTATCCCATCCAGGGGTATAACAACCAATAGAGACAATATCGAGAATTTTATATTTGGCATAAAGATCGATGGCTGCCAGACCACATTCCGACATACAGGGTCCACCGACGATCATATCCGATTTCTTCTGGAGAATCAGTTTCTCTATGGCAAGAAGCACTTCGCTGGTGGGAACACCCGGCTCCTCATCACGGGTATCAATGATTTCGAGCTTTAAGGGCCTCTTGGTATTGCCTACTTTCACTCCTCCTGCAGCATTGATCTCTTCAGCGGCTAAGATCATCCCTCTTTCACCATTCTGGCCATAAGCACTTGCTCGAGGAACTGGACATCCCACCACAATTGGCTTGGCCTGGGAATGGACTACACCCACGCCTGACATCATCGCCCCTGCCCCAACAGCAGTGGCCCCCAAGGATTTTAAGAACTCACGTCTCGTTTTTTTCATGGGTCTTTCCTCCTTTCCCCCCAAATAGATTGATTAAAATTATCGACTATATAACACGACCAAAAACCTTAAGTCAATTGTAAATCAGTGTTGATGTAACAAAAAATTTCAGAAATCCAAAAAACCCTTGACAAAAAAATCTCATGGTGTATCAACATCACAAAACAGCGAGGATTCGGTCCTATTGATTCCACTCATAACAAAAAATTAACATTCATGGAGGTGGTTTATGTCTATTGATGTAATGCTTTCTCAAGAGGAGATTTCTTTTCGAAATGAGTTTAAGGCTTTTCTGGATGGATTGGATCTCTCCTTCATTCTCAGGATGGACAAGGAGGACGAGAAGGAATTTCCAAAAGAGTTCGTCAGCGCACTGGGACAAAATAATTATTTGGGTATTCCACTCCCCAAAAAGGTGGGGGGAAGAGGTCTCAACACAGTTTGTGCTATTCTTGCCGAGGAAGAACTGGGCGCATTGGCCTTTCCCTTAGGCTGTGCCATGGGGATGTCAACCTATCTCTGCCGTGCCATTTATAAATACGGCAACCCAGAACTCTGGAAGAAATATATCGTCCCCACCATGAAGGCAGATCTTATCTGTGCTGAGGGGATTACTGAACCCCTGAAGGGTTCTGATATCGCTCGCCTGCAGACTATCGCCAAAAGAGACGGAAATCATTACATCATCACTGGAGAAAAGCGCTTCCAGAAAGGAGGAATTGGTGCGGACTGGTTCCTCACCTTTGCGAGAACGAATCCTGACGTCGCTCCTCACAAGGGGATTACTGCGTTCATCGCTGAAAGAAAACATGGTGTTCAGGTCGTGGAACAGTTCAACCTTTTGGGATGGCGAGGAATGGGAGCTTCGCATCTCCTCTTCCGGGAAGTGGCTGTTCCTGCAGAGAACCGTGTCGGGGAAGAAGGCCAGGGATTTGAGATCCTCATGTTTCTTCTTCAAACAGAGCGTCTGATGGAAGCGGCCACAGCACTTGGTTCTGCCCGCGAATGTCTTAAGATCGCTATACGGTACTCGGATGCGCGGGAACAGTTCGAGCAAAAAATCAGAGAGTTTCAGGGGATCAGCTTTAAGATCGCGGATATGGCTGCTACCCTTGATGCAGGTCGGCTTCTCTGCTTGCGAGCAGCCAAAATCATCGACAAAGAGGGAAAAAGGCCGAACAGGGAAGTGGCCATGGCGAAATTCTATTCTACAGAGGCAGCCTGGAATATCATTGACCAAGCCCTCCAAATCTTAGGAGGCATTGGTTATACGGATTACTATCCCATTGAAAGATTTCTCAGGGATGTCCGAGTTGCTAAGATCTATACAGGCACAAACGAAATCATGAGGGAACTCACCCAGAGAGGAACCTATGATGAACTGCTGAAGGAAAAACCATCACCCGCGTGGAAACTCTGGAAAGGGTCGAAAAACCTGATGTGATGAAATTGAGTGTTTTAGCAGGATGGTAAAAAAGTATAGCAAGGATTTGTCATTCTGAGAGAAGCGAAGAATCTGACACGAAGTGTCATCCTGAACGAAGTGAAGGATCTCATGAGTTCCTTCGCTATGCTCAGGACAAGCTTCAGTCGCTACTCTCCTTCAGAATGACAGCAAGCGAAGGGTTCAGGGTGACACAAAAAATAATTCCAAATCTGAAATTATAATGAAGCCCATTATTGAAATCCTTAATCACTGTAGCGCCTGTGGGGCTTGTGTGGAGATTTGCCCTGTCCTCTGTTTAAAACTTAACAATGGTCTGCTCGAAATAGTCAACGAAGAGGTTTGCTTCGGCTGCCGCAAGTGCGAAGATGTCTGTCCTGAAGAGGCGATACGCATCAAAGGTATTGTGCCCTGACAAAATGGTTTTATATTATTCAAAAAAAATAACTTATTGAAATATCAAATAGAATCTCATCTTCTTTACACATTACGTAAACTGGATTATTTTTTTCTTGACAAAAAAATATGGTTTTGCTAATTAAGTGTGAAACTTGGGTCGTTGTTTTTCTCATCAGACTAATTCATTCCTTATTTTTCTATAAAAAATTTCGGCGGCTGAGATAGGGGGTTCCCATCGTCACGCAATATTTTACCCGATTGAACGTAGAGGATATCTGGCTCTCCACCGACTCCTCTTGATCATCTTCTCCAAAATCATCATTACGAAATCCATAACTGAAAAGGTGAGAATATTATGGATTGGAAAATAACCGCAACAACATTGTTTTGTGACACGGTAAAAAAGTGGGTCCCCATTATGGTTTATAAAGATGGAAAAACCAGTTGCGGTTATTACTACAGGCATCAGGTTGTCACCAAAGATAACCCTGGTGGGTTCTCATGCCACGGACCCCAGGGATGTTCGTTGTGCGAGGCTTATAAGGAGGATGTATTTTCTCGGGTGGGGTAAATGACTCAGGATTAAATTGAGTCGCTTCTGTTTGCATGATGGCAAACAAAATGAAGGAGGGTGCTATGGATAAAAAGGTATTCATTTTATTGATGGTGGTGGTTTTAGGTTTGGGTTTTTTGGGATGCGCTGCAGAGAAATCAGTGGTTAAAACCGCTCCCTCTCAAATTCTACCTGTTAAGGTTACGGTCGACAGCGTTGAGAGGCTCAATGCGATCGCGGCTAAGCCGCCCTTCCAGGCTACTGATCTTCTTGTCTTCAGGGTCAATTTCAAACTTTCCAATCCGAACAACGTTCCTGCTAAAGTAGACGATCTCTATTTCGAGGCCAAGGTAGATGATGGCACTCCGGACAAAACGATCGTGCAAGCGGTCTCTATGCCGCCTTATTTAGTTCCAGCGGGTGGGGAAATCGTGTGGTCTTCGACAGAACCCTTTCTTTATGGTGGGGTTCGAGCCTCTTATCTGCTTCGAGGGGTTGGCGGAGCCGAAGGGGTAAAGGGTGTGTTCGCAAAGATGGAGGAACTTTGGATAGATTTAGGGGCGGATAAAAGAAAATTTTTAATCGATGGCAACATCACGACTTCGCTCCCAGATGCCCCAAATTTAGGAATTGTTCGTACTCAATTCAAGACTGAATTTGCCATTCCAAAATTATAGATGAGTGAGGAGAGAAGAGTGGCTAAATCAATTACACAAGAGACGTGGGATAAGTTCCGTCCCTCTCCGGAAGAGGACACCTTCCCCAAACTATTAAAACGCAATTACAACAAATGGGGAAATACAAAAGTCGCCTACCGGTATAAAGATTATGGATACTGGCGAGAACTCACCTGGAAAGACTTTTATGAGCGAGCCAAATGGCTTGCCGGAGGTTTGGCCAGTCTCGGTTTTGGACCGGGCGATAAGATTGCGATTTGTGGTGAGAATGCTCCCGAATGGTTCTGGGGACAGACCGCCGCCCAAAGTCTTGGAGGGGCTTCCGTAGGTCTATATACCGACTCTATTCCCTCTGAACTTCAATATATTATTGACCATTCTGATGCAAAAATTGTAATGGTTGATGATCAAGAACAGGTGGATAAAATCCTCTCCATCAAAGAACAGATCCCTAAAGTAGAAAAGGTTGTTTACTGGATCGCAAAGGGAATGTGGAATTATGATGAACCCTGGCTCATTGGCTTTGATGATATAATGGAGTTAGGAAAAACCTATGAGGAAGCTCATCCCAACTTTTTTGATGAATGGATCGATAAGACGAAACTCGATGATGTGGCGGTCCTCCTTTATACTTCCGGGACAACTGGCCTGCCAAAGGGATCCACTGTTACCTATAGGAATCTTCTGAGTTTGTTCAATGGCTGGGATGCGTCTTTACCATGGAATGAGAAAGATGAAAACCTCTCCTTCTTACCCCCGGCTTGGATCGGGGAACAAATCTTTACCGTTGCGCCAAATTTAGCAAAGGGGATTGTCGTTAATTTCATTGAAAAGGCAGAGACCGTTCGTTCTGATCTTCGCGAAATCGCCCCCGGTGTCATCCTCCTCGGAGCAAGGCAGTGGGAGATGACCTGTTCCGAAATCCAGGCCAAAATGATTGACTCTTCCTTCTGGAAAAGGTTCCTCTACAACCTGTTTCTCCCCGTAGGTTATAAGATTGCTCAAGGCCAAGAAGAAAGGAAAAAAGTGAGTTGGCTTTGGCGTTTCCTCTTTTTCTTTGGGTATTGGGCCGTGTTCAGACATTTGCAGGACAAAATCGGTATGACGAGGACCATAACCCCGATTACAGCTGGAGCGGCTCTGAGCCCGGATAATTTCCGACTTCTCCGCGCAATCGGGGTTCCGATTGCACAAGGATATGGTTCCACCGAGGTCTCCGGCCTCGATGTCCTCCAACTCGAAAAGGATTATTATCGTTCCGAAGGATCAGGACAACCTTTCCCCGGAGTGGAGGTGAGGATCACAGAAGATGGAGAAATACTGCTCGGCGGTGTGGGAGTGGTTCAGGGATATTATAAGCGGCCTGAAGAGACCACTAAAAGTTTTAAAGACGGCTATTTCCTCACCGGCGATGGTGGGTATATGGATGATGAGGGGGAGCTTTATATTATCGACAGAGTGAGAGACATGCAGACCACGAAGACCGGTGAAAAGTTTTCCCCGACGTATATTGAGGGCCGATTAAAGTTCAGCCCCTTTATTAAAGATGCGATGGTGATTGGAAACGACAAACATTTCGTGACGGCGCTCCTCAATATGGATTTTGAGAATAC
>Ga0315279_10003231_pt1 | contig 23072 bp, 23 predicted proteins | sample YL17G06_20_MG_FD_203694 | JGI IMG/M metagenome (GOLD analysis project Ga0315279, IMG submission 203694) | Sediment microbial communities from Yellowstone Lake, YNP, Wyoming, USA - YL17G06_20 | ecosystem: Environmental > Aquatic > Freshwater > Lake > Sediment | place: USA: Wyoming | collected... | reverse complement strand
AATGACCTCTTCGTCTTCTCGAGTGAACGCTACGCTCCGCAAATTATCGACTCTGCGAATTATGTTGACTTCCCGGGTGCCGTTATCTTTGAAGACGATTTCGGAGATGATCGTCATTCTCTCCCGCCTCGGAACTCCGTTAACAGATAGGACCTGTATCTCGGCGGTCTGTTTGTAGGCATACTCCTTCCAGGCATCGTAGAACTCGGTTTCCTTGGCGGAAAACTGACGGATGATCTCCTCCGGCGTGACATTATTCTTTTCGGAGGCCTGCGGCTGAGGCTGAGCCGGAGGCTGCGTCCGAACCGGAGGCTGAGCTTGAGGCTGCGTCTGAGCCCAAGACAACGCCGCGAGTAACACTAATGCAAAGAAAGACAAAAAACGTGCACGCTTCACCCTGGGATCCTCCATGACAACATCATAGATACCTTGGAGCCGAAAATGTCTCACTCCCATTCAAATTCAGATAAGGGCATATCTCGAAGCAGGTATGACCCGCGTATCAGTCCCTCCTCCCAGAACGAATTGGGTCAGCGTGAGCGGGATGGCGATCATCATCGGGGGGAAGATCTTGTTCTTAAAAAGTATTATCTCCGCCATGCTAAGGAGTCTAGAGCATTCCCCGGCCGCGATCAAGACACGCCTCTCCTTTGCGATCATTGATTCATGTAGCGTGAGTCTGAGAACTCTAATCCCACAATTGCAAAATGCAGATTGTGAATTGCAGAGCTGCGATTTGTATTCTTAAATTTGCAGTCTGCAATCTGCAATCGACTAGTAGAGTGAGAAAAAACCATCGGGCAACTCAGCTTTGACCCTGCACCCCCGTATGAATTACAGTAGCGGCATGCGCGGAAAGGGGCTTGGAAACATCGTCATCATTCTCGTCGGCACTAAATACCCCGGCAACCTCGGTTCGGTTGCGAGGGCCATGAACAACATGGGCCTCAAACAGTTGAGGCTGGTTAATCCTCAATGCGCCATCAACGAGGAGTCCTACCGGATGGCACGGGGGGGAGCGGCTATACTCAAACACGCGAAAGAATATCGCTCACTGAAAAGCGCGTTGCGCGGGATTCGACTGGTTTTGGGCACAACCGGCAAAACGGGTGGAAACCGGGATCAGGCCTACACACCTCGAACCCTTGCTCCCCGCATCCTTGCCCAGGCCAATCAGCAGAAAGTCGGGATACTGTTTGGCCCGGAGGACACCGGCCTAGTTGACGATGATCTCTTGCGTTGCCACTTGCTTGTCCGGATCCCTACGCACCCCCACGCTCACAGCATCAACCTCGCACAATCGGTCATGATTGTCGCTTACGAATTGTTCGTCGCCCACTTGCCGCGTGAACCGGCCCGAATTCCCAAGCTCGCTTCAGTGGAGCAGACGGAAGCAATGTACGCCCAGCTTGAGGCAGCCCTTCTACAGATCGGATTCCTCTATCCCCAAAATGCGCGGCACATGATGTTCGCCTTGCGAAGGATTCTGGGGCGGGCCGGTCTGGAGGGAGCAGATGTGGGAATATTTCGCGGGATTGCGCGACAAATCAGCTGGTCCGCCCGCAACAAATAACTCAGCAGAGAGACACAGAGACGGAAGCAATCGCAGCAATCTCTGCTATACTGGGGCCTCTACGATCCCAGAGGGCGACGAGGCCGAATCATACAGGTTTGTTTCCAGTGATGCCATCAAAGCGTAATTCGATATCCGCATTTTTCCCTGCCTACAACGACGTTGGCTCCATAGGCAAGATCATACACACAATGGCCTGGCTCCTTCCCAAGCTCACGGATGACTTCGAAGTTGTAGTCGTGGATGATGGGTCGACGGACGGTACCTTGGAGCTGTTGGACACCCTCGATCGGGAGTACGCATTCCTGAAGGTAATCCACCACGGCGTGAACCGGGGCTATGGCGCCGCCTTGATCACTGGATTTGCCAATTGTTCCAAGGAGCTGATCTTCTATACAGATGGGGACGGCCAGTACGATGTGGAGGAACTGCCCAAACTCCTGAGCGTCATGACTGAAAAGGTCGACATCGTGAACGGCTACAAAACCAGCAGGTCCGATCCCAGGCATCGCATCGTTCTCGGGCGGCTGTATCAGGGTCTGATGCGATGGCTGTTCCAGTTGAATGTTCGGGATGTGGATTGTGATTTCCGGCTTTTCAGAAGAAGAGTCTTCGAGCGCGTCCAGCTCACTTGTGACAGTGGTGTCATCTGCGTCGAGATGATGAAGAAGTTCCAGGCTAATGGGTGCAGGATAGTGGAAGTGCCCGTAAACCACTATCACCGTTCCAGCGGAACCAGCCAGTTCTTCAGCTTCAAACACCTGCGACGGGTCTTCCTTCAATTGTTCGCCGCCTGGTGGAACCTCGCCATTCGGCGCAAGCTCACTCGTGAGTCGACTCCGACTGCTTTGCCTGGTCATGTCTCCAGGTAACCTCTCGCGCAAAAGCCAAAAAGGGGACATTGCGATTTGCCCGTTTTGCCTAACCAATCTGAATGAATCAACCAGTAGTGGCATTTTTCTTATTGGCCGTGGAAAGCTGGAAAATCGGATCCTCCTTAGGGTCTGTCAATGAATAACGTTTACACTTTGCTGCAGGCCCCCAGGCCCGCTGGCGAGGCGCGAGCGACGAGCATACCCGGGGTGGTATGTAAGGAGCGAGCAACAAAGCCAGCGGGCCTGCGGGCCGCAGCCCGGAGGGGCGCGGCGGCGGGCGGGCATTTGCTTCGTTGCCGCTCCTCGACGATGCACACCGACATCGCCTGCGTCGCGGCGCCTCGCATGTGCCCCCCCGGCGCTCGCGCCAAAGTGCAAACGTTATTCATTGACAGACCCTTAAGGGGTGAAAGGGCTGCATGAAGGTACCCTTCCTCGACCTGAAGCGGGATTTCCGTGAGCAGCGTGCCAGAATTGATGAAGCCATCGCACGCGTGCGCAACCGCGGCTGGTACATTCTAGGCCCGGAGGGGGAAGCGCTGGAGAAGGAGTTTTCCGCTTATTTAGGCGCTCCCTATGCCGCGGGTGTGGCTTCTGGAACCGACGCACTGGCACTGGCCCTCGAGGCGACGGGGACCTGCGCCCGCAAGAAGAATCCCGAAGTGCTCACATCGGCTCTCTCCGCAGCCTTCAGCGCGTTAGCAATTCACCAGGCGGGCGCTGTTCCGCGCTTCGTTGACGTCGATCCGTCTAACCTTCAGATCAGCCTCGACCGCCTCGAGGACTCGATCAACGAGCGCACATGTGCCATCATGCCCGTTCATCTCTACGGCCATTGCTGCGGCATGCAACGGCTGCAGCAATTGGCGCGGAAGTACGAACTTCCGATTATCGAAGACGCATGCCAGGCGCACGGGTCGCGCCTGAACGGAGCATTCCTGGGCACGCTTGGCCAAGCCGCAGGATTCAGCTTCTATCCGACCAAGAACTTGGGCGCGCTCGGGGATGGGGGCATGGTAGTAACCCATGACGAGGAGGTCTATCAGCGTGTCCGAATGCTCCGACACGGCGGCCAGAGCCGGACATACCATCACGAGTTGCTGGGGCGCAATTCGCGGCTCGACGAGATCCAAGCGGCAATTCTCAGGTTCAAACTCGAAAGCCTCGAGCGCCGCAACGAGATCCGGAGAGAAATAGCCGCGCGCTATGACGGCGCTTTTGCGGATCTTGAACTCGCAGTCCTGGCCGCAGTGCCCGGATTGACGCCCAACCGCCATCTCTACCCGGTCCGCACACCCAGGCGGGACAATCTGCGCTCATACCTCTCGAGTTGCGGCGTGGAAACACTTGTGCATTACCCGACCCCTCTTTCCCTACAACCCGCGCTTCGACAGTTTGTGCTCCCAAATCAGCAGTTCCCGGCTGCAGAAGCGGCTGCAAACCAGGTCCTCTCCCTGCCGCTCTGTCCTGAGCTGACCGAAGAGGAAATCGAACACATCATCCGCTCTGTCCGCCGGTTCTTCGAACGCTAGCCTATGAATGAGCAAGAGTATGCGCACATGTACTCCGAGGAGGAAAAACACTGGTGGTATGCAGGAATGCGATCGATCGTGCTTTCCCTCCTCCCCCCCGCTGCCGTGTCCGAACAGAGCCGCGTTCTCGACGCAGGATGCGGCACCGGCTACAATCTGCGCTGGCTTCGGGAGAATTACCACGCGCGTACGACGGGCCTGGACTTATATTCGCCGGCATTAGCCTTCAGCCGGACTAGAGGCGAGCAACAGCTGGCCAGGGGAGACGCGTCCACGCTGCCGTTTCGGTCCGAAAGGTTCGATCTGGTGACCGCCTTCGACGTGCTGTCCCATATCGATGGCAAAGAAGCGCGATTACAGGCTCTGCGGGAGCTGCACCGCGTCTTGAGGCCGGGTGGCAGGGTGCTGATCCGCGTGGCGGCCTTCGAGTGGCTGCGCAGCAGCCATGATGAGGAGGTACGCACATATCATCGCTATTCCCGAGGGGAGTTGCGCGCGACACTCGTGATAGCTGGATTCGATTTGGTGCGCATGACGTTCGTCAACTGCCTGCTCTTTCCAGCAGCCGTCGCATGGAGGTTTCTGAAAAAAGCGAGCATGGCTCCAGCAGGATCAGATGTGCGTCGCGGTACGCGTGGCACCAGGTGGATGAACTCTGTCTTCCGTTCGCTGCTCGAACTCGAATCTTCGATTCTCCGCAAACCGGAGGCGAGTTTTCCTGTAGGACTTTCCCTTATGGCTTTGGCCAGAAAACCATAAGATCCGGATCTTTCGGAACAGCGCCTCGTCGCAACTCCCTTTTTGTTTCTTTGTGATTTTTGCGTCTTTGTGGTGTCCTTTTGAAAACACCACAAAGACACAAAGATTACAAAGATTCACGAAGTTTGATCCGTTGAGGTATGATCTCTCACTTTTGGGCTTGAATCTGAGGATGATTGCTGAATGCTCGATTTCCTAATCAACTACGTTGCCACACTCAGCGCCGGCTGGTTTTATCTTGCCGTGTTTCTTAGCGCCTTTGTCGAGAACATCTTTCCCCCCATCCCAGGCGACACTGTGACAGTCTTTGCCGCGTACCTTGTAGGAAGGACTGAGCGGGGATTCTTCGGCGTCTTCGCAGCCACAAATCTTGGCAGCATTCTCGGCTTCATGACTTACTATGCAATAGGCCGCCTGATACACCCGGAGTACTTCGAGCGCAAGAACTGCCGGTTCCTTCCGGCTGCCAGTTTCAGGACTGCGGGAGAATGGTTTCAGCGCTACGGCTATTGGATTGTTCTCCTGAACAGGTTTTTTTCCGGAATCCGTTCGGTCATCTCCATTGTATGCGGGATGTACCGCCTCCCCTGGCCCCGAATTCTTCTTGTGTCCGCAATAGGCTGCTCGATCTGGAATGGTTTGCTCATCTGGGTGGGATACCTGCTGGGAGCAAACTGGCGAAAGATCGATCACATACTACAGCAGTACAGCCGCATTCTCTTCGTCGTCGCAGCCATTGCCGGTATTATTTGGCTATTCAGGAAGAAGTTTTTCGCTCCTCGCAAACAACAATAGGGGTAAAACTCCAGTTTGGCAGAGACTTCCCGCTCCCAGGCAGGCATTCAGAGCCGCGGCCGCTTGGGAGCGGAAATCCGTAGCGCATTTTCAAGGCCTTTCAGCGCTTGGGAAAAAACCTTTCGGAGGGAAGGCGGTAACCCCGCTGGCTCATGGCATCCTTCCAGGGAACCCCGAACGAATCGAGCAGGAGCTTATCCGTGGGGGATTGCATGTTTCCGTTCCGGTCGGTGTACTGGAACAATGCCAACCGGTAGGAGTTGGCCGTCGCCAGGCCGCCGATACGCTCGGAGAAATAGATCCCGGAGAATGTACCGACCTGCGTGCCCATCTTGTCGAACACGGGAAGGTTCTGAAGGGAATCAGCGGGAAGAAACTTCAGCAGGGAGTTGGTAAGGGTAAGACTAGCCTTGGGGTCCTTCACCGAAAAAACCTTGTCGAAAGTCAGTGCGTGGGCCGACAGCGAAGCATCTATCTCGGCGGTAAAGCTGCTTTCCGAGATTCCATAAACCGAAACCCTCAAGCCCTGGAGCTGTTTGGAAAGCTCGCCCCATTCCACCTTGGCGGCCGCGTTATTCAGGCAGCGATCCACGTCTTCCCAGCGGAGCATACGGGCTTTGCCGCGTGTCTTGATCTTGCAGGGAAACTCCGCAGCGGCTGCCCGGTAGGCTTCGACAACGGCAGCATCTATCTTGTCTTTCATCTCCTTGGGCAGATCCTGGCATAGCGCCGGCACTGCCAGACTGCACAGCGCCGCCAATATACATGCAAGTCTCTTCGGAAAAGAAATCATCACACCGTTCCTTTTTTTAAAGGCCTCACGCAGTGACACAGAGGAAGCAGAGAAGAAGGAGTGGGATTTCACGGGCGGCGCGCGGAAGAAAGCTTGCGAATGGCCAAATCAGCAGCAGCCGCGACGCTGGCGTCCGGGTCCCGGCTCAACGGTTTCAGATCCTTGACGTTCTCCGAATCCCCCAACAAGGCAACGGCCATAATCGCGCTTTGGCGCACTCCCGGATGCTTGTCCTTGAGAGAAAGGACGATGCTCGGCAGCGCCGAACGCACGCCGAGGCTAGCGAGTCCTTCGATGGCCGCGATTCTGACTTCGGGCGCCGAATCGGCTAGCGCAGCTTCCAGCGCCAGGATCGCCACGTCACCCTTGGCCTTAACGAGCACCTCAATGGCCTTTTGCCGGGCTTCAAGATTCTGACTTTCGGTCAAAACCTTCACCGCCTGTTCCGGAGTATCCACGGTGTCATCCCCGCTCTTCGTCACCGTGCCCGTGCCAATGTAGAGGAGGCTGGGTTGCGTAGGCTGGTTCGCACGAGGAAACACGCGCACATACTCGATGCGGCTCTGGCCTGCAACATCCTTTCTATAGTAAAAGATGCTGTTTTCGCTGGAGACGATCCGCTGAATGCCCTCCTGAAGGCCGACACGGTAAAGGCTGATGGAAATCGGCGGGTTCTCTTGACTCTGTATCTCGAAGACGACCCCGGTTCGGGCAGCGATTTCTGCAAGAACCTGCTGTAATGGAGTGTTACGGATATCTGCGGTTACCTCGTCCCCCTCCGCACGAATCTTCATGTACACGGGACCGGTGGGCTGAGGTTGAGGCAAAGGCCTGCCACCTTGGGGCGCAGACACGGAAGCAGCCACCAGCATTCCGAAGACACACAGAAGCAGAAGTTTGCGCCACCTGCCTGGCAAAGCCGATGTTCTGATCATTCCCTTCCGGCTTCCACCTCTTCACGGATCTTCATGAACTTTTCGAACCGATACATCGTAAAGAGATTGCGCAGCTTGCGATTAGGATTGATGAGTACTACTTCTCCATTGCGATCCCGCATGAGCTTGAAGAGGCGCAACACTTCTCCAATTCCAGAGCTGTCCATGAAGGGCACGTCCTTGAAGTCGATCACGACTTCGCGCACACCTGCTTCGAGGACGGGCTCCAGCTGGCTTTGGAGCGTCGGACAGTGCTCAAAAGTTATCTTGTCCTTGATGCGAACGATTCGACGATCGCCGCGGGATTCAACTTGGATATCCATAGCATCTAGGAGAGAATACTGTCACATTTTTGCGACAGGAGCAAGCGCCTAGGTCCTCATGGCTAACCGTTTTGTCGTCCATCATCATAAAACCGGAAAGCCGCATTACGACCTGCGCCTGATCCAGAATGACGTGTTGCGCAGCTGGTCTCTCCTCAGAGAACCTCCGCGCAAAAACGGAGAAAGAAGGCTTGCCATCGAGCGCGAAAGCTTTGCTGCCGAGGCTGCTGAATGCAAACGATTCGACGAGGAGGCTTTCGGCGTTGGCAACGTCTACACCTGGGACAAGGGCGAGGTCGAAATCTCGGATGCCTCGGCGAAGCATCTTGTTCTGGACTTCATCGGAGCCAGGCTTTTAGGAAGATACGAACTGAAACGCATGCGGTGGTACCCTGGAAATCGCTGGCTGCTCCAGAAAATGGCAACGAGATAATCCTCAAGCGTAGTGAGCAGATTTAGCATATGGCTTTGAATCCGTGAGAAGTTTACAGTTCGCTGTTCGCAGTGGTTTACAGCCCGACGGTTCACAAGGGTCTTCTGCGAACCGCGAACTTTCTTTTGACTGTCGGGATTTGGCTTGACAGAATATCCCAATCCATTAGAACCTATTTTCAAGGTCGCAGTGGCGGGATCTGTGCCCGCGGATCAGCTTGCCGCCGGCGAGTACAGGCGGCCTCCCTTGAATCAACACAGCGAAGACCACATTGTGGTCTCTCCGATCCTTTTCGCAGGAGTGAGTCTACTATGACCCGAGCATTGAGAATAATCGGCGTAATGGTGATCATGGTCGCCCTCCGCGCCACTTTCGCAGGCGCGCAGGAGAAGATATCTCCGATTTCAGATTACCAATACAAGAAGGATTACGCGCAAGTCGAAGGCATCATGAAGGAGGCCGATCTCCAGAAGCGAGCCGACCTGTTGGTGGCCTTCCAGAAAGAACACCCAATATCCAAAATGCTTGATTACGTGGCATTGCAATACCTGGAGTGCGTTAAACCGCATCTCCAGAAGAAGGACTGGGCCAAGGCAATTCAGATGGAAGAGGCATTCCTGGTTCTCATGCCAACCGAGAAAACGATTCAAGCGGCGGCAATTCCTGTGGGAGTCGATGAGTACACGAAAAAACAGCTCATCCCATCCCAAAAAGTGATTTACCAGGCTCTCGTGGGAGCCTATTTCCAGTCCAACAACCTGCCGAAGGCAGCAGAGATGGCTGAGAAGGCATATGCCGCGGCGCCTGACAAGCAAGGGGTGGCAACCCTGGCTGACATCTATCTGAGGATGCAGAACTACGACAAGTATTTGGTTTATGGTGAGAAGATCCTGGCCGAATTCCCCATGGACCAATCTTACGGAATCGCCTTGCAGATGGTCCAAGTCTATTCCCAGAAGCAGAACGCGGCTAAGGCCATGGAAATATTGTCAAAGGTGGTGGAAGCCTTCCCAGACAAGACCCCGCCAGGTATGAAGGAAGAAGCCTGGAACGTGCTGCGGGCAAATTACTGGAATCAAAAGGCTGCCGATGCCTATAAGCAAAAGGACTATCCCAAAGCAATCGAGTTGTTCACACATGCGACCAAGTTCGCGCCTCAAAATGATGAGGCCTATTACTACCTAGGGATGTGCAAATGGAGCAGCAAGGACATGGATGGTGCTATTGAGCCATTCGCCAAAGCCGCTGTCCTTGGTAAGAGCTTTGCTAAGAGGGCTCAAGATCATTTGGACGAGCTTTGGAAAGCCCGGCACCCCGATAACCCGGCAGGCATTGAAGAAGTGAAGGCCAAGGCCAAAGCCGACCTGGGCATCAAGTAGATCGCGAGCACCGCAGAGGCACAGAGGCCACGGAGTGTTCGGCTTCTGTACCTCTGTGGTGTAATGTGATGTAATCTTTGCGCTGGACCCTGCGGGGCCCGCTGGGTTAATATTTGTTGTTCTTCCTGACTCGACCACTCTCAAATCGCTGCGGCAATCATCCCAAATAGGAGCAATATGGCGGATAAGGACTCCAGGCTGAACAACGCTTCCGGCGAAAAGAAGATCTCAATTCAGGAGGCTCTCGACAAAGAGGGCGAGCAACTCCACATCAGCGAGTTGCAGGCCCTAAACATCAAGGATCTTTCGAAAATCGCCAAGAAGTACAAAGTCCCCGAAATAGGTAAGTTGAGCAAGCAGGATTTGATCTTTGCCGTCCTGCAAGCCCAGGCTGAAAAGCACGGACTCATATTCTCGGAAGGCGTGCTGGAAGTGCTGCCCGAAGGGTATGGTTTTCTCCGATCCCCGGACTACAGCTATCTCCCCGGGCCGGACGACATCTACATCTCCCCTTCCCAGATCCGAAAGTTCGACCTGCGCACCGGCGACATCGTATCGGGGCAGATCCGCATGCCTAACGAAGGAGAGCGCTACCTTGCGCTGGTCAAGGTGGACGCGGTCAACTTCGAGCCACCCGAAGAAGCCCGGCATCGCATTTTCTATGACAACCTGACGCCTCTCTATCCCCAGGAGAGAATTCATCTCGAGACTGTCAAGGACAATCTTTCGGCCCGCGTGATGGATATTTTCACGCCCATAGGCAAAGGTCAGCGCGGCTTGATCGTGTCTCCTCCAAGGGCCGGCAAGACCATGATTCTGCAGAATCTGGCGAACTCCATCAGCACGAATCACCCGGAGATCTTTCTCATCGTGCTCCTGATCGACGAGCGCCCGGAGGAAGTGACCGACATGGAGCGCTCGGTCAAGGGAGAGGTGATCAGCTCGACTTTCGATGAGCCCGCGTCACGCCACGTACAGGTGGCGGAGATCGTGATGGAAAAGGCCAAGCGTCTTGTCGAGCACAAGAAGGACGTGGTGATCCTCCTCGACAGCATCACGCGCCTCGCCCGCGCCTACAACACGATCGTTCCGTCCAGCGGCAAGGTGCTCTCCGGCGGCGTGGATGCCAATGCCCTGGAAAAGCCAAAACGGTTTTTTGGGGCAGCCCGCAAGATCGAGGAGGGCGGCAGCCTTACGATCATGGCGACGGCACTGATCGACACCGGCAGCCGAATGGACGACGTCATCTTCGAAGAGTTCAAGGGCACCGGTAACATGGAAATCATCCTCGACCGGAAACTCGTGGACAGGCGCATCTTCCCCGCCATCGACATCAACCGCTCCGGCACGCGAAAGGAAGAATTGCTTGTGGATCAGGCGGACTTGAGCAAGATCTGGATTCTGCGGAAGGTACTGAACCCGCTCTCCATCGACGAGGCCATGGATCTGCTGCTGGACAAACTACGAAAATCCGACAGCAACGCGGAGTTCCTCAACTCCCTGAACAAAGGCTGAGAGTAGTCCCCAAATACCAAAGAGACGCTGAGAGCACAGAGCTTTTTTCTCCGTGTTCTTTGTGTCCCTGTGGAATTTGAATTATTCCCGTTTATCGGACGGAGGAGAACAAGGCGAATGGAATTAGCCACCCACATCCAGGAAATAAACCGCAAGGTAAAGGACGAGAGCGGCTTCATCCAGCAGCTCATCGGGGAAGTTCATCGCGTCATTGTCGGCCAGAAATACATGGTCGAGCGTCTTCTGATCGGACTGCTCACCCGCGGCCACATCCTGCTCGAGGGTGTGCCTGGGCTTGCTAAAACACTGGCTGTCAAAACACTCTCGTCGGCAATCAACACGAAGTTTCAGCGCATCCAGTTCACTCCCGACCTTCTTCCGGCCGACCTGATTGGCACGATGATTTTCAACCAAAAGGATGGATCTTTCACCCCCAGGAAGGGCCCTATCTTTACCAATATCATTCTGGCAGATGAAATCAATCGCGCGCCGGCTAAAGTCCAAAGCGCCCTCCTGGAAGCCATGCAGGAACGACAGGTCACAATCGGCGACACGACTTACCGACTCGAGGAGCCATTCCTCGTGCTCGCCACGCAAAACCCCATCGAGCAGGAAGGCACTTATCCGCTGCCCGAGGCGCAGATTGATCGCTTCATGCTCAAGCTGAAAATCGATTACCCAGACCTCAAGGAAGAACGACAGATCCTGGACTTAATGGCGCGAGACGAGCCCATCCCGATCAGCAAGGTTGTGACCCCAGCTGACCTTCTCCGCGTTCGCGAGGTGGTGAAGGAAGTCTACATGGACGACAGGATCAAGGATTACATCGTCCAACTGGTATTCGCCACCCGCAAGCCGCAGGACTTCAAGCTGGATTTGAAGGATCTGATTCAGTTCGGCGCTTCTCCCCGCGCGACGATCTACTTGACACAGGCATCCCGCGCCCATGCGTTCGTCAAGGGACGCGGCTATGTTACTCCTGAAGACGTCAAGGCAATCGGCCTGGACGTGCTCCGTCATCGGATCATCCTGAGTTATGAGGCTGAAGCTGAAGAGGTTACAACCGAATCAATTATCAGCAGGATATTTGACGCAGTCCAGGTCCCCTAATATCGGGGTGATGGAGCCATGGGGATAGCAACAATTGACGATTTGCGATTGACGATTGACGATTGGAGTTGTCTGAAATCGTCAATCGTAAATCGTAAATCTAATTAGCCTAATGTTGCCAAAAGACATAATTCGGAAGATTCGGCGAATACAGATCACAAGCAACCGCCTGGTGAATGAGTCTTTGGCGGGTGAGTACCATTCCGTCTTCAAGGGGCGCGGAATGGAATTCGACGAGGTCCGAGAATACCAGCACGGCGATGATGTCCGCACGATCGATTGGAACGTGACCTCGCGCGCCGGCCATCCTTTCGTGAAGCGCTACGTGGAAGAGCGCGAGCTGACCGTAATGCTGCTTGTGGATGCCAGTGCCTCCGGCTCCTTCGGATCCGCCGAAAAAACCAAGGGGGAAATCGCAGCGGAAATATCGGCACTGCTCGCCTTCTCCGCCATAAAGAACAACGACCGGGTCGGGGCGATTCTGTTTACCGACCGGGTCGAGAAGTTCATTTCGCCGCGGCGCGGCAGCAACCACGTCCTGCGCGTTATCCGCGAGCTGCTGTTCTACCGGCCGGCACACAGCGGAACCTGCATTCAGAAGGCCCTGGAGCATTTGAACCTCGTGGTTCACAAGAGCGCGGTTGTGTTCCTGATTTCCGACTTGCTGGACCAGGGATTCGAGCAGTCGCTGAAAGTCGCCAATCGGAGGCATGATGTCGTCATCATCCAGATTGTCGACCCGCGCGAACAGGAACTCCAGGATGTGGGAATCCTGGAGCTGAAGGATGCGGAGACCGGCGAGATACTGTACATTGACACTTCCCTTCCGGCCGTGCGGGCGAGGTACAAGGAAAACTGGGAAAGGAACAACGCCAAGCTGAAAAAGATTTTCCAATCCTACCAAATGGACCATGTCCCGATCAACACGGCGAGTTCGTATGACAGGCCCTTGATTCGGTTCTTCGAGGAGCGTGCCAGAAGGTTTAGGTAGCAGGACAGCCCTTGAACATGGAGCTGTGCCAAGCGAGTATTCTCTGTGGGACTGTGGCGCGGGTCGTCAGGCCCGCGCGCGTGATTGCGGCGAGATGCTGAGAGGATACATTTCAAAACTCGGATCGATGCTGGTGATCATGGTCCGACTTTGTCTCGCGCAGTCCGCGCCGCCCCCGCTGCCCCCTCCACTTCCCGCCGGCGTCGAGATCAGAGTCCAGGCTCAGCCTCAAAAAGCCACTGTTGGCGATCCCATTCGGATCAGTTTGGACATCACACTTCCCAAGGGCTTTCAGGCAACTCTACCGAAGCTCGGCAACCAACTGGGCGATTTTGCCATCCTCGAGTATTATCCCGGCCCTTCCATACCGGCTCCGGCAGGATCCCCATCCTCTCCCTCCGCAGGTCCCGCTCCGCGCGACGGAGCTCCGGTGCACCATCAGGCACAGATCGTGGCGGCTCTCTACAGAACTGGGGAATTCGAGTTTCCGCCCGTTCAGATAACTTTGCGCACACCGGATGGCAAAGAAATCAACGCCACCAGCCAAGCGGTGATAATCCAGATCCAGAGCGTTTTGAACGACAAAGAACCCCAACTCAAGGCGCTCAAAAGGCAGGCCGAGATTCAGGAGCCGGTGCGTTGGCTGCTATGGCTCTCCCTGGCTTTTTTGCTGCTCATCATTGCATCCCTCGCCTGGTGGATGTACCAGCGGCGGAAGCGCACCTCGTTTCAATTGCCCGCCCATGCGCAGATTGATCCCCTGGTCCTGGCAGAGGCGGATCTGCGCGATCTGATCAGACGTGGATTATTGGAAAGCGGATTCGTCAAGCAGTTCTACGTGCTCCTTGCCGACATAGTGAAGAGGATTGTCGAAGCCGGGTACGCAATACAGACGGTCGAAAAGACCACCTCGGAGATCATGGAGGAACTGCATCTGAACTCGGCTGCATATCAAGCCGCCAAAGATCTGCAGCGCATCGAATCCGTGCTCTTCGAATGCGACCTCGTGAAGTTCGCCAAATACGTGCCTTCCAAGTCCGAAAACAACACGGCGGTAGGCAACGCCTTTCTGATCCTGGACTCGGTAAAGAAGCTCAGGTCAGCGCCCCCGGTCACGGCGCAGCCAGCTGTCGCAGGGGCGCCGTGATGCTGCATGTTGCCAATCCCGGGTTTCTGATCCTTCTGGCCCTCATACCCTTGCTGGTATGGCGCTACCTGAGGCGCCAGCATGAGGGGGAAGGAAGCCTCCGCTTTGGCTCCACACTGGCTTTGGAAGGAGTTCGCCCGTCGTGGACCGTCCGCATGCGGCACGTGTTGTTCGGAGCGAATATGGTCGCTCTCGCCCTGGTCGTCATCGCCATGGCGCGGCCACAGAGGGGAACCGAAGAAGAAGAGTATCTTACAGAAGGCGTGGATATCGTCGTTGCCCTCGACGCCTCCGGCAGCATGGCGGCCGAAGATTTCCTGCCGCGCAACAGGTTCTACGTCGCAACGCTTGTGACGAGAGAGTTTGTGGAGGGAATGCGCCATGATCGTGTGGGCCTGGTGGTGTTCGCCGCCAAGGCCATTACCCGCTGCCCGCTCACGCTCGATTACGGAGTCCTGCTCAACATCCTGAACAGCATCGAACTGGGAACCATCGAGGACGGAACCGCCATCGGGAACGCGTTGGCAACCTGCCTGAACCGGCTGCGGGAGAGCAAGGCAAAATCCCGGGTAATCATCCTCGTCACGGACGGGGTAAACAACCGGGGAGAAATTCAGCCGCTGGATGCCGCAAAAATCGCGCGCTCGCTCGGCGTCAAGATCTACACCATTGGCGTAGGCAGCCAGGGAACTGCCCGCTTCCCCGTCACGGATCCGTCCACCGGAAGAAGGGTTTATGTAGATCTGCCGGTTGAAATTGATGAGGCTTCCCTCCGCAATATCGCGGAAATCACCGGAGCGCTTTATTACCGGTCTACCGACACGCCTTCACTCGAGCGGATTTTTCAGGAGATCGGCCGGCTTGAGAAGACTAAGATCCAGGTGAAAACATATACGCACTACAATGAACGTTTTGTGGGACTCCTTTTTCCTGCTCTGGCATTAGTCCTGCTGGGGGCTATCGCCGGCTTTACCAGGTTTGAGAAGATACCGTAACCATTTGCGGGATAATAACTAATATGAGGGCAGTTCTCGCATTCGTGCTACCAGAAGGCAGTAGGCAGATGGCAGATGGCAGTCTTCAGTTGTCAGGGGCTTTTACTGCCTGCTGCCGTCTGCCTGCTGCCTGCTTGTCGCGAATTCCAATTATCAACCGAGCCAGCAACGAAGTTTCGGGTTCGTAGTAGAGAGCGCAGAGAGATGCATTTCGCTCGTGCCGAATACCTGAGTTTCCTTTGGGCGGTTCCGGCCCTGGGAATCTTTCTCTTCTGGACGCTGCGTTCCCGCCGCAGGAGGCTCGAAAGGTTTGTCTCCCCGCCGCTCGTTCCACAGCTTACAGAGGAATTCAGCCGGCGGAAGGCCTTTCTGCGCACCCTTCTTCTGTTGGGATTCTTCACCTTCGGCATCCTGGCTTTGGCACGGCCGCAGTGGGGTGCCAAGCTGGAAACAGTGCGGCGGCACGGCGTGGACATCATCGTCGGATTGGACACCTCCTACTCCATGAATACGGAGGATGTGGCGCCCAACCGCCTAGCGAAAGCAAAAAGCGAGATCCGAACGCTCCTCGAGAAAATGAAGGGGGATCGGATCGGAATTGTCACTTTCGCCGGATCTGCTGTTATCGAGTGCCCATTGACGCTTGACTATGGCGCGGCCAGCCTCTTTCTCGATGTGGCCAACACCGAAATCATTCCCGACCCCGGCACCTCGCTCGCTGCCGCTATTGAAACAGCCACTTCTGCGTTTATCGCCAAGGAGCGCAAGTACAAGGTCCTGATTCTGTTCACGGACGGAGAGGATCTGGAAGGCCAGGTGGACTCGGCCGCGGATAAAGCCAAGGATGCGGGCGTCATCATTTATGCCGTGGGAATAGGCACACCCGTGGGCAGGCCCATACCAGTGCGGGACCAGAAAGGCGACATAGTCGAATATCGAAAGGACCCCAACGGACAAGTGATAATCAGCAGTCTCGATGAACGCTCCCTGGCCGAGATCGCTACCCGCACTGGTGGCTGCTACTTCCGGGCCACGACCTCTGAAAACGAAATGGACGCGCTTTACGACGAAATTTCCAAGCTGGAGAAAAAGGAACTGGAATCGCGGCTCTATCAAAACTTTGAAGACCAGTTCCAGTATCCGCTCGCGCTGGCGCTGCTCTGCCTGGCCGCGGAAACCTGGATCAGCGAGAGACGTAAGCCCGGCCGGAGCTGGCTTCAAAAAGCCCAACGGTGGAGAAGCCAGGAGACGGAAGCCGGGAGCAGCAATGCGGCCTGATAAAATATAAGTTGGGGTCAGGTCTTCGGATTTGCGATTGAGATCACAAACCAGGATTCATTCAATCGAAATCGTCAATCCTAAGATCTGACCCCGGCGTGAACATTTCGGAACGAGCCATTGGCCTTGTTCGTCATAATAGAGGCGTATGAAGAGAGGTAATGGGTTTTTGTTGGACTTTGCTGTTGCCGTGGCTGTTTTTGTCTTGGCCGGAGTGTCGACGGCTCGAGCCGATTCGGTGGCTTCCAAGAACAAGGACGGCAACCGCCTTTTCGGCCAGGGGAAGTACCAGGAGGCTGAAAAAGCCTACCTGGATGCGGAAGTGCAGTCGCCAGGCCGAGCGGAGCTCCTTTACAACCTGGGCAATACCCTCATCAAGCAGAAGAAGTACGAGCAAGCACTCCAATCGCTTCGCCAGGCAGTGAGCAAAGGAGACGAGGGGCTCCAGGAGAGCAGTTGGTTCAACGCCGGCAACGCCCTCTTCGAAATGGGAAACTTCAGAGATTCCGCGCAGGCTTATATCCAGGCTTTGAGGATCAACCGTGCGGACAAGGATGCAAAATACAACCTGGAGATGGCACTTCAAAAGATGAAGCAGCAGAAACAAATGGGTGCCAGCAAAGATCAGAAGGACAACTCACAGCAATCCCAAGAGTCGAAGGAAAATCAGCAGTCCGCGAGCAACGAATCCCAGCAGCAAGACAAGCAGAAGCAGCAGAGCTCGCCGCAGCAGCAGGACCGGAATAAGCCTGCGAATCCGCAGGCTACGCAGGCCGAGCAGCGTGACGAATCTCTGAGCAAGGAGCGAGCCCTCCAGATACTGGACGCATTGAAGAACCAAGAGGTCGCTGAGCAGCGCAAGCTTCTGGAACGTAAAGCCCGACGCAAACCCAATGCGCGAGACTGGTGATCCCGAATGACGAATGACGAATGACGAATGTCCCAATCGGTTTTTTTATTCGTCATTCGTCATTCGTCATTCGTCATTCCCAAGTGAAGACGCATGATGAGAGCAGCTAGCCACCTGATCAACGCAATTCTTCTAGTTATGGCGGTGCCCCTCATACTTGCCCAAGATGTGCAGGTAACGGCGACCGTCGGTAGTGATGTGGTCGGGTTAGATGACCAATTCCAGCTGACCGTCACCGTCTCGGGAAAAGATAGCGGGGACGCGGAGAATCCGCGCCTCCCTCGCCTCAACGGATTAAAGATCGTCGGCGGACCCAACATCAGCACACAGTTCCAGTGGATCAACGGGCGCACTAGCAGTTCGAAGAGCTACATCTACATCCTCCTGCCGGAGAAGGAGGGACAGTTCACGATCGATCCCGTGGAGGTTCGTGTCGGAGGCAAGATCTACAAGACAGAACCCATCACCATTCGGGTAACCTCCGCCGCTCCACGTCGGGCGCGACCTCAACTTCCCCCCCTGGATCCATTTGCCGGCGAGGACAGACGGCCAGGGAGATCCGGTCCGTCCGGCGAAGAAGTTTTTGTCACGACTGAACTCGATCGAAGCTCCGCCTATCCTGGCCAGCAGGTGACTCTCTCTTATCACCTGTACACTCAGGTAGGTGTCACGGGACTTCAGCTGCAGGAGAATCCGCCGCTGACCGGATTCTGGGTCGAAGACCTGCAAGTCGAATCCAACCCGACGGGCACTCGCAAAGTCATCAATGGGCGGGAATACCTGGATTACGTTATTAAAAGGCAGGCTCTCTTCCCCACCACCACCGGCAAGCTGACGATCCCCGTGTCCACATTCGCGATCTCGGCCAAGACAACGGGGGACTTCTTCGGCATGTTCGCGCAGACCGAGACGATCTATCGCAAAACCAAGGAAGCCTTCCTGGACGTCAAGCCTCTGCCCGCCAAAGAGCGGCCGGCGAATTTCGGCAATGCCGTCGGCTCCTTCAACCTGACGAGCAGCATCGACAAGCTGCAGGCCGCAACCGGCGAGGCTGTGGATCTGCGTGTCAGGCTCGAGGGTAGAGGCAACCTAAAGATGATCCCGGATATTGCACTGCCACCCATGCCGGATTTTACAGTCTACTCTTCCAAGCGCGCTGACAATGTCCGACCCTTCGAGGGAAATCAAATCGGTGGAGACAAGACTTGGGAGTACGTGATCGTACCCAAGGCGCCTGGTCAGCAAACCATACCTTCGCTCTCCTTTTCGTATTTCGATGCCGAACGGCAGAGTTATGAAACGGTCAGGACGCAACCGATCTCCCTGAAGGTCGTTCGCGGTGCGGAGAGCGGAGGTACGATCACCGGGCTATCAGGCATCAGCAAGCAAAACCTGACACGCCAGGGAACGGATATAAACTTCATCAAGCTCACTTCAAGCGACCTCGAGGCCAGGCAGGTGCCCGTCTACCGCACTCTGTGGTTCTACCTGCTGGCCGCGATTCCCCTCGCTTTTAATGTAGGAGCATACCTTTACCAGAAAGAGCGTTCGAAGGAATCAATGAACGTGGTCCTGACTCGCAGCCGGAAGGCAAGACGCGTGGCTGTGGACCGCCTGAAGAAAGCGGCGAAGACGGGTCGCACGGAGCCGCGCCGCTTCTACGATGAAGCCGCCGTCGCTCTGTCGGGATATCTGGCCGACAAGTTCAATCTCCCGGAGATTGCGGTGACGGGAGACTCCCTGGAGCGCACACTCTCGGAAAAGTCAGTCGCCGCCGACACGGTTCGAGAAACCGTATCGTGTCTCCAGGAGTGCGACTTCGGCAGGTTTGTGTCCGCATCCGCATCACCCGACAAGATGCGCGAGCTGGCTGAGCGCATCCGAAAGGCCATCGATGCCCTGGAATAGGCTTAGCCCAACGCAGCGGATATCGGAGATCTTGTTCGCAGTGTTGTTGCTTCTCCCTGCACCGCTCCTGATGGGCGTCCCAAGCCGGGAGTCGCTCGCCAACATGTTTGCGCAGGGAAACGCGGAATATCAAAAGGGAGACTTCGCGTCCGCGGAGCGTTTCTATCGGCAGATGCTGGACGCAGGCGTCGATAGCGGATCGCCATACTACAACCTCGGCAATGTCTGCTTCAAGCAGAGAAAGCTGGGGGAGGCCATCTACTACTGGGAGAAAGCCAAGCAGAGATTGCCTGGCGATCCCGACGTTCGAGAGAATCTCGACCTGGCCAACCTCATGGTTGTCGACCGGATCGAGGTGTCGCCGGACCCTTTTCCCGTGCGCCTATTCCGGCGAGCGCAGGAACTTTTGTCGGTGACTCAAGCGACATGGACAATACTCATCCTGTTCGTCATCACCAACATCCTCTTCTCGGTTTACCTGCTCGCCAGGAACCCGAGGCTTTGCTTTCGAGTATTGATCGGAGGCTTCATTACCGGGCTTCTGGTTTTGCTCCTCGGCTGCTCACTCGCGTGGCGGATCTACGATGAGAGCCACCGCCAGGAAGGCATTGTCGTCGAGCAGAAGGCGGATGTGCGCAGCGGTCCCGGCACCGACAACATCACCGTATTTACGGTCCACGAAGGAATTAAAGTCCGAGTGCGCGGCGAAGCCAACGGCTGGTACCAGGTCAGCTTGCCGAACGGCTGGAACGGCTGGCTCCAGCAAAGCGCCCTGCACATCCTGTAAGAATGGCGGATAGAGACCGGGGGACAGTTGTTGGTCGCCCGCCGGCGTTATGCCCTCACAATCTCAGAGCGCTTTTTCCAACCCCCGGCCTCCATCCTCCAATCCCGATTTGCAGGAGAGCTGCTCATGCAGCGATGCCGCGCCACTGATGATGAAATTGCGCATTGCAGATTAAAAAACGAAAATGTTGTCTTGACAATCCGCAATCCGCAATCGCCAATCCGCAATCGCCAATCCGCAATTTCACGGGAGTTGCTCATGCGTCCATTGACGCGCCACCGCCGATGAAAATGGGCGATCCGCTGTTGATCCTTGGTGATCTTAGTGTTCTTGGCGCCTTGGTGGTTTCCTTTTAAAAACTGCACCACCAAGACTCCAAGAGCACCAAGGACACCAAATCTAGCATTTTCAGGGGAGGCACATGGTCGATGACGGAGAGGGTAGTGTGGTGTTCTGCCGTGAGCTGGCCGAGGAGGCCTGCGCGCAGACCAGCCGCATGTTATCGATACTTATCTCTGCCTCTCCCACAAGTTGCTTGTAATACCCGATGGATGGAGCGTAGTTTGTTTGTCGGTAGAATTCAACGAGATAAGGAGCCCGAATGGCCAGAGTGAAATGGGGTGTCCTGGGATGCGCCAACTTTGCCCGCAAGCGGACGATTCCGGCGATGCTTGGCTCGCCGTCGGTCGATCTCGTTGGCGTTGCAAGCCGAAGTCTCGAGAAAGCCGAAGCTTTGCGCTCCGAATTCAACCTGCTGCGGGCTTATGGAACCTACGGAGAGATGCTGGCTGATCCGCAGATCCAGGCTGTCTATATCCCGCTCCCAAACAGCCTGCACGCGGAGTGGATGATCAAGGCCGCTGAGGCAGGCAAACACTCCCTTTGCGAAAAACCTTTTGCCTCAAACGCAGCCGAGGCGCGGCAGGTAGCCGAGGCCGCGAAGCGAAGCGGAGTCTTTATCATGGAGGCGTTCATGTGGCGCTTCCACAGCCAGCATCTTCGAGCGCGCGGGGCCATCGAACGCGGCGAGATTGGATCGCCACGGCTGGTGCGTGGGGCTTTTTCCTTTCCTATTCCTCGAAAGCCTGACGTGAGGCTGGTCCCGGAGTTGGCCGGCGGGTGCGTCATGGACCTCGGCTGCTACCCGATCAGCGCCGCGCGTTTCTATTTCGGAGAGGAGCCCTCCATCGCCTATGCCCGGGGCAGCGTCGATCCGGAGTACAGAGTGTCAATGCGCATGGCGGGCGTGCTCGACTTTCCGCAGGGACAGGCGCTGATCGACTGTTCCTTCAATCTGCCGTATCGCACCGATCTGGAGATCGTGGGGGAATCCGGCATGATCACAATTCCCAAACCCTGGCTCCCCGATCCTGAGACCACCCTGATAATCAATGGCATAACCGAAAAGCTGCCGGTCGAGAACCAGTATGTCGCCGAATTCGAGCACCTTTCGCATTGCATCTCGGACGGAACTGCGCCGCTTTATGGATCGGAGGATGCGATCCGGCAGATGAGGGTCATCGATGCGGTGCATCGCTCGATGGAATCCGGCCACCCGGAGCCCGTCTGAAGTCGTGCCTTTGTGTCCCATTGCGAGCTCCGTGTCTGCTATGAAAAAAGGAGACAGGCACCAGATTGAGGGCAAAAATGACGAATGAAAACATCCGTCGTGGTATTCGCCATTCGTAGTTTATTGCTCCCAGCTGCAGCAATGTGTCTGTTCCCTTTTTCATTCGCGGTGGTGAGCGGTTGGTGTGACTTGAACGAAGCTAGCGGAGGACCGTTAATCTGGATTGTGGATTGCGAACAATGGCCTCGCGCAGCTCTGCGCGCGGAGTTGATCGAGCGGGGTTACGGTGCCGTGGGACACATCCTGCTGGGTGAATCCCTCACGAAACTGCACGCAGTTTCGCCCCAAGCTAGGCCCCGCGCAATAGTTCTTGAATTGCGCAGTCAGAAAATCACCCGGGGAATCCTGCAGGAACTGGCACAGTCCTCGATCCCCACTATCATCCTCGGAGGCACGGTGGAACTGAACGAGCCGGCAATTCAGGGTTTCAAATGGACCGCCGTGCTGAAGCGTCCTGTAACACTCGGGGAGATTGCAGACCTGCTTGAAAAACTCGTCCCACCACAGGGACACTGAGACCACTGAGATCTCCCGTCTCTCCGTGCTGTTTGCTCATTACGCATTGCTGGCGCAACAATCCATAAGCGCTAACCTAAAGGAAAACAAGGATTTCCACCTTCAGACAAATGCTGGGGATAGAATCATGAAAATAGAAAGAGTTTTCGCTATCCTTGGGGGGTTGTCCGGCTTCCTAGCCGTCGCTGCAGGCGCTTTTGCCGCGCACACCCTGAGGCAAAAGCTCCCCTCAGACATGCTGTCCGTATTTGAGACGGGGTCGCGCTACCAGATGTACCACGCTCTTGCCCTGCTGGCCGTGGCCTGGGCGGCAACACACTGGCCGGTGCCCGCGGTTCACCTCGCCGGATGGTGCTTCGTGGCGGGGACTTTCCTCTTTTCGGGAAGCTTGTACATTCTGGCCCTAACGGAAACCCGCTGGATGGGAGCCGTCACGCCGCTTGGTGGATTGGCCTTTCTGCTGGGCTGGCTTGCTCTGGCCTGGGGTGTCTGGAAGCAGGGCCCATAGAGGAGTCGGGGAGAAGGCTCCGGCTTATGGAGCGCCTTGAACCAATTGCCACGTGCCATTTGCGATTGACGATTTACGATTGCGAGGCCGCCGTGGTTTTTTCAATCGTCAATCGTCAATTACAGCAGGAGCACGAGGACTATCAAAGAGTGCCTACTTGCCGGTGTAGAGATCAATGATGCGCTCTATGGCACGCCTGCAGACCGCGCAGAAGCCCACCTCGTCCCGCGTGAACATGATGCAGTCCACCTGCGTGTTAGGAGCGATTTCAAAGTAGTCCATTCCCAGCGGAATAGGAGTCTGCCACCCAAATCAGAGGCAGACTGATCCGCCCCCTCGCTCTGCATGTGATGAACGAGCCCCACCTTCCTGCAGCTTTC
>Ga0315279_10003230_pt1 | contig 23083 bp, 25 predicted proteins | sample YL17G06_20_MG_FD_203694 | JGI IMG/M metagenome (GOLD analysis project Ga0315279, IMG submission 203694) | Sediment microbial communities from Yellowstone Lake, YNP, Wyoming, USA - YL17G06_20 | ecosystem: Environmental > Aquatic > Freshwater > Lake > Sediment | place: USA: Wyoming | collected... | reverse complement strand
CTTTTTGTGTGGGACACTTCTGGCGTTGCTAAGGGGAACTACACTATAAGCGCTTACGTTGTGCCAGTTCCGGGCGAGATAGAGACTGCTGACAACACGTTGACGGATGGGGTGATTCGCGTTGTGACCCCTGGCGATATCAATGGTGATGGGAAGATTGACGTGAAGGACATCTACGCTATTGCTTTGGCATATGGCACGTGGCCTGGGTTGCATAAGTGGAACCCTGTTTGCGATATTAACAACGACGGCAAATGTGACCTGAAAGACTACTACATAGCGTGCAGGAACTACGGCAAAGTGGACCCATAACCCCAATAACCCCTATTTTTTCTTTTCTTGACGCTCCTCTGGAATGCTAGTCTTGATGCTTGACGCCATACTCACAGTGTTCATGTCAAAGAGCTTTCAAGTCCACAGAGGATTTATTTTTCTGAAAGAGACGCAAGACATGAACTAATTGTTGGAACGAACAGAAGGCGGGTTACGACCATCACGCTGGCTCTTTTTGTGTGGTGGTTTTTGGGTTTGTTTGGGTTTTGTCTGCTGTGTTTGGAGGGTGGAGTTTTGGGATGGCTGTTTTTTGTTTTCTTGTTGGGCGGGTCGTTGTTTATTGTTGTGGTCACGCTAATAGGTTTTTTATATTAGTTTGTGTAATTTGGGTGTTTAATGGTTGTGGTAGCTTGAGGTGGTCTGTGTTGGTTGTGTTTTTGGGTGGTTTTCGCTGTTGCGGGGGTGGTGGTTGGTGACGAAGGGGAAGCCGTGGACGGTCGACGAGGAGTTGAAGCTTAGGGAGCTTTTTGAGGCTGGTGAGCCTGTTTCCAAGATTGCGGCGGAGCTTTCGAAGACGGAGAATGCTGTGTGGCATAAACTGAAGCGTCTTGGATTAAAAGAAGGCCAGACGCCGGGGAAATTTGTGCCTTCTTCTTCTTTCACGGAGGTGGAGTTGCCGGAGGGTGTGCCGACGATTGAGGAGGCTTTGAGGACTCTTGCGGGTGTGATGGTGAAGCTTAGGGGGTCTGACTTGAATAGAGATGAATTGAAGAGGTTGCAGCTTTTGGCGGATGTTGTTGAGAAGTACAAGATCGTTTATGCTGATTATGCCGATCGAAGGAGGTTAGAGAAGAAGTATGAGACGCTGGAGAAGAGGTACGAGAAACTGGAGAGGAACCACAAACAACTCGTCCTCGCGAAGACGGCGAATTTTTAGGCGTGAAGATTGGGACCGTGTGATTTACAGAATTGAGCAGTACGGCATGTTTGAAGAGGCACGTGTTGAGGCATTGGTCGAGAGCTCGGCAGATGATCCGGTGCGTTTCTGTCAGGAGGTTTTGGGTTTTGAGCCGACGGAGTATCAGAAGGAGGCTATCAGGCTTTTCGAGAAAAACCAGTTTATCGCTCTTCGGTGGTGTAGACAGAGTGGGAAGAGTCTTACGGTTTCGGCTTTGCTTCTGTATTATGCGTTGACGCACCCCAGAACCCACATTGGGTTAATTGGTCCGAGCTGGCGGCAGACGAAGCTTAACATTCACAGGATGGCTGATTTGCTGGAAAATGTGCCTGGTGACCTGTATTTTAGGCCGCGGAGGACGAGTATTCACTTTCGGAATGGGTCTACTGTTCAGGCTTTTCCGAATAATCCTGGGACTGTGAGGGGACCGTCGTTGGACATTGTGTTCTGGGATGAATGTTGTTTCACGCCGAATGATACGGAGTTGTATGATGCGCTTCTGTTTACGTTGGGGACGACGGAGGGGAAGCTTGTTTGCACGAGTACGCCCTGGAATACGGACAGCCTTTTCTGGAAGATGTGTAATCATAGGGATTTTGAGGATTTTGCGAGGCATCATGTGACGTGGGAGCAGGCTCAGGAGCCGAATGGACCGCTTAAGAAGGGGATTTTGGAGAGGATTAGGAAGCAGTTTGGTGAGGATCCTGCTCGGTGGCGTCGTGAGATGGAGGCTGAGTGGGCTGAGGATGAGAATGCTTGGCTTCCGCAGAGCCTGATCGTTTCTTCGATCGGTACGGTTAAGAACTGTGGTGAGGATTTGCAGCCTTGGAATCCTGAGGTCGGATATTTTGGGGATTTGTTCGTTGGGTTGGATTTGGCTCAGGTGCGGGATTACTGTGTTCTTTCAGTGTTTGACAGGGTGAATGACGTTCTTTTCCTGCGGCATCTCAAGATTTTTAGTCAACCAACGAAGTACGCGAACGTGCTGGGCTATCTCAAGACTCTTCAGGACCGTTGGGACGGGTTCCAGAAAATCAGGGTTGACTTCACCAAGGAAGGCCCTAGCATCATCAGCGACATGGAGGACGCGGGCATCAAGAACGTTGAGGGCGTCAGCTTTAGCATCCCTCGGAAGAGTGAGATGGCCAGTCTCCTGAAGCAGAGAATAATGAATCAGCATCTCTTTTATCCTCATCTAGTCTGGGAGAAGCCGTACCGCAGTGACATCTGCACGGAACTCAACGTTGAACGGTATGAGCTTCGGAAAGACGGGACGATGGCGTTGAATCACCCGACGGGCACGCATGACGACGTGTTCTGGAGCCTGGCGCTAAGCGTCTATGCAACGGTAGACATACAACCTCTCGACCTTGACGGGACAATCAGGTTCGGGTAACGAATCGCTTGTTTCTTGTCTTCATTTTTCTGCACGGTTTGAGCTATGGTTTGTCGGTTGCTAGAAGCGCGCTTTTCAGCGTGTGCGTATGAGCATATTTTACATATTCTGAAGCTGGAATTGCAGCTTCCGCAGATTTTTTGTTAAGCTAACTGATCGTTTTGAGTTATCCTTTTTAGGGATAGTATATATAGTCGAGGGATAATAGTCCTAAAGTGTGTGTTTCATGAGCGTTCAAAATGTTTTCTCGCCGATAACCTCAAGAATTGTGCGAGTTCTCTTGGTTGATCCCAAGCAGGATTGGAGTATTCTCAGTCTTTCTAAAGAAGCAAAGACAGGCTACAGTCACACGTACAGGATTGTTAAGACCCTGCTCCGGATGAGTCTGTGCAGAAAGACGGAAACGAATAAAGTTGTGGTTGCGAATTCTGGCGAATTGTTGACGAGGTGGGCTGGCTATTATGATTTTGCGCTATTGAATAAAGTGAATGCGTATTATTCTTTGGAGACAGATTTAGATGGTCTCACAAGAAAACTGTCTGCCGCGGACAAGTCTGGTTTAAAGTATGCTTTGACACTTCATGCTGGTGCTTCACTGGTGACGCCTTATGTTAGGCCTGTCAACATTCACTTGTACGTCGAGCCCGAAAAGCTGAGTTCCTGGCAAAAGTTTCTGAGTCTTCAGTTGACCGAGCTGGGTGGAAATGTTTTTCTTGTTGATCCCTATGATGAGGGCGTTTTCTATAAGGTTCAGCAAGTCAGAGGAATAAACGTGGTTTCAAATGTACAGCTGTACGTCGATTTGTATAATTATCCTGCTCGTGGAAGAGAAGCCGCTGAGCATTTGAGAAAAGAAGCTATTAGGTTCTAGGTGGTTTTGATGGCTGTTTGGAACATTGGGACGTATTCAAAGAGCATAACTGAGTCTTCTAAATGTGTTCTGATTGAGATTTTGAGGATTCTGGGAAGTTACAGGCAATATTTGGTTCTGACTGGAGGGTGGGCACCATATTTCATTCTAGAAAAATCTGGCGAAAAGGATCAACATTGTGGTTCGATTGACATTGATTTTGTACTGAATCCTTGTCTGATTGACTTGAAAGTTTATGAGACAATCGTGTCTTCGATTGAAAAGAGAGGGTATAAACCCTACGTTGCCGATGATGGAGAGGTGCTTCCTTACAGGTTCTATCGTAGCGTCAAGTTACCTCTAGATGATGCTGAATACAAGATTGAGGTTGACTTCATCAGTGAGCCTGACGTTGTGAAGAGACTTTCGCCCGAGAAGTTCTTAGCAGTGCAGAAGGATTTACAGGCTGTCGTTATCCGTGGGTCAAGTGTCGTTTTCTCTCATAACTTTGAACACGAGATTGAGGGCTTTTTGCCCAACGGAGCCGAGACAAAGGTGTTGGCTAGTGTTTCTGATGTTGTGGGCAGTTTGGCAACGAAGGGCTTGGCTTTGAAGGGTCGTTACAAGGAGAAAGATCCTTATGACATCTACTTTGTACTGACGCATTTCAGAGGCGGACCGACAAAGGTAGCTGAGAAAATGCGCGGATTTGTCAATGAATCAATTGTCGCTGAGGCTCTCGAAGAGATAAGAGAGAAGTTTAGAACTGTAAGATCTGAAGGCCCGTTTCAAGTGGCTTATTTTCTTGCGCCGGAGGATGAGCGGTTGCGGGAACGAATCCAAGGGGAAGCATATGCTGTATTGAGAACATTTTTTGACGGTCTGAAGAAATAGCTATCCCTCTTATTATTATAGTATCCTTAAAAGGGATAATGGCGTTGGTTCGAAGGCAGCTTGGTTTTTGAGAGTCATTGCGCGCATAGCGGAGGGCATGAAGAACGGCGGCATACAGCACGTTGAAGACGTGAGTTTTAGCTTGCAGCGGAAGCAGGAGATGACAAGCTTGCTCAAGGAACGCATGATGACACGTTCTGGGCTACGGGCCTGACAGTGTCAGCAGCCACAGAAGCCAAGACTGCTGGCCTAACAGCATTCAAATTCGGCTAGCCAAACACGATGCCCCAACAGGTGCATCCTGACCTGTCGTCAGATTTGATTTTGTCAGTCACGTCCCGTAGGAGTATTGCGTTGCTCAGTTGCGTCAAATGGTGTGGTTTGATGGTTTCGTTCTGGAAGAATCTTACGTAAATGCTATCTACTGATTGCACTATTTGGTTATTGATGATTGCGGGGGAAAGATATGGGTGCTGATGGTGGTGTTTCGCTGAGTTCGGGTGTGGAGAGGGTTCTTGAGGCTTTCGGAGTGAGTGTTACGGTTGGGCGACAGTGTTCCTTTGCTTTTTCTTCTAAACCAGCTTCTGCAGGTTGGGTGGCGTTTAGTTTTGATTTGCCTTTTCTGTTCTATTACGTGAAGGCTCCGCACGGTGTTGTTACTCAGGTTAAGTCTTTGTGTTCGGGGATTGCGAGTCAGAGTTTTGTTGTTTTGGCTGTTTTGGATGATTGCGCGGTTCTGGTTTTGAGGAGGCCGAAGAAGGAGGATGTTGGACCGTTGTTGTTGGTTTTGCGGAGGGAGGAGGATTTTGACCGTGTCGTGAGTGTTGCTAGGAAGTTTGATTTTGGTTCTGGGGAGTTGTTGGCGCATGCTTCGCTTTCGAGTGTTGTTGATTTGCTCAGGGGTGGTGCTGAGCGGGATTTTGTGAATCGTGGGCTGTTTTCGAGCTATTTCTTGAAGGAGCGCATGGCAGATCATCTGTCCAAGCGTGAACGCAATCCTTCAAGAGAGGCTGTTGAGGTTCTGGAGAGGTTGGGTGGCGAGTTTCCTGCTGAGAGAGGGAATGCGGTTCGGGTGTTGGAGGCGTTAGGGTACAGTGTGGAGATTGTTTCTAGGCCGTCTGATTTTCCTGAGTATGGGTTGAGGTTTAGAGGTGTGCCTTTGGATGTTGATTGTGTGGTAGCTGATGTTGATTCTTTGGACATTAAGACGGCTGATAGAGTGGCTGCAAGTTATCAAGCTGTCGTGGCTCTGCAGCGGAAGACTTGGGTTGTTTTGACTAATGGTAGGCTTTGGAGGCTGTATTCTAGTAGGGTTTCTTCTTCAAGCACGAATTATTTCGAGGTTGATTTGGAAGGTGTTGCTGTCGAGTCCGATGCTAGATTGGTTTATTTTGTGTCGTTGTTTTCGGCTTCTTCGTTTTTGGTGCGTGAGGGTGTTTCGGATACTGATTTGGTTTTTGATGAGGGTGTGAGGTATGCGAAGGGTGTTGAGGATGACCTTAGGAAAAAGGTGTTTGATGGTAAGCTGTTTCTTAACCTCGTGAAAGGTGTGCTGGATCATAATGCTTCTAAGGCATATTCGCAGGTTGAGCTTGATGGAGCCAAGGCTTTGGCTTTGAAGTTGTTGTATAGGCTTTTGTTTGTGCTGTATGCGGAGTCTCGTGGGCTTTTGCCTGTTAATAATGAGCGGTATAAGGAGGTTTCTTTGGAAGGTCTAAGTGGTAGACTTGCGGCTTTTGAGAAGGAGCCTGAAAGCATTGCGGTTTGGGATGGAGTTAGGGAATTGTTCCGTATGATTAGTGAGGGTGATGTTGATGCTAATTTGCCTCAGTATAATGGTGAACTGTTTGAGAAAGATGATGCGCTCGACGGAATTGCAGTTAAGAACAGGTTTCTTGTGCCTGCTTTGCGGGATTTGATGGAGTCGGAATCGGGGGGAATTGACTATCAAAGTTTGGGTGTCAGGCATCTTGGTTCTTTGTATGAGGCTTTGTTGGAGTATTCTGTCAGGCAGGCTAGGGAGTCTTTGGTTGTTTATAAGGAGGAGATTCTGGATGCAAAGTTTGCTGAGGATTTGAAGCAGAAGCCTCTTGGCTTCATCGAGAAGGGCGAATTGTATCTTTCTGTTAAGGGTCTGGAAAGGAAGGGGACGGGGAGCTATTATACGCCTGACGAGATTGTGGCTTGGCTGGTTAGGAAGGGGCTGGAGTCGCATTTTAAGGCTAGAGAAGAGCGGTTTAGGGCTGATTTGGAGCTTCTTCGTGCTTCTAGGTCGGGTGATTCTGAGCTTGAGAAGCGCTGTACGAATCATTTGTTGGGATTGAGGATTGTTGATCCTGCTATGGGTAGTGGACATTTTCTCGTGGCTGCGGTGAATGAGGTCACTGGCTGGATTATCGGTTTATTGAAGGAGAATCCTGACGCGCCTTTACTGAAGGAGATCGAATCATATCGTAAGGAGATTCTTGAGGGTCAACGGAAGAGAGGTATTCGCATTGATGAGGAGCTGTTGACGGATACCGTGTTGTTGAAGCGTTTGGTGATGAAGCGTTGCGTTTATGGTGTGGATATTAATCCGTTGGCTGTGGATTTGGCGAAGGTTTCGCTGTGGCTTGACTCGTTCACGATCGGAACTCCGTTGACGTTTTTGGATTATCACATTCGCTGTGGCGACAGCCTAATTGGGTTGTGGATCAATGTTATCGAGGAGAGGGTTCTTCAGCCGACACTGGACGTTTGGGATTGGACGCTTTCAACGGCTAGAACCAATTTGCTCACTTCTGTGAGTATGCTTGCCGATTTGACGGTGGAGCAGGTAACTGAAAGTCGCAAGAATTATGATGAGATTAGAGAGGCGACTGAGCCGTTGCGTGTTTTGCTGGATTTGGAAGTGGCGAGCATAATCGATCCTGAACTGAGTAAGAGTTTGCCTAAGAGTCCGACGTTTGTTGAGCAGATGTTCAAGACTGAGGGTTCTAAGCCTAAGCAGTGGAACAAGGTGGAAGAGGCGTTAAAGTTGGGCAAGAAGTATCGGTTTTTCCATTGGGAACTGGAGTTTCCTGATGCGTTTCCTGAGGGGCAGGCTGGTTTTGATTTGGTGGTTATGAATCCGCCTTGGGATGTGGTGAAGCCTGAGGATGATGATTTCTTTTCGGTTTACTATCCACGGTTTAGGCGGATTAAGAGTAAGCCTGAGAAGCGCAAGATCATGCAGAAGCTTTTGAAGGATAAAGCGATTTCCGAGGCTTACGCAGAGTATCAGAAGAGCATTGAGGATAAGGTGCGATTTTTCAAGGAGTCGGGTGAGTATAAACGGCGTGGGAGTGGGGATACTAATTGTTGGAAGTTGTTTCTTGAGCGGGTTTTGGGTTTGGCTTGGGAGAATGGGAGCTTTGCTTTGGTGATTCCTTCGGGAGTTGTGACGGATGAGGGTGGGAAGCAGCTTAGAGAGGCATTGTTCGAGGGTAGAATCAGAGCCATGTACGAATTCGAGAATAGAAAGAGAATCTTTCCAGCCATTGATTCAAGGTACAAGTTTGTGCTTCTTGTCGCCGACAAAACACAACCAACGAACAGCTTTCCAGCAGCCTTCTACCTCCACGACATGACAGCACTGGAAGGAAAGATCGAACAGGACAAGTTCGTGACAATCCCGACCAGCCTCATAAAGCTCTCTGCGCCAGAGAGCCTATCCATCCCTGAAGTCAGAAACAAGAGACAGCTAGAAGTGTTCCAGTGGCTGTACGAGCACCATCCGCTTCTCGGCGACCCGAAGAAGGGCTGGACTGTGTCATTAGTGACTGAGCTGCATAGAACCGCCGATAGTGACCTGTTCAGAACAGACGGAAAAGGCTGGCCACTCATAGAAGGAAAACACTTCCACCAATTCATACCCGACTACGAAAGACCAATGTTTACCGTAAGATCCGAGGAAGGACTGAAACGAACCTCTAGACATAAGGAATATCAAATAGTAAACAAGGAAGTTCATGAAGGCGTGAGATTGGCCTTCAGAAACATTGCTCGTAGTACCGATGTCCGAAGCATGATGGCATGTATTCTGCCACCGAAAAGCTTCAGTCCTCATTCTGTAGCAATTATCTTGCCCAAGAAAAATGAAACAGTCCAAAGAAATGCTGAACACTCGTTTATGATATCTTACTTAGCTGGAATCCTGAATTCGATGATTTTCGATTTTCTGATAAGGAGCAGAAATACGATGAATGTCAGTTTCTTTTACGTTTATCAAACACCCGTGCCAGCATCAATAGATGGAAGTCTATTCAGACAAATCATGGAAACATCTGCACGCCTAAGCTCTGCTGATGAAAGGTTCAGAGAGTTTGCTTCTGCTCTGTCCACTCAATATGGTCCTCTAATGATGTGCGAACGCATTGAACTGACCGCAAAACTCAATGCGCTTGTAGCGAAGCACTATGGACTGAACAAAGAGCAACTCAAGATAATTCTGGACTCATTCGAAGGCTTCGAAGAGGAGAAGGAGCTGGAAAAAATGAAAGAAGTCAAATGGGGCGAAACCCTAGTTAGCAAGTTCAACGGTGAAGTCCGCAAACGTGTTCCAGCCTATTTTGAGCAGCTAAATCCAGCAGGAGCGGAATCTGCATGAAAAAGGAGATAGTTGACAACGAAACTGAAAGCTACACGATGGCTGAATTCATAAGAGAGACTCTAGTAAAAACCAAGAAACTGGACATTGCCTCAGGCTTCTTCAACGTCTCAGGCTACGCAAAAGTCAAGGAAGAACTCTGGAAAGCCTCAAAACAGCTAGGCTTCACCATGCGCCTCCTATTCGGAAAAGAAACCCCACCAACAGAAACATCAGACACCACACACTCCACAGGACAAGACACAACCCTCGACAACGAACTAGACAGCCTCGCCATATCCGTAGAATCAGCCCAACTCATCGACAGCCTCATCGAATTCCTCAAACAACCAAACATCCAAATCCGCAAAAACCCAAAACGCTTCCACCACGCCAAATGCTACCTCTTCGACGACTCCGCAGCCGTAGGCTCAAGCAACTTCACAGGCGCAGGACTAACCACAAACATAGAACTCAACGCCATCCTCTACCAACCCTCAGCCCAAAAACTCGTCCAAGAATGGTTCGAAAGAAGATGGAAAGAAAGCCAAGACACCAAAACCGAACTCATCCAACTCCTCGAAAACAGCAAATTCGGACTCCCCCTCGACCCTTACAGCATGTACATGAAAATTCTCTACGAATACTACAAACCGCGTATAGAAGAAGTCGAAAAAGAAAAGGGAAAAGTCGTCGAACTCACCACCTTCCAAGAAGACGCCGTCAACACCGCCATGAAAATCATAACCAAACACCACGGCGTCCTGGTAGCCGACTCCACAGGACTCGGAAAAACCCACATCGGACTAGAACTACTCAGAAAATACGTAGCCATAAGAAGAAAAAAAGCCCTTCTCATCGCGCCATCACAGGTAATCAACACCGTATGGGAACCAAAACTCCTAGATGAAAGCATCAAGACCAAAAACATCACCCTAGAGAGCACGGGCACAGAATCCTTCCACCCCGAGGAATACCTCGACTTTGACCTAGTCCTGATCGACGAAAGCCACAACTACCGAAACGTATCCACAAACCGACACAATGCTCTAATGAAGCTTCTAGCCGCAGGCAAAAAGAAACAAATCATCCTCCTCACAGCCACACCCATCCACAACACCCTCATGGACCTCTACCACCAACTCAGCCTCATCACAGCAGGAGACGACACACACTTCGCCGAACTCGGAATAACCGACCTAAGAAGATACTTCATAACAGCCGACAGAAAAGAACTCGCCACAGGCATAGAAGACATAATCCGCCTCCTCGACGAACTCATGATACGCCGAACACGCCAATACATAAAAGAAAACTACTCAGACGCACTCCTCAACGGACAACCAGTCAAATTCCCAACAAGAATCCTAAGAAAAATAGAATACAGCCTAACCCAACTCTTCGGAAGCCAAATCTACAAACAAGTCCTCGACACCATCGACCAACTACACCTAGTCCCATACCGAACAGACTACTACCTCAAAACAGCCGAAGAAAAGGAGCAAAAACAAGCCGAACAACAAGCCACACTCCAAAAAATCGGACTCCTGAAACGCTTCGAAAGCAGCGTCGAGGCCATACGCAAAAGCATCCAAAGACTCGAACAATTCTACACCTACTTCAACAAAACCCTAGACCAAGACAAAATCCTCGACAGCAAAACCTTCCACAAAATCCTCACCGAAATGAGAGCCGAAGAAGAACAAAACGACGACAAGTTCTTCCAACTCCTCGAAAAAACCCCGCTCATCCCACTTACCGCAGAATATGATAAACAGACAATGAAAAAGGAAATCAAAGAAGACCTAGAACTCCTCCAACCCCTCAAACAGAGCCTAGAACGAATGAAACCATACGCAGACAAGAAAATCACAGCACTAAAGGAACAAATAGTCAAAGACCAGATCCTCGAAACAGGAGGCAAAAAACTCATCATCTTCACACAGTTCGTGGACACAGCCCGATACATCTTCAACGAAATCAAGGAAGCCATCAAAGACAAAAGAGTGGAACTACTCACAGGAGAAACCAGACCCGAAACAAGAGAACGCATAATCAAAGAATTCGCACCAAAAGCCAACAAAGCCACCTACGTTGAAAAACCAATAGACGTACTCGTCAGCACCGACATTCTTAGTGAAGGTCAGAACCTTCAAGATGCAAACTACGTCATGAACTACGACCTCCCATGGAACCCCATGAAAATCGTCCAAAGAGCGGGCAGAGTAGACAGACTCGGAAGCGACTACGACACCGCAACATCAGCCGTCTTCATCCCCGAGAAAGAACTCGAAGACCTCCTCGGACTGCTCGAAAACTTGGAAACAAAAATCCAAAAAATCGCAGACGTCATAGGCATCGAGGCCACCATCCTAGGCGAAAAAGAAAACCCCAAGAACTTCAACGCCCTAACCCGCATCAAAAAAGAAGACCAAACCCTACTCGAAGACATGGAAAGATCAGCCGAACTTCTCCCCATCGAAACACCCTTCCAATTCATACTCGCCTACCTCAAAAAAGTCGGAGCCAAAAACCTCGAAGCCATCCCACTCGGCAGAAGAAGCGGCAAACAATCCGACACCAACGGACTCGTCATATTCTACCGAGAAAAAGGAAACCACGAAAACAGCCACATCATCTACTACGACTTCAACAAAGCCAAATTCGACCACTACAACGACAACACATGGCTCTTCCGCAAAATAGCATCAAAAGAAGACGAACCCACCACCATCCCGATAAAAGGACACGAAGGCTTCAGACAATTCAACATCATCGACCAAAAAGCCCGCCAACACATAATCACACAAATAAACGCCCCACTAGACGCAAAACAAGCCCAAAAAACCAAAAACAAACACCAACGCGAACTCACTCAAGAAATCCTCAACGCCTTCACCACAGGAAAAGTCTCCCAAGACAAAGCCGAAACCATCTACCGAATCCTCAACCACGAACCCCTCTCCGCATGGGAAAACGAATTCGAACAAATCCAAGAAGAATACCACCGAAACCAAAACATCAACGCCCTCCTAACCAGCCTAGAACAACTCTTCCAAAAATACCGCATCCACTACCGAGAAAAAGGACAAGCCAAAGCCCTCCAACCCGAAAACCTCGAAATCGTAGCATACACATTCCTAAGCCGACAAGACTTCAAAGACCTAACACTCGAAACATAAAAAGCTTTTAAACACGGTCAAACAGAAGACAACAGCGTGGTTCTAATTACGGCGTGCGCCAAGAATACTACCGTCAAGACAAACTAGTCCATGCGTCTCTAGGTAATACTTTCTTTTAACAATGTCATGATCTGTTCAGCGTAGTTCTATCATCTGCACACTAAGCAGAATCGTCACAATACCCGTCAAACATTTTATCCATGATACGAGGAAGCTGAGTTATAGCATAGTCTAACGACACTTTCCACTTCCATTCCTCGGCAGAAAAGCAATTATGGATTGAATATCTGTGCTTAACGAGCTTCTTCACAGAGGCGTCTCCTTTCTCCACTCGAGACCTGTTAATGATAACCATTTTGTCATAGCTTTTCGTTAGCCGAGGCACCCTACCTGTTGTCTGGAGCCAAGCTTTACTATCTATGATGCCTACGATTCTTGAGTATTCCCCTTTAATATGGCGAACACATAATTCCAGTTCATCACGAGATTCTGAACTTACTTCTTTTGAAAGCTCCTCTGAAAACCTTTTTCTTACAGTGGTTCCTCTGGGGCAATTTATGGGGTCTGCTTCACCTGCGCTCGGTAGTTCGAAATAGTATACTCTCGACGCTGGCCCAAAGATGCCAAGTAGAGTTAGGTCACTCATAGTTTCTGGTTTGTCGATAAGCTCTTCAGCAGTACGAACTGAAGTGCTTATGCCATCTTGGTGCCTATCTAAAACTCGATTTATCCCTTCCATGCTCGTGCTGTGAGGTATACATCTCTCTGCGTCGAGTTTTACATATTTTCCAAGGGCATCTTTGAAAAAACCATCATCATCAACGTTTCTTATAGGCGAATATTTAAACGGTTCAGTATCTCCATTTCTCGCTCTACCAAGCTTCTTTAAGGATGATTTACTCTTCTCTATCCATCTTCCAAGAATGAGCAAAGCCTTATTTCGTGTTCTTTCATTACTCGTGAACCTTAGAATGTCCTGAGGAGTGATCCATTCGACAGGTATGAAGCGAGATTGTTGGACTTCATTCATAAAATCGCGTACAACACTAAGTACGAAACTACCGAGTGGAGTAATATCACATTTTTGGAGTCTTCCGTCCTCCTTATCGTTTGAAGTGGCAATTATACTCTGGTCTTTAAGAAAGCGAAGGCTCATACTGACTTTCTGAGGCCATTTTTCTTCGATTCTTCTGGCAAGATCCTTTGAACTTGTGGCACCTCTTTTTTCAAGTGCCGTCACGATTTTGAGTTCTGTTTGGGGCAATCTCCTCTCTGTGTATTTTCTATTGTCACGCACGACGATCCCACATAGATACTCCAAAGAGACATTATTTAAAGATATTTCATCCAGACCTAATTGTCGCTTGTGTCAGACTAATTCAAATTTGTGGACGATACTTATCAGATTTCTTACACGTTGATTATCAAATTGGGATTTGACTTCCTAACGTCTCTTTGGAATGAGTTCCTTCAAAACACCCACGGTGTTTGAGATAGCAGTCTTGCCTACAGCTATGTCGTCAACAGTGTCTGTGACAGAGACGCACTTGGTAGGTGCTTAATTCTAGTCTTGGGTTGGGATGAAGAATGTACTTACGAACACAAAAGACAAGTAGACACAGTTACCGCGGTCGAGTCTGTGGAGGACCACTACTCGCCGCAAAGGTAAGGTGATATTAAATGAATCCATTGCAGCAAGTAAGGAACCCCTTAAGACACAAAAAACGAACCCAGGATAAAGGCGTTTCGGAAGGGGCAGGAGAAATTCAGAGCAGGATGGAAGCATCAAAGCTTGCCAACATACGCGCCCAAAAGGGTAGGAGCGAACCGCTGAAATATCGGAACCTAGGCAACCTAGCCAGATAGAACCTCTCCTCTTCGAAGGGTCGACTTTCCCCCTTTTTTTCTGAAAATGCTGAAGGCTTCTCGTCAGCGCCAGAAAATCAGCCTGTCTTGTGCTTATGCAAAAGGGCCATTAGCGTAGTTGGGTCGGGATTTGAACTTGTTCGGGTTCTAATCCCGTAGAGAGCGGTTGCAGGAAAACTACGTATAGCCGTCCAACCTTTCGACCCTTTCGCGTCCTTGACTGGATGGAACTCTTATAAGCAAATATTATAATTCTGCTAAAGAGAGAATAGACTAATTCGAATGACTCGGGGATTCTTGATGGAAGTGTCTCTAGCAGATGAAGAAGACATAGATGGTGTCCTTGCTGTTCAGAAAGAACAGCTTCTGGCTTATAGACCCGAAGAATCAAAAACCATTCTTGAGCAGGAGGGCTTTCTGATTTATCCAACCAGTGCTGAGGAATTAAGAGCGATTATTCAAGACAAAAAAGGTCACATATTTCTGGTTGCCAAAGAAAAGGAAGCTATTGTAGGTTATGTCCTAACTTATGATCTTGAGACTTGGATTAGATCCGAAGCACATTGGACTGAAAAAATCATCGTTCCAGAAGATGTGCGTGCCTTGCTATACAGAAGCAAAACATTATACCTAAGACATGTAGCAAGGAGAAAAGGTTTCAAAGGCTGCGGAAAGATTCTAGAAACAGAACTATTCAGATTGGCCAAAGCTAGAGGCTATTCATTGGTGGTCGCTGAGATCCTTGAAAAGCCTCACCACAACATTGCATCCACAAGCCTCCACGTTAAGCTAGGTTTCAGCAAAATCGGAATAAAGAACGACAAGGGCGGGCGCGTGTGGGGCGTTTATGCCAAGAAGCTATGAAGTCTCCGAGATCCAAGCATAGTCTTTCTAAACACCAAGAAAAAGTTGAGTTGAGGCTGAAAAGTGATTCTAGAATGCAAAGGAATTAGATCACGCTAAGGTTTAACATCAATTAGAATATTTGAGATATCTGATCTTACAACACTTTCCAGCCCGATAGGTTCGGGATCAACGCAAAACGCTCTCTAATGCATGCCTCCAAAGGCAAGGCATTTTTGAAATGAAAAAATCTTATAATTAGCCTAAACAGAACTCTTTCACAAAAAGAAGTCGTTGGATAATAGGATTTGAATCCGTTTGGGTGCTAGTCCCGGCGACCGCACCATATTTCCAGTGTTGTTTGCTTTCGCCAACTGACGAACTTTTTGATCAACTTAACTTTATCACCGATTCCTTACAGGGCTCGTAGGGGCTCGTTTTCACCGAAGACTTTACAGAACGCTGAGATTGAAACTTTGTTACGTCTTCTGTTGGTTTGGCTGTTTTGTGAAGGTGTTACCTCTAGGTCGATAGATCAGGCTGTCGAAAATCGGTGGTGAACTGATGTGATGCTCTGGATTATTCTTTCTTTTTCTTCTCCATAAGTTGTAGTAGTGCGTATTCGATGGCGTGAGATCGACTTGCAAAACGTAGCTTCTCCACTTCATTATCAACCCACTTCACAATGTCTTCTCTTACAGTGACTTGGAGCCTCATCTTAACCATAGTCTCAACGACCTGCTCAACAACTATCACCTTGCTCAAGTTTATTGCGTTAATACTCAAACATACTCACTCATACACAACACTTAATAGCCTCAAACTCCCAAATCACTGTGTGCACCATACACCACAATACACACAACAAGAAGTGAAAGAATGCCAAAACTAGGCAAGCCTCGAAAGAAAAGAACTATATACATAAAACCTGAACTGCACCAGTGGATAGAGGATCAAATAGGCAAAGACAAGTTCGGGAATTTCAGTCATGCGGTTGAGATAGCTCTAGAAAAGCTTAGAGACGCCAGTCAAGCGACAAAAAGTAGCAAGGAGAACAACCCAACGAAAAGGTACCATAATGTTTAGGCAAAACGCTTTTTAACGGTATCCCTTGATAATAGAGAGAGAATACAATGTCAGGTAGCGGTATGCGCAGAAGGGGAAGGCGATTTCTATTATGAAAGAGGAAAGGAGAATGACGAGAATTTACATTAGTTATCCTTATAGCGATGATCCTGAAAACAGAATCCACCAAGTTGAGAAGATAGTGAGGGACATAATGAAACAGCGAGACGGTTTTGTGCTGTTTATCCCTCATTTTGCTTTTCATGCCTTCAATAAGGATTATGGTGTGAAAATAGCAGATGAGCATTGTTTGGAATTGCTTGCAGTTTCTGATATGCTCTGTATATGTTTACCAAAAAACAAACCATTGAGTAGAGGTATGAAACAGGAGCTTGCTTACGCAAAAAGTCACAAGATGCCTATTGTATATTTGGAAGATTTTCTTAAGGATCCAAAGGAAGCCCTGAAGGAAAGGCAAAAGCTAGTGCAAGCAGTAGCATCACAATAATGATTATGACCGCTAATATCCTCACACCCAATCGAACCCGCAGAAACCCTTTTGCAGCTCCATACTCTCTAAAGTGCCTCATGTTCAAATTTGGCACTATGGATGATAGTTCTTCCTCTATCTTGCTGCATCTTTCCTGTCTAATATCTCCGTAATGATTCATAGGTTCAAAAACCATTAGCCACCACACCAATATACTTCCTAAAGACACAAAAGGAAGATAGGGTAGATACAGTTTTAGCTTATCTTCAAAGGAAAAGAAGAAACCAAAAACGGCTACGGAGAAAGTTGCAAACATAATTCCAGACTGCCAAATTGTCGCATAAGTATGTCTAAAACATTCTGCGGTTTCTTCGTATTCTTTAAGAAGGCATGTAACTCGCAAGTTGCTCTCTTCCTTCTTAGACATGATGTAAAATACGGTATACCGTGCTTTTAAAACTTGCAGTTCTCCGATTATCAGTTCCTAATGCTGAAGCATCTTCACCACAAAAGACTTCACAGAACCCGCTCTAGAAAGGCTTAGAAGTTCAGAAAAGAAATGTTATCACCCGATTGTTAACAGGAAGAGCCATCATCCACCAAGTTAACAGAGCCCCATACACAATTACACAGTGAACCACTATGAAACGCTTACAAATAACCCTAGACGACGACCTCTACAACTGGCTAACCAAAGAAATCAAAGAAATGAAATACGGAAGCTACTCCCACGCCATCAACTACGCCCTAAAACACCTACGCCAACAAGACGAAAAGAAAAAATAACACATCAACCGACTCTTCACACAAGCTCTCATCAACCGAAAACTTCACAGAACCTGAAATCCAAGCTTCTACAAATGACCCGACATCTGGAAATAGAAATAAGACCATTTTTGGAACGACCATGTGCACTCTCGGTTTATATCAATCTGCAGTATATTTACTTCCTACAGAACGTATGAATGAGTTCCTTCAAGTGTTGGCTGCAGAGTTCTCTGTTCGCTCATAGCGAACAAATATATACTTGGACGAACACTGCACGAAACCGATCGAGCAAAGACCCTTTCGCCTTTTACTCTTGGCAATGGGACTTGAACCCGTTTGGGCATTAGTCCCGGCGGCTACTGCAAAGAAGCAAAAAGGAACCGCAAACCTCAAAACTGCGCACAACCAGAAAATAAGAATTACAACCATTTTACACCAATTTCGGGTCAAGTAAGCGTGCAGGTATCCAGACTACAATTTGTCCATTAGCTTTTTCTTCTTTTTATCGTATTCGTCTTGGGTTATCTCTTTGTTTTGTAACAAGACAGAGAGCCGGTGAAGCTCCTCGAAAAGTGCGAGCATTCGGGGCTTGTCTAACACCCGCATTGACATCTTTTCCAAGATTTTTTTCTTCCTACTTTCAAACTCTTCATTAGTTATGACTTTGTCATCCAAGAGCTTCTCCAGTTTATCCAACTCGTCCAATAGCTCTTTAAGTATTGCGTGTTCCTGCAAAAACGTTTTAGTTTTTTCTAAGTCGACAAATTCTGGAGGCAAAGGAGCAGCAGACAACAAACTCTCAGCACACTTCAACAGGAGTGCATACTTTTCTTGAAAATCATTTTCAACCTCATAATAGAACTTGGGTATTTTGTCCTTCCCATAAATCTCCTTACTTATTTGTTCCAAGCCCTTCGCGTCTATTTTCCAGTCTTTAATTCTGATTTTCGCTTTCGCCTTCCTAAATTCTTTGAACTTTTCCCAATTCGCAGACTCCTTAGATTTGACAACTGAGCCTTCTGCATGACCTTTTGCACCAGTAGGTTTCTCTTTTCGTTTTTCAAGTTGCTCTTTCCAAAAGCCCTCCTCTAACTTATAATCCGAACAAAGATCGTTGAATTCTTTAAAAATCCTTTCTTCATTTTTCTGTTTCTTGAAAAAGTGTTTGGGATATTCCGTTCCTTCAGAAATGTCATAATAGATCAGCTTCTCAATCAGTGGCCGCGTAATCTTGAAAAAGTGTTTGGGATATTCCGTTGTTTCTAAAATGTCATAATCAATCAGCTTCTCAATCAGTGGCCGCGTAATTCTTGGGTAATCAGTATCTAAAGGAGACAGATTGGTCCTCGTGAACAAGCCAATATCATACGACAAGTTTGCAAACAGCACAGTTTCCAGTTCAGCGTATGCCTTTCTAAAAGCTTTGAATTGCTCAAAAAAGAGTTCTTTTGCTACCATATCCCTAAATTCTTTTTCAGTTTTTTCTGCGGTCTTCATTATTGCGCAGGAGTAGTATCGATTATACAGCTTAATGAAATCATAATATTCTTCAAGTCGCAAAATTGGCAGGTCAGCTACTCTTCCCTGTTTGCATGATTTGTCCCAAACCTCTCTGCTTAGCACTCCACTTTCGTTAAATAGGATTTGAGGAGTTAAGATTTCGTCTTCTCCTTCAGGCTTGATCCCAAAATCGACCTTCTTCCCAGAAGGAGGCGGGGCATTTTTTTCCTGGGAGCCATTTTTGGCATAACGATACGGATTAAAACTGGCATAATGAGTGACTAATTCACCCATAATATTCCTGATTAATTCGACATCATCTTTGGTTCCTTCTTTAAGAATGGTGACAGAAGCTGTCTCTCTGCTATTTTTCTGAGTTCTTTTTTCGTTTAGAAAATTCGCAGAATACGTAAGAAATGGTGCTACAACAACTGTCGAAATTAAAGTATTTAGTTCGCTAAATGTGAAGTTAACTATGGTGTAAACCCAAATGTACCCTATTGTGATTGAAATCAGAATTACAGCTGTCGTATTGAACCGAGGCCCAAACTCAGCATAAAGGTATCCAATTATCGAAAGTACAATAAGGCTTATAATAAGCCACGACTGAAAACTCCAGTTCAAGTCAGATCCAAAAAATGTTTTTGTCGTCTCTATCCTAACTGAAACGCCAATGTTCATCGTAGTGCTGTTTGCGTCGACCGGGTTGGCAATGACAAGAATTGTTCCTCGATAGGTGCCAACGCCTACTCCCCGAGTAGTTGCCAAAACGCCAATGCTCTCTTGTTGATTCCTAGAAACATTAAACTGAACTGAACTCAGTGTCAGCTCGCTTGATGGAATCATCTTTCCGGAGCCATTATCAATAAGATCCGAACTAAATAACCGCACCTCGATTGTTTCATTTGCAGTTCCGACGAAGCTCAACCTTCCAGTTACGTTATCGACACCTTCCTTCCCCACAAGAATAAGTCCGCTTGGAGAAAATACCAACGAACTTGAAGTCGAATCTTGTGCAGCTGCAACCGCCAAAGAACTTAGTAACAAAAACAAGAAGAAGACAGAAGAAATCGCGGTTTTACTCGCCAACTCGCTCCTCTCAGATAACACACAGTTCTCTTTATTTCTTGCACCAATTATATAACATTTGTCATCAAAGCGAAATTTACACCTCAATTCAAACGTAGCATAAAATGACCAAACCGGTTCTGTCTACGTTTATGGAAATTCCCCCTTCATCAAAATTGCCAGAGATGACAGTGCAATCTGAGCTTCAATAAATGATCGAGAGAGGGTTGGGAACGGAATCAAAACCGTTTTTTCACCATTTTAGGAACACGCATGCGCGCTCTTTTAAGAGCAGACGACAAAGGAAGGCTTAATGGAGTGTGTATGCACACTAGAGTGTGTGGACTGACCCAGAATGACAAAGAACCTAACTATAAGAATAGACGACGAAACTGCCAAGAAAATGGAGAAATATCGAGAAGTCAACTGGAGTGAAGTTGCTCGAAAAGCTATCAATAAATACATTACTGGCAGAGAAGCCACAAATAGGTATGATACAGCAGTAAAATCCAACGAAACGAGAGGCACATATCGTCTGAAGACTGGGAATGAGTGAACTATGAACGAGCATAATGATCTTCTAAGTGCAGTTTCTTTCAGCAAATAAGGTGCCGTGGGTTTAGTTTGATTTGGGGTAAAGTTTTATCCCACACGCCTGAATTGCCCACCTTTTCAGAACCAAAGGTGATTTAAACTTCTGGCGAGAAATGCTCTTCCATGTCAAACAGTATTCCTCTAGAGAAGGCCGTTGAATTATGCAGAGAGCACAGGGACAAGCATAAGGTTCGTTTGTTTAGCCAGTGCTGGGGCTGTTTAAGATTCTCAAAAGAAGAGCCCAGCAAAATGTGTTTCCACAACCCTCCGGAAAACCGAGGATGCAAATTCATCAATGAACTGTTCGACAAATCAAGCTAAGTCTACCAAGCGCGAAAAGAGCAAACTTGGGCGACACGCACTGCGCACCGTCTCGCGCCAATGAAAGAATTTTAATGCATATGTCACACAATTTGTAGCTGGGTTAGCTATGCTGATAGGGGTGCTGAGTGACCGGACTATACTATCACGAAGCGAAGGAAGCCACCACCGAAAATGCAACACCGAGAACGAACACCCTCAAAAGCAACAGAACCAGCAGGCGCTAGACGGAAGAGCTTTGTTCTCGAGAAGCGTCTGAACTGCTCTTGGACTCTTGATTGGCGGCTTCTCGGCCACTTTCTTGGAATTGCACCACTGAACGGACGATCATCAGGACAACTATCAGAGTCGCAAGAACGGCGAACAGCCTAAAATCAAAGATCACAGTATTCTCACGTCCATCCGCTTTTCCCCCTAACACGGCAAGACCCAGAGTCTCAGGGTGCCCAAGCCCCAGCAGGAAGAAGACCATGATGAGCCAGAAAATCTTCCAGACTGCAGAAAGCGCCAAACCCTTAGGGGAAATCTTTCCAACATGCCCTCTCAAAAGAACCAAGATGGACAGCGTCACGCCTATCAAGGCTATTCTGTTGAGAAGATCTGCTATGTCAAACCCGCCTTGCATAGAGAATGCCGTGTAGAACTCTTGCGGGATTAGCCGTTGACCGAAGACTGGCAGAACAGTCAAGAACACCAAGATCAAGATGGCTTTTGCCACGGGCTTCTTGTTTATCTTCATAGTTTTGCTTCTCCTGGAATTCTCATAGTCTGTGTGAATCCAACGAGGTCTCCCAGCGTTCGTATGCCGAACATCATCTCAAACACCACGGGGGCTCCTTGTTCTTCGGTAAAGTTGTATCTCTGAACTTCTTCGTATGGAATCGTGAGAACCAGAGAGAACGGGCTTTGTCCTCCGGGCGCGACGTATACTGACGTGGAGTTCACTGCGATGTACTGTCCAGTTGAGTTGAGAATTCCTATGCGAATGAACAAGCTTATGCCCAGAAACCCGTTGTTTCTTGGACTTGCATCGAACGTGAGCGACCAGTCGTTCGGAGGGTCATTCTTGTTCAGTTTAAGATGGAATGTGTTCCCAGAGGTTGCGCCCATCAAGCCAGTGAACAGAGTATGCACGCCCAAAACGAAGAAGATTATGCTAAGTAACACTAAACCTATGATGCAAAACTTGAGTGCCTTGACGACAGTCTTTCTCTGCAACGCTCCCGATCTCCTAGAGGAATGTCATTATGTACAGGGGTGTTATTATTTCATTCGCGTCTTGAGTTAAAGCGTACATTAACCATTTTCATTGCGTTGCTTTCCTCCGAAAAGAATGAGAATACATGCCTTTAAGGAGAAAGGCATGACACTTTCAACCTTGAGGACTATGTATTGAAACTAAGTCATAACCTATCTGTACATGTTGATTATTGATTAATGAAACGACAGAACAACAGCTTTTTTTCTATGAATTTCTGGTGTTTTTTGCGATAAAGTATTTACACCAGATCATTCACGCATTCATAATGGAGAGAGAGGGAAGAGCGAGTGAGAGAGAAGGATAAAGTTAAAAGAAAATGATGTCGATTTTCTTTTTTCTCCTTCAAAATTCTTCTCTTTCACTTCCTCCTTTCCATCATTCAAGTTGCTTGCTTGTTCTCTTCCTTATAGATTTCCAAGTGGCTACACCGAACTTTTCCGAAAACGAGGCAAACCGTCGCGGAACAGCGTGCCACACATGCAAAGGCAAGCCTTACGAAAAATGCTAAACGTCAAAAACAGAAAAAGGAGATCGTACGAGAGATGTCTCCGCTTGTGATGGTGTTACAACCAACACGGCAGCTCTCCTGTATCGCATGCTGATACTGAGCTTAGCCAAATTTAGCGAGAAGCGTTTAGAGGATGCCTATTATTATGAACATCGTTCCAAGAAGGATCAGCATGAACATCTGGATGTATGCTGTAATCCGAAAATACCGTCTCTCTGGAGACGCTCGTCTTGCCACTCGATACAGAGCTAAGCCGCCAACGACGAAAGCTAAACCAAACAGTATAACTGCGTAATTGCCGACTTCCATCACCAAACCATCGAGTTCAACGCAGACACCGCAAATAAGTCTTTAGGTGAAGGAACATGTGCTGTGCACTATAAATGCGGAATTATGGCTTTCCGTAGTTCTTGCAGACTGTGTAGTAGTCTTTCAGGTCGACCTTGTTGTCATGGTTTATGTCGCACAGAGAATTCCAGTACGGATGGTACGGGTACGAGCCGTAGGCTCTTGCCACCATATAAACGTCCTTGACATCTACTTTTCCGTCTCCGTTTATGTCTCCTTCGTTGCGGGGCAACCCGAACACCGCGAGAAGTGTGTGGTTCATGTTCATCGTAACGTACACGGGGTTGGACCA
>Ga0315279_10003228_pt1 | contig 23093 bp, 21 predicted proteins | sample YL17G06_20_MG_FD_203694 | JGI IMG/M metagenome (GOLD analysis project Ga0315279, IMG submission 203694) | Sediment microbial communities from Yellowstone Lake, YNP, Wyoming, USA - YL17G06_20 | ecosystem: Environmental > Aquatic > Freshwater > Lake > Sediment | place: USA: Wyoming | collected... | reverse complement strand
ACTCGCCGGTGTCTTTCCAGGCCTTGAAGCCCGCGACGCGCATCTTGGTTATCATCGGGCTGCACCTCCCATCGCCCTGCCTACTTCACCACATCGACCGGCAGCGCACGGCCCTCGGGCGTGGTGAAGCGGAGGCGGAAGTTCCAGCCGCCGCCGCCCTGGCTGATCTTCGCAAGGAGCGTGTTCTCCCCGGCCTTCAGCTTCGCGGGCGCGGCGTCCTCGTCTATCTTGCACGGGCGGTCGACATCGTGGTCGTGCACGACCTCGCCGTTCACCCACAGCTTGATGCCGTCATCTGACCCCATGCGCACCACCACGTCCATCGCCTCGGGCACTGTGATCTTCGTGTACGCGTAAGCCACCTGGTTGGTGGGCATGCCGTAGGCTTGGGTCAGGTCACACACGCCGCCGGGGTTCGACATGTCTTTCCGCTGCCACGTAAGCTCCGCATCCCCGACCTTGTAGGTGGCGCCGAGATCGATGTTCGGCTCGCCGACATTCACGTCCCCAAGGCCCTTCCCCGGTCCACCGAAGGGGAACGGCCCCACGAGAGACCAGTCACACACGAAGCCGAGGCGGTGGCAGACGTCGAGCTCCGCCGCCGATCCGGCGAGAGCGGCCGCGAGCTGCTCAACCGGCGGACCCACAAGCGGCGCCTGGAGCACGAGGTCGAAGGACTTGCGCGCGTCGTCCACGCGTCCGGCCTTCGCGAGCGCACCGATCATCGCGACAAGGCCGGGCCCCGACAGCGCCGCGAGGTCCACGTCCTGCCCGGCCGCGAGGACCGCCTCGAAGGCCTCGGGCACCGGGCAGGCGACGATACCCTCGAAGGCTCGCCTGCGCAGCTCGGTGGTGTCAACACGACGGAACAGCTCCGCGTAGACCTTCCCCGCCGAGTCAGTCTCACCGCGCGCACGCAGGCCGTCGGCGAGGCGAAACGCGCTGTCACGAGCGGCGGCGCGAGCATCACCGTCGGCTCCATCCATCGCGGCCGCGAGCGCCGGGAGGCCTTCGAGTTTGCCCACATCGCCTAACGCACTGATGCCGGCCAGGCGAAGCGCGGGATCGGTGGACGCGCTCGCCTCAACGATCGCGGGCAGGAGCGCCGAGCCGCCGCGTCGGCCCATCATCGCGATCATGAGGGGCTTAGCGTCCGTCGGCTGCGTCGCGTAGGCGTCCGCGATGGCCTTGTCCGCTGCGGCACCGGCGACCGTCTCGAGCGCCGCCACGGCGATGGCCCTCTCGCGCTCCCCGAGGCCTTCAACCGCCGCCAGGATCGGCGCCACCACCGTCTCATCGCCGTACTTTGCGAGGCCGCAGATCGCCGCGTCGCGCATGACGGGACTGTCCGTGGAGGTGAGGACCTTCTTATAGAGGCCGATGGCCTCATCCCAGTTGCCACCGCGCTCGGCCATCGCATCGGCGAGCATGAGGACCGCGTCGGTCGCGTCCTGGCGGGTCTCGGGCGTCGCGCGATCGCGCACCGCAAGCAGTGCGAGAGCGTCGACGGGATCGCCGCACCACGCCACCGCGCGTGCGGCGGCGACGCGCACCTCGGCCGAGCCGTGAGACTGCATACGTCGCGCGACTGGCAAGGCCTCCGCGTCCTTGAGCTGTGCGAGCGAGTTGAGGAGAGCGACGGTGAAGTCGGGATCGCGCTCGTCGACGGCCTCGCGAAGGGCGCGCCTCGCCTCGGTCGTAGCGATGCGCTCGAGCGCCGTCCTGACAGGCTCTCGTTGCGCCGGGTCCTTGAGGAGCTCCGTAAGCGGGGCTAGCTCATACCCCTCGGGAACGACCACCGAGAGGCACTCTAGGATGTGCCGCCATGGGCGCTCCGTGGCCTCCAGTGCGAGGCGATCGAGAAGCAACCGGGTCGCCTCGCGCGCGTCCGCCTCGTGACCCGGCCGCGCGGCCTGACAGGAGATGTCCCAGACGGCGTTCTCGGCGGCCTTGGCGACAGTGGGGCTCTGGTTTGTGAGCAGCGGGAACAGGAGCGGCAGCGGCTCAACGCCATAACGCGGCAGGAGCGCGGCCGCCTCGACCCGAGCCGCCGGGTCGCCCTGCAGCGCATCGATAAGGGCACGCACGGTAGGTGCGGCCATGGCGCCCGGAATGGCCACTGCCATGAGCGCCGCGATCCCGATTGTGTTTCTTAGGCGCATCTCGGTTCTCCTAACACACGTCACAAGTGCCACGGCGCGCGGTACGGCCGGCACAGGAGTCGGTTCGCGGCTTCATCGCCGATGAACCGCTCCGCGTCAGCATCCCACACAAGCTCCCGTCCGCAGTCCAGCGCGATAGCCGCGAGCAGCACCACGGATGTCGCGCGGTGTCCGAGCTCGACATCGCTGTGGGGGCGCTGCCGGGACCTGATGCACTCGAGGAAGTTCGCATGGTGCGCGTCGACGTCGATCCACGGGTCGCCCGTCTCCCTGGTCTCGGGAATGCCGAGCGACTCCGGCTCCACGAGGAAGCTCCCGCGGTCCATGTACAGCCTGCCTCCGGTGCCGTTGAACCGGATACCGTAGCCCTTCCCTCCGGTCTGGTCCGAGTGGCGCTGCTGCCACGTGACGTTCGCCCGCTTGAACCTATAGATGACCTCTAGGTCCTCGTAATCATCGCTGCCCGGCACCTCGCGGTAGCTCCCTCCGACCGCGGCCACGGTGAGGGGGCGGTCGTCCTGAAGGCCCCAGAGGACGATGTCCATGAGGTGGACGCCCCAGTTGGTGAGTTCCCCGTTCGCGTAGTCGTGGAACGCGCGGAAGCTGTACTGGCGCTGCGCGCTGTACGGTACCCAGGGCGCGGGGCCGAGCCATAGGTCCCAGTCGAGGCCGTCGGGCACCGGGCCGGGCATCTCGGGCCCTGCCTGGCCGTTCGGACCGATCCAGCAGCCGGCGGACGTTACCTGACCGATCTTCCCGGACTGGACGATGCCGACCGCGTCCTGGAAGAGCTTCTGCGAGCGCTGCTGAGTGCCGACCTGTACGACCCGACCGTAGCGCCGCGCCGCGTTCACCATCGCGCGTCCCTCGGCGATGGTGGTCGCGAGCGGCTTCTCGACGTAGACATCCTTCCAGGCCTGGCAGGCTTGGATCGTCATGAGCGCGTGCCAGTGGTCGGGGGTCGGGCTGAAGACGGCGTCGATGTCGTCGCGGTCAAGGACGCGCCGATAGTCCTGGTACCAATCGCACTTCCCGCCAACCTTGTCGCGTGCGGCCTGCGCGCGCGGGGTGTACACGTCGCAGACGGCCACAACCTCCGAATCGGTGCGTTTGACGAGGCTGTCGAGGTGCCGGTTGCCCATCCCGCCGCAGCCGATCACCGCGAGGCGAACGCGGTCATTGGGCCCGGCCGCGCGGGCCGGCCGCGCGCGCGCCAGACCGGCGGCGGCGACGCCGGCGACGGCGCCCTTACCCAGGGCGGACAGAAAACGACGCCTCGTCAGCTTGCCATTGTGGGTCATGCCTACTCCTCCCGGAGCGCGGAGAGTCCTGGAACGGGGGTGGTTTCGAGCGCGCCTGGGCCCGGGCCTGCACCACCGGAGGACCTGACCGTGCGGCGGGTGGAAACGGCCGAGAGGGTGGCCCAGTCGCAGGACGAAATACCACCTCGCGACCGAAGGAGGCAATCACGAGTCCCCTTACCGACATCCCTTCGTGGTGTCGGAGTGAGTTGGTGGTCGCCATCCAGCGGAGGCGGCGTGGGTGGACGGCGCCGCTCCGTGTCAGCTCTTGCTGACCCGAGGCGGCTTAGGGGGGCGACCGATCCTAGCACTGAAAGGTGTGAGTGCGCACTGTGTTGACCGAACGTCTCTCAAAGATCCTGCTGTGCCTATGTGTTGTGGCGATAGCGTGCGTTGCGACGGTGGTTGGCTGTACCCCCACGCCCGGTGGTGGGGGGGGGCAGGGCACGCTAACACTCAGCCTCGATCCATCGCTCGACGACGCGGGAACGGTAAAGGCGCCCACTATCACGAGTGCTGTGCTGCTTAACACTACCGGACAGGTCATCGCTACCGCCACCGTAACCGCTGGCGCGGCGGGCTTCGATCTCTCAGGCCTGGGCGCAGGGAACTACTTCGTCCGCGTGAACGATCTTGGCGACGACCTGGTGCCGACGCACATCGACGATCCGACCGCCAATGTCAGCTAGTCCGTGGGACATAACCTGATCGCGAGCGTGATCGGAAGCGCCGCCGATCCCACGTATACCATCGACACCTACGCGAGTGGGCAGGGCGGGCCCGCGGTCGCGAAGTACTCGGACGGCACCGCGGCCACACCCCAGCGGTACGCTTACACCCTCGTGTCGCTCAAGACGAAGCCCCAGCGGCTCGATGTGCGCACGCTCGGCACAGCGGCGCTGCTCACGTCGTTCACGCCCACCGGGACCAACCATACGTTCAGGACATGGACCTTCGAGCATGGCGCATCAGCCGGCGCGGGCTGTACCGGCTGCCATGGGAGCCTCGACACACACGCGGCTACCTGGAAGGCGATAGCCACCAGCAACGGCTGGTGCTTCCGATGCCACTACGGCCAGGGAGGCGCGGCCAGCGGCCTGATCGACCCTACACAGTGGCGGCGGATAGCGCCGGCGCACTCCGCGGCGGACAACGGGCCGGGTGCTCGCCCCCTTTGCTCTTGGGCTCGCATTCGGCCCCTCCGCGGGTGCACGGTCACCCGGGCGGGCCCGCGATCTGAAACGGGGCGCTTGGAGCGCCGCAGTGCCGGCGAATCCGGTCCATGAAGTGCCAGAAGCTCTCGTACCGTGCCTGCGGCGGAAGGCTGTGGTCGATGCTCGGCAAGTACCCGCCGCGCCGGAGCATCGGCGGCACCTTCGCGTCGACTTCCGCCACGGCGGCCCCGGCGTCGGGGCCCGACATCGCGTGCTTGTCAAGCCCTCCGCAGATAACGAACCGGGGCAACTCACGGCCGATGCGGAGGATACATGATCCGCCGTGGGTCGGCTCGAAAGCGTGCGACATGTTGACCCCGCACTCCCACAGGCAGTGCACGAACTCCGACACGTCTCCGTCGCAGTCGACGTCCACGACGGTCGCGCCGACGCGACCCGCGAAGTCGGCGACCTCGCGGTAGTATGGTGCGCAGAACTCACGGAAGGCCGCCGGCGAGAGGAGCATGCCGCTCCGGTAGCAGATGTCCTCCCACCCGGTGATGGCGTCGATCCGCAGCCTCCTGGCGACACGCCAGGCCTGGTCGAGGAACAGGTCGGTCTGCGCGCGGTTGATCTCGTGGATGAGCGCGGGGTCGTCGCGCATCAGGTACCCGAGACGCTCGAGTCCGAACCAGCTCCTGTGGATGCCGATGAAGCTCGGGCACGCGACGGCGAGCGGCTCGTCCGGCTGCGTGTCCGGCAGCGGGGGAGCCGGACGACCGTCCGGATCGAGCCGGGGGCGCATCTGCTCTTCCCAGTCGCACCTATCCTCGAACTGGTACGACCGGAACGCCGGCATGGAGCAGACGCTCCAGTTGTCGGCACGCTCGACGGTCACCGCCTTGTGCTGCCTGACCTCCAGCCAGCCGTTGCCGAGGTCACGGGTCTCGACCGGGAAGTCGGGCGCGAAGCCCGTGCTCAGCGGCACCTGGTGGTGCTTCTCAGCCCCCCAGAACTCGACGAGCGAAGCGTGATCGCTCGGGTAGCCCTCTTCGGCCCGCCAGCGGTCGACCGTCTCCGGGTATGTGATGCCGATGCCCGGCGCGTACCAGTACGGCACGTAGTCGGGCCGCTCGAAGCTCACGATTGCCAGAAAGCGCTCCCGAGTAGTCACGTCACTTTCACCTACCTCACCGGAAAGCACACGGTGTAGGGCTCATCAACAACACTGTAGAGCGGCTTGAAGCGCAGGCCGCGATCCTGGCCGACCGCCCGGTAACCGTGGAGCCAGACGCCCCACTCACGCTCGTTGTCGGGCACTAGGATCGTCTCCGGGCGCGTCGCGTCGCCGTGGAGCGTCCGCTCCTCGCCGCACAGCCCGGCGAGCACCACGGGCCCGTCGAGGAAGGCCACCGTGCCGGGCTCATCGGGGATCTCATGCGTGCGGAGGCGCCTCGGCAGGGCGATACGGACCGTATCATTCGCCCACGTGCGTCCGATCGCGCCGAAGGACCCCGGGGCGCCTTCGATCTGTGTCGACTCGCCGTTCACCCACACGCGCGGCGATGCGGCGAGCCACTCCGGCAACCGCAGCTTCAGCGTGAACTCCACCGGCTGGTCGCACTCCACGCGCAGCTCGTACCACCAGTAGCTGGGCCGATGGGTCTGGCCCGCAGGCGCCTCGTTCTCTGACGACGAGCCCCCGGAGGGCGCCGCGGTCAGGTTCACGCGCGCCCGCACGCTGTTCGGTGCGGTCCATTCGACCCGGGACGGTATGTACTGGCTGAGCACCAGGCCGCCGGCGTCCTCGTGCCAAGCCCACTCCCCGTAGCAAGCGTGGGCCTGGACGAGCGTTCCATGGCAGCACCAGAAGTCGCGCGTCGGGTGTCCCCAGCGCTTGCGAGCGCCGGCCTCGAGCGGCAGGAAGTAGGTGACCATGCCAGTGCGTGGGTGCTGCTGCGCGAGGATGCCGTTGTAGAGGTTCCGCTCAATGTAGTCGGCATACGCGGCATCCCCGGTCCACCGCAGGAGGTAGTCCGCGAGCCGGATCATGTTGTAGACCGTGCAGTGCTCCTGGTTCTTGTCGCCACGGCGCGCGGCGTACTGGTGCGGTGGGGTCCAGATCTCCCCCGACGTCTGACCGCCGGTGCAGAACGTGCCCCGGTCGGTCACCGCGCAGCGCCAGTACGCCTCAGCGATGCGCCGCCAGCGCTCGTCGCCGGTGACCTCGTACGCGCGCGCGGCTCCCTGCGCCTCGGGAATCGTCGTGTTCGCGTGCATGTTGGTGAGCGGGTCCTCGCCTACGAGCAGCCGCTCGAACAGGCTCGGTCTGTCGTAGCGACAGACGAGGTCAAGGTGCTCCTGCTTGCCGGTGATGCCAAAGAGGTAGGCCCAGGCCTCGAGCATCCCGCCGGTCTCCACGTCGAGAATGTCGTCAAGCTCCTGTCGGCTGAACGAGTCCGTCCACCTGTGGAACCACCGCGCGAAGCGTTGGAGCACATCGAGCGCTTCCTCGCACGCGGCAAAGAGGTACATGTCGTGGAGACCCATGAGGGTTTTGTGGATCGTGTAGTGCGGCGCCCAAATGCGCGTGCGCGGCAGCTCGCCGGAGATCCAGTAGAGGTACTTCTCGGGGATCGAGCCCGCCCACTCGCCGCCGTTGCTGTCCTGGCAGCGGCGGAGCTCGGAGACCATGCGCTGCGCCTTGAGCTTGATCTCCTCATCGCCGGTCGAGGCGAAGACCTTTGCTGCGGCGGAGAGCCAGTGCCCGAGGAAGTGGCCCCTGACCTGGCAGCTCACCGCGTCCCAGCCCCAGTGCATGTCCTCCCCATCCGATGGGCCGTCCACGATCCTGTTGAGCAGCCCCGCCTCGTGGTAGAAGCCCTGCAGCAGCGCGCTCTCGCGCAAGCTCATCAGGTACTGTCGGTTGGCCTCGAAGCGCTCGAGGAACATGCCCCCGCCCAGCCTCACCGCGTGGGGGCCGAGGGGCGTTAGCGTCGATGTCATGGTGTCCTCCTATTGCCGACCGGCTCCCCGCCCCCCCACGAGGGGAGAGCGAGAAGACCCCAGCTGCAACCCCGCTCACAGCGTCAAGGGGCTCCCGCGCCCCGGGTGTGTTCGGCACGCCGGCGCGGAGGCCTGTGCGTGGGAAGCCGTCGTTACCCCCTCCCGGCCTCCCCCTGAGTGGGGGAGGTGCGATGCTCCATGTGCCGAACGGCCCTGGCGCTACTCGCTAGACCGTGGAGGCGACAGATGCCGTCCAAGCGTGATCCAAGCACGACCCGAATGTCCAGACGCGAGCTCGGCCGCGTGCTGGTCGCGGCGGCGGGGGCAACGGCCGTTGGTGTTGTCTGCTCTGCCGAGGCCGAAGAGCCGCCTGCCGAGCAGAAGCCCGATCCGCAAGCGGCTCGCGTCGAGCAGAACGTGAAGTGGCTGGCCGACGCATGGGCCGCGGAGCCTCGCTCTGCGGTCCCGGACTGCACCGAGCCGAGCTTCGTCTTCGGCCCGCGGCCGCTAGCCGGAAAGAGGAGTGAGGTAGATGGCTGAGCGCCCGCTCCTCTTCTCGTCGGTCGTCGAGCTTGGCCGCGTGCTCCGCGCGGGAAAGGCGTCGTCAGTGGAGCTGACGGAGCGATCCCTCGCGGCCCTCGACACTCGCGGTCGGGAGCTGAACGCTGTTGCGGAGCTGACGCGAGAGCTCGCGATGCGCGAGGCCGAGCAAGCCGATCGCGAGCTGGCGAGCGGGCACGATCGCGGTCCCCTCCACGGGATCCCTTACGGCGCGAAGGACCTGCTCGCAACACGGGGGATCCCCACTCGCTGGGGCTCGCCCGCACACAAGGACCAGGTGTTCGACTACGACGCGGCGGTTATCGAGCGCCTGCGCGCCGCGGGCGCGGTGCTCGTCGCGAAGCTCGCCATGATCGAGCTCGCGGGCGGTGGCGGGTACGACAGCCCCGCTGCGTCGCTTCACGGACCATGCCTCAATCCCTACAACGCCGGCCGCTGGGCCGGGGGCTCGTCGAGCGGCTCCGGCGCCGCGGTCGGCGGGGGGCTGGTCGGCTTCGCCATCGGCACGGAGACGTGGGGGTCCATCACGGTACCGGCCGCCTTCTGCAACGTGTCCGGGCTACGGCCCACCTACGGGCGGGTCTCCCGCTACGGCGCGATGGCGCTTTCGTGGACCATGGACAAGATCGGCGCGATGGCACGCACGGCGGTGGACTGCGCGCTCGTACTGCGCGCTATGGCCGGCCATGACCCACGTGACCCCTCCTCGGCGAAGGCCGAGTTCACATTCGACGGCGAGCCGTCGCATCGGAGCCTGAGGCTGGGTCTACTTCCGACTGACTTCGCCGGAGCCAAGGCGCACGACGCGGAGAAGCGGTTCAGCGAAGCTCTCGACGTGCTCGGCAAGCTCGGCCACCGCACGGCGGAAGCCAAGCTGCCCGACTTCCCCTATAGCCTCGCGGCGGAGACCATCATCACGGCCGAGGGGGCGTCGTCCTTCGAGAACCTGATTGGCGGCCCCGACCTGGAGTTGCTGGCCGACGAGACCCAGAAGGCGGGCCTTGTCGCCGGCCTGCGGGTCCCGGCCGCCGACTACCTCCGCGCGATGCGCGTCCGCACCCTCGCCGCGGAGAAGGCTGTCCTCGTGTTCGAGCGGTTCGACGCGCTCGTCGCGCCAACGCTTCTCAAGGGGGCGCCGCCCGCTGACCGCCCGCTCAGCGAGGGCTGGACGGGGATGGGCGGCAACGGCGGCCCTGGCAACCTTCTCGGCTGGCCGAGCCTGACCGTGCCGATGGGTCCCGACAGCGAGGGCATGCCGCTGGGGATCGAGTTCATCGCCTCACCCTACGACGAGGCCACGATCCTCTCCTTCGGCATCGCCTTCCAGCGTCAAACGGACTGGCACACGCAGGGGCCTCCGCTCGCCCTCACCCCGCCCTCGCCGGGCTCGGACCCCTCTCCCGGGGGTGAGGTCGCGACCAAGGCCTGATGCCCGCGCTGCTACATTCACGTGCTGGCGTCTGCTCCGGCTCCGGCCGCGCAAAGTACCAGTTAGCTGCTGTGGTTTCGGTCGTTCCCTTGCGCGAGTCTTAGGCTGGGAGGGACTGCCGTGATGCCCATCACGCGCCGCACGATGCTCCCGCTCTTCGCGATCCTCCTCTGGTCTGTCCTTGCCGGCTGCCGCCCGTCAGGCTTCGTCCCACCCGGCACCGGAACGGCGCCGCCCGTCGCGCGCCCTCGCGTCCCCGAGACGTCCGAGCAGGTTCCCGTGGCCGGACGGGACTACTCCGTGAAGGCGCCCGAAGAGGACATCAAGGCGGTCCTCGAGGGGAACACGGCTTTCGCGGCCGAGCTGTATCAGCGGCTCGCGGCCGAGCCGGGCAACGTGTTCTTCGCGCCGCACAGCATCTCGATCGCGCTCGCGATGACCTACGCCGGGGCGCGCGGCGAGACCGAGCGGGAGATGGCGAGTGTCCTCCACTTCCCGCTTCCGCAGGACCGCCTCCATGCCGCCTTCGGAGCGCTGGACTTGGCGGTACAGGCCCCACCGCTTCCTAGTAGGGCCTCGCTTCCCGGCATCCGCATCGACTTCGCGAACTCAATCTGGGTCCAGACCGGCTACGAACTGCTCCCTGCCTTCACGGACATCATCGGCCGGGACTACGGCGGTCAGGCCCTGACGATCGACTTCGCACGCGACCGTGACGCGGCTGCCAGAGAGATCAACCAGTGGGTTCTGGACCGTACAGAGAAGCGCATCCAGGACCTGATCCCCCCGGGCGCGCTGCACCCCATGACGCGCCTCGTCCTCGCCAACGCGGTGTACTTCCTCGGCAAGTGGGAGCATCAGTTCAAAGTAGAAGAGACCAAGCCGGGGCCGTTCACAACCTCTGAAGGCACGCTGGTCCAGGCCGACATGATGTACCAGAAGGGACAGTTCTCCTACGTGGCCGACGACCTATGCCAGATCGTCTCGCTCCCGTACCAAGGGTACCGGGACAGCATGGTCATCGTGCTGCCGCGGCCGGGGAAGTTCGCGGACGTGGAGAGCGGCCTGACGGCGGCAAGCATCGCGGGGCTGCTGTCGGGTGCCAAGGGCGCGGACGTGAAGCTCACGCTGCCGCGCTTCACATTCACGGTGCCGTACACTTTGGGCGGCACGCTCCAGGCGATGGGGATGAAGCTGGCCTTCGGCAACTCCGCCGACTTCTCAGGCATGAGCGGACACCCGGACCTCTTCATCAGCGAGGTAAGGCACAAGGCCTTCGTCCGAGTCGACGAGGAGGGGACCGAGGCCGCCGCGGCCACCGATGTAGAGATGAAGGCGGAGATGGCCGTGATGACTGTGGAGACCGCGGAGTTCACTGCCGACCGGCCCTTCATCTTCCTGATCAGGGACGGCAAGTCGGGCGCGATCCTGTTCCTGGGCCGGGTGGTCGATCCGACGGCGGCGTAGGCGGTCTGGCATCGTTTCCCAGGCGATGCGGCCTCCCGGGCGAACTCACCTGTTCAATGGCGGCGGCTCATTCAGAACCAGCCAGTACATGCCGATCTGGCTGAGGGCCTCCGCGAAGCGCTCGAAGTCGATCGGCTTGCGTATGAAGCTGTTGGCGCCGAGAGAGTAGGCGGCATCTAGGTCGCTGTCTTCGTCTGAGGTCGTAAGGATCACTACGGGGATCTTCCGCGTTCCCTCATCGGCCCTGACCCTCCCAAGAACGGTCAGCCCGTCCACCTTCGGGAGACGGAGATCGAGCAGCACGAGCGCCGGCTGCACCGCGGTATCGCGGCCCGCGTATGGCCCTGTGCCAAACAGGAAATCGAGCGCCTCCTGCCCGTCGCGGGCCACGACCAGCTCGTTGAGGACGCCCTTCTTGTCCAGCGCCCGCCGCGCTAGGTCGACGTCACTCGGGTTGTCCTCTACCAGCAGGATCATCCTGGTCTCCATGGTCGCCTCCCAGAGTGAAGTAGAAGGTCGCCCCCTCGTCCGGCACACCCTCCGCCCACACTCGGCCGCCGTGCCGGCCGATGATGCGCTGAACCGTCGCCAAACCCACCCCCGTGCCGGGGAACTCCCCCGTGTTGTGCAGCCGCTGGAAAGGAGCGAAGAGCTTCGACGAAAAGGCCATGTTGAAACCGGCTCCGTTGTCGCGCACGAAGTAGGCTCTCTGCCCCGGCCCCAAGACGATGCCCAGCTCGATCCGAGCGTGCTCCCGCTTGTTGGTGAACTTCCAGGCGTTGCCCAGCAAGTTCTGAAGCACCGCGCGCAGGAGCGTCCGGTCCCCGTGGGCCACGATGCCCGGCACGATGACGATCTCGGCGCGACGGTCGGCATCAGCCTGACGCAGCTCCTCCGCTACCTCGCGCGCCAGACCGGTCAGGTCCACTACCTCGCGGCGCATCTCCCGGCGGGTCACCCGCGACAACTGAAGAAGCGCATCGATGAGCTGAGCCATGCGCTCAGTCTCGGCTCGAACAGTGCGGATGAAACCCCTACCGGTGTCGTCGAGCGCATCACCGTAGTCCTCGAGCAGGGCCAGGCTCCAGCCGTCGATGCCGCGCAGAGGGGCGCGCAGGTCATGGGATACGGAGTAGGCGAACGTCTCGAGCTCCTTATTGACCTCGGCCAGCTCCGCGGTGCGCTCCTCGACCCGGCGCTCCAGCTCGGCGTTGAGCATCCGTACCTCGTCAGTCCGCTCTGCAACGCGGTCCTCCAGCTCGAGCGTCAGTTGCAGCAGATCAGAGTTGGTCCTCTGAAGCTCGTCCTGAGCGGCCTGCAACTGAGCCGTGCGCTCCTCCACACGTTGGTCCAACTCCAGGGTGAGGGAGAGGATCTCATGGTTCGTGGTGGTGAGTTCCGTCTGGAGCTCATCGATGCGGCTCTGCAGCTCCTGAACTGCTGGCGTCCCGGCCTCAGCGGTCATGGTCCGCGCTCCTCACCACGACTACGGTGGCATCGTCGTCCTCGCGGGCCTGCGTCCGAAGAAGGAGCTGCGCGGCCTCACCGGCCGACTCCCACACACCGACGGGAAGATCGTGCCAGCCCCAACGCGAGTGGAGCCCGTCGGAGTGAAGGACGAGAATGGAGTCCGGCGCCCAGCGGTGCTCGGTGACGACAGGTCGAGGAGCGCTGAGCCCGAGGACGCCTCGCCGCACAACGAAGTCGTGGCTGTCGGGGCTCCCCAGCAGGCGGGCCTCTATGTTGCCGACATTCGCCATGCGAAAGGACCCGCGTTCCAGGTCGAACCGGGCGAGGGCCATGACGACCCCTCGCGTGCCGCGGCAAGCGCGATCGGCGCCGGCGAACACGTCCTGCAGAGGGAGATCGAAATGGTCTTCGACGAAGAGCCTGGCCGCCTGTGCCGCGCGCTGGGCCAGCTCTCCGTGCCCGAGGCCGTCGATGACGCCGGCCAGGGCCTGCCCGGGCCAAGACTTAACAACGAACGCGTCGCCGTTCTCAGGCAGTTGCCCGCGGGAGCGCGTGGCAACGCCGAAACGCAGTGGGTGCGGGAAGACGGCGGGCCCCGGCGGACGGAGCCAACGGCGACACGTGACGCGCGTGCCGCCGCCCGGCACGGAGCTGAACTCGAGCTCATCCATCAGCCGGTTAACCGTGCCCAGACCGAGCCCGAGCCCGCCGGCCGTCGAGTAACCGTCCGTCAGCGCCCGCTCCGGATCGTCAATGCCCGGCCCGTGATCCTCCGACTCGATCTGGATCCCAACGCGTGTGCCGTCCCGAGTCGCCGCGAATCTGAGGATGCCGCCGTGGGCGTGTCGCGCTAGGTTCGTCGCGAGCTCACTCGCGACTACTACGATTCGCTCACCCTCGATCTCTCCGAAGCTGAGGGCGGCAACGACCTCCCTGGCCACCTTCTGCGCGAGCGCGACCTCGCCCGGATCGCTAACCTCCACAGCCCTCGGACGAAGATCAGCAGGATGCCCTAGCTCCTCAGCCATTTCCTCACACTCACCGTGGTGCCCCGGCCCGCCGTGGACCTAACGTCCATCTCGTCCATCAGCCGCTTGGAGCCCGGGAGCCCCAGCCCGAGCCCGCCGCTTGTGCTGAAGCCCTCCTCCATCGCCTTCTCCAGGTCCTCGATGCCGGGGCCCTTGTCTACGAAGTCGAGTTCCAGTCCGGCTCGGTCGTCCCGCTCGACGTGACGGACGTGCATGACCCCCGCGCCCGCGTACTTGCAGATGTTGCGTGCGAGCTCCGACGCCGCGGTGACGATGCGCGTTGTGTCGGTAAGGCCGAAGCCCACGGCTTGGGCCGCCTCACGCACAGCCCGGCGGGCGGCCACGATGTCGCCTTCGCCCCCGATGGACACCATCTGGTAGAGGCTCGGGTTCATGGGGCTCGCCCCCGCTCGCCCTTCTCTGAGACGATGTCGAGCGCTCGATCCACGCTCAGCGCCGTCTCGACGAGCCGGAACGTGAGCCCGAGCTGGGTCGCGGTGATGGCCACGGCCGGCTGCATGCCCGCAACGACGGTGCGCCCGCCCATCAGGCCGACCATCTGGGCCGTCTCAGAGATGGTGCGGGCGAAGAAGGAGTCCACGGTGTCCACCGCAGTTATGTCGAGGACGAGCGCGCTGGCGCCGTGCTGCTCCATGCTCTCGAGGGCCTTGTCCTGCAGCTCGCCGATCGTCGAGTCGTCCGGGTCGGCGGGCATCGTCACCATCAGAACGCCCCGCACCTTGACAACGGTGATGTTGCTCGGCATAGCAGCCTCCCTGTCGCGGACCGGGATGTCACGCCGTCTTCGGTACGACTGATAGCCCCAATACCTCCAGCGCCATCAGAAGCCCGGCCGAGAGGGAGGAACGAGTGATAACGTTGGCCAGGTCGATGTTCAGATGCACCAGCGTCTGGGCGATGCTGGGGCGCACACCGGTCAGGACCACGTCCGCGCCGACCAGTCGCACGGCCCGGATCGTCTCGATGAGATGCTGCGCCGTCTGCGTGTCAATAGCGGGAACGCCCGTAATGTCGATGACCGCCACGGGCGATCCGGTCTCCGTGACACGCTGCAGGAGGCGCTCCATGAGCTGCTGGGTACGCGCGCTGTCGAGGGTGCCTATCAGTGGGACCAGGACGACGCCCTCCCACACCTGCACCACCGGCACGGTCGACATCTCGAGGATCTCCTGAGCCTGTTTGCGGATCCGCTCCTCAGCCAGACGGCGCTCGGTGAGGTCGCGCGTGACCTTGCCATAGCCGCGTAGTCGACCGGCCTTGTCACGAAGAGGCGTGAAGACCACGTTTGCCCAGAACCGCGTGCCGTCCTTCTTCACGCGCCACGCTTCGTCCTCGAAGCGCCCCTCATCGGCGGTCATCTTGAGCTCCCGGTGGGGTTTGCCGCTTTCGATGTCCTCCGCGGTGTAGAAAGCGGTGAAAGACTGCCCGAGGATCTCATCGGCCGTGTAGCCCTTGAGGCGCTCCGCAGCCGGGTTCCAAGAGATGACTCGCCCCTCGAGGTCGAGGAGCACGATTGCGTAGTCGCTGATGTTCTGCACCAGGATCTCCATGAGATCGCTGGACGACCTGTCCTGAAGGTGCGTTCCCTCGTTGTCTCCGGACGGCGCTCGCTTACCCTTTCCCATGGCACACTCCTCTGCAGGTCACCTGATCATGGTGGGCCACTAGGACCGAGGACCCTTGCGGGAGCCATCGGCCCACGCGATGGCGTGTGAGAGTGCGTATGAGTCCGTTATCCGTTGCCCGACCCCAGCCTGCATGACCACCAACTAGTGCTCGCCTGGTTCGTCTCTTCGCCATGAGCGCTGCCACACCTGCTCACCGGCCGCTTGCCAGCTTTGGCCACCGGTTGCGGTACCGGTACGCGGCTGCGCGCCGCCGGTAGGCCGGAGGGTGGGCGAGGATTGCACGAGGACGCCTCGGTGTCAGGGCAGCCTGATCCGCGCGTACCCGAGCGTGTTGGGCTCATCGGTCGTGCCGAACAGATCGAGCGTCCGCGACGGCTCCGACCCGCCGCGCTCCGTGTTGGTGAAGGGCTGGGTGATGGGGTGGTTCAGCGGGAGGCGCGCCGGCTCGCCCCGGTCCGGTAGGAGGCGCATCAGCCAGTTCGCGCCTGAACCGTAGTAGACGATGAAGAGCCGCCCATCTCCGGTCGCGTGGAACCGTGCCCATGACAGCGCCGGTTGCGGCAGGCCCTCGCCGCCCTCGGCGATCACCTCGCGGCTCACGACCGCGCCGTCCCGCAGCACCGTGTGCACCAGCGATGTGACGAGCTTCACGTCGGTGAAGAACCGATCCCGCATGAGAGGCGACTGCACCGGGGTCATCGCGTACAGCAGGTGCGCCTCGCCATCCGGGCCGATCCAGAGGTCGTAGTTGCTGATGTACCCCGCAGTCGCTTCGAGGTTCTCGACCTCAAGCGGCTCTGCGAAGCCGGCCGCCGTGAGGTCCGGGCTCCACGCGTAGAACAGCCGGCGGAAGACGTAGTCCCACTCCCGCTGCGTTTGCTCGTGCTTGTACGTGCGCCATTCGGCGACCGGCTCGACGATGTCTCCGATGGCGAGCACATGCGCGGCACGGCCGCGGAGCGCCACCTGCGGATAGCACGCCCTGATCGGGAAACTCAGGCTGCCGTGCGCCGCCGAGTTGCCGTCGCGGCTCAAGAGGCACCAGTGCTGCTGGCTCGTTGCGGCGTCGATGGTCAAGGCCAGCACCTCGCCGGCAGGTCCGTCAGCCGCGAGCCCACGGTACGAGTGCTCCGTCAGCGTCGCGCCGTCAGGCCACGGCGGCTTGACGGGAGACGGCGCCTCCGCGGCTCCCGGTAGCGCGAACCGGAGCAGATGCGGGTCGCAGGGGCCCTGCCTGGGCCCCTCGACCGACCTCAGCGGGTTGACGGAGAGGTACAGGCTGTCACCGGCGCGAACCAGCGGGCACGGCTCGCGCTCGACGTAGGCGTCCTCGTGCTGGAGGAGGTCGACGGTCCGCCCGGCGACGCGGTACAGGACCCAGCGGGTGTTGCACAGCGGCTCGATCCCCTCGCCCGTCTCCATCGCGCTCACGTAGGCCTCGTCGCCGAACCGCGTCACCAGTGGGGCGCCAAAGCACCATAGCGGGCCGGCGCCGTTGTTGGGTGGGACATAGGTCGCGACGGTGGCCTCGAACTCCACCACCGGTTCGCCGGCCGCCTGAGCCAGAGCGCCGGACGAGACCATGGCCGCGACAAACGCCGCGCACAGACACCAGGCCATGACGATCGCCTCCATAGCGGCCTTCCACGGCGCTGTCTCGCCGCCCTGCAGGAGAACGCGGCCACCGGGCAGTAACCAGCGCCGGTGACCCGATGGGCCGCTGAACCGACACGTGACGGGAAGTGACCGACCCGTGAGATGGCTGCTACGCGCTGCCGCGCCCGTGCTTGTCCTCCTAGCTATCTGGCCGGCGTTAGCTCTCGCGGCGGATGAGGACAAGGGTAAGTCAGACGAGATCGCAGCCGAGTCGCAGGAGCTCACGCTGGAGGAGCTGTTCCCGGAGAAGAGCTACTTCGGCCCCTCCGCGTATGGCCTGAGCTTCAGCGAGGACGGCACCTACGGGGCCTACTGCTATCGCCCCTGGCGCGAGCGCCGACACGGCAGCGACCTCTGGATCTTCGACGTGGCCAAGGGCGAGTCCAAACGGGTCACGTCTGTGTCCGTCATGGCTGAGTTCGAGGCGGACGTCCGCAAAGTCAAGGAAGACCGCGTCGAGAAAGCCCGGAAGGCGGGCTGGGAAGACAAGGTCGACAACGAAGAGAAAGCGGAAGCCAAGAAAGAGGACGCAGCGGCCAAGGAAGAGGACGCCGGCACCAAGGCTGAGGACAAGGACAAGCTCCGCGAGACGATGGAGCGCGGCGATTGGGTCTCGGAGAAGGACGCCGACGATGACAAGGCGCCCCGCTACAACGGAGTAGGCATCGCCGACTGGTCACTCACGGGGCACGAGCTCATCATCTACTCCTACGGCGACCTCTACCGCTACGAGGTGGATGCGGGCAAACTCACGCGCCTCACGGTCACCAGCGACAGCGAGCGCAACGCTACCTATCTGCCGGACGGATCGGGCTACCTGTACCAGCGTGGAAGCGCTGTTATGTACGTAAAGTTCGGCGACAGCACAGTGACCGAGCTAAGGCCGAAGCTCGATCAGGGCGAGACGATGGATGAGTACGAGCTCAGCCCCGACGGCAACAAGCTCGTCTTCACCACCACGAAGCAAACCGGCGAGAGCCCGCCGCCACTGACCGTCACTATCGTGGACTTCGAGCAACGCTTCGCGCGCGCCCAGGAGGTCCCCCGAAGCGTGTCGGACGAGCCGCTAACGCCTGCCACGTGGTCAGTGTACCTGTGGAACCTGGGCGACTACACGGCGGAGAAGCACCAACCGGTCAAGGTGTACTCGCACGATACCTCGGGCCCGCGCGACGCTCACATCATGCCCGACTGGGCGCCCGACTCGAGCCGTGTTGTGTGGTCGGTCTTCGACCAGTCGACCGCGAGGGTCGAGATACTGGAGGCGACCGTCCCCGAGGAAAAGGGCGAGGACGAGGACCAGGCCGACGCCGACAAGCCGAAGGACGACGGAGGGAAGGCGGAAGCGAAGGACGGCGAGGCGGACAAGAAGCCCGAAGAGGAGCCGAGGAATGGCGAGGAGCCGCGCATCCCCAAGGCGCGGGTCCTCACGCGCTTCCTGCACAACGGCGGCCCGGACACCGTGTACGACATCAGGCCGTGGTACATGCCGGACAGCCGCAAGGTGATTCTGCTCACCGAGCAGACCGGGTTCCGCCACCTGCATGTGCTCGACCCGCTCTACGAGGCCCTGGACCCTGTCACGAGCGGCCGCTACGAGGACTATCCCATCGGGCCCACCAGGGACCACAAGCGGCTGTTCCTCTCCGCAGACCGAGAGGCGACCGAGTGCAGGGACCTGTATTCCCTCGACCTCACCGACCTGACGCTGACCCGGCTGACGCCCCAACGGGGGTGCTACCACGGCGCGGTCAGCCCGGACGGCAAGCACGTCCTGGCCAACTATGAGCACTACGGCGTGCTTCGCGAGCTCGTATATGTGGACGTAGGCAAACAGGAGCAGAAGCCGCTTACCGACTCGCACTCGGAGAAGGCGAAGAAGCTCACGCAGCCTGTTCCGACCTTCTTCACCTACAAGAACCGACAAGGCCACGACATCCACGGGGAGATGTTCGTGCCCGACGACCTCAAGCCGGAGGACAAGCGGCCGCTACTCATCTACGTCTACGGCGGGCCGCTCGGGTCAGGCTCCAACTCGGTGCGGGACGGATCATACGGCTACGACGACTACTTCTTCGCCTACTACATGACGAAGAAGCATGGTTGGGTGACCTGCGTGATCGACCCGCGGGGCCAGTCGGGCTACGGGGCTGTTTTCGAGAAGGCGAGCTACGAGCAAGTCGGCGTCCCTCAGACCGAGGATCTGGTCGACGGCGTGAACTACCTGGTCGAGAAGGGGGGCATCGACCCGAAGCGAGTGGCCGTCCACGGATGGAGCTTTGGCGGCTTCCAGACGCAGATGTGCATGTACACCGCGCCCGATACGTTCGCGGCCGGAATGGCCGGCGCCGGTCCCACTCAGTGGGAGAACTACAATTCGTGGTACTCGCAGGGCGTTGTGGGGCCGACGCGGGTAGGCGAGCCCGATCTCTCGGAGTTCTCACTCGTGCCGCGAGCCAAGAACCTGAAGGGCAGGCTGCTCCTCCTCCACGGTATGAAGGACGACAACGTGCTCTATCAGGACACCGTCAAGGTCTACACCGCGCTGCTGGACGCGGGCAAGGGGCCGCTCGTGGACCTGTTCCTCGATCCCTCCGGCGGCCATAGCCTGGGCGGGCACATCAAGAGCTTGCAGAGGTTCAAGAAGTATGAGGACTTCCTACTTCGCACACTCGGCACGGCACAGGGCCCGCCCGTTATCCCCGGGGTCACCGACGTCCAGGACAAGGCGGAGGAGAAGCCGGAGGGCGAGGGCAAGCCCAAGGAGGGCGACGCCGGCGGTCAGCCCACAAGGGTCGCGCCTAGGTAGGCGCCGGGCCGCCACCGCGGCGGCGAGTCGATGGCCCTCGCGTGGTATGGCGTCTGCGTAGTACCTGGACGGCACCGGAGGAGGCGTTCGATGAGCAACCCTGTGGTCCACTTCGAGATCTCAGGTAGGAACGGCACGGCCCTCAGCGAGTTCTACGGCAAGCTGTTCGACTGGTCCATCCAGCACGAGCCCGGCATGAACTACTGGATGGTGCCTGCTCAAGGCGAGGGCAGCATCGGCGGGGGAATCGCGCAGCCCGATCACACCGAAACGCCCAACCGGGTGACGATCTACGTGCAGGTCGACGACCTACAGGCCTACCTCGACAAGGCCGAGGCCCTGGGCGGCAGGACCAACGTACCGCCCACGGGGATCCCCGGGGTGGGCGAGTTCGCGATGCTCACGGACCCCGAGGGCAACTGCATCGGGCTGTTCAAGGGCCAAGTGCCCTAGACCCGTAGGGCGGCAGGGCGCGTGCGCCCTGACTCGAGCCCGACGCGCTGAGGCCGACCCCATCCCCCGTCCCCGTCTCCGCTAGCGGAGACGGGGTGCCTAGGGGGCGCTGCTTGCCGCGCCCGGAGGCGGGGGTGAGGTTAGCAGCCAACCACCCGGGTTGGGACGAAGCGAGACGCGGTCATCCGCGATCATCGGAGGCCGGCGGTTGATCGAGCTTGTCGTGGCGTCCACGAGCTGCGGGAAGATCCGCGAGATCCGCGATGCGCTGTCGCGGCTGGACATCGCGCTCCTCTCGCTCGCGGATGTCGGCTGGTCCGATGAGATCCCGGAGACCGGCGCGACATTTGAGGAGAACGCGGCCCTGAAGGCCGAGGCCGTCGCGGGCGCCACGGACAGGCTCGTGCTCGCGGACGACTCGGGCCTCGAGGTGGACGCGCTCGGCGGAGGGCCCGGTGTGTACTCCACCAGGTTCGCTGGGCCGGGAACCACCGCGCAGGAGCGAAACCGAGAGCTGGTGCGCCGGCTGCGGGCGACGGGAACAGCGCCCCCGTGGCCGGCGCAGTACCGCTGCGTTCTGGCGCTGGCGGGGCCCGATCTTCCCACGCGCACGTTCGAGGGCTTGTGCAGGGGGGCCATCGTGCCCGAGCCACGCGGCACGGGCGGATTTGGGTATGACCCGATCTTCCTACTGCCCGATCGCGGGCTGACGGTAGGACAGATCACTCTCGCGGAGAAGCAGGCTGTCAGCCACCGAGGCCTGGCGCTCCGTAAGCTGCGCGAGTGGCTGGAGCCCTGGCTCGTATCCGGGAGCGCCGGCGCCCAACCGGCTCCGCTCCGCGGGAGGAACACGCGATGAGAACGGCAGTGCCCGTACTGCTCGCCGTAGCAGCCGCAGCGTGCGCAGTTGCTGGCCTCTCCTCCTGTGCCAAGCCGTCACCGCCGCCGACTTCGCCGCCCCCGCCAGCGACGCACGCCGCCAAGCAGGCGCCTCCTTCCACGCCCGTTGCGGGCGCGAAGTCCGTCTTGATGGTCATCGCGCAGAAGGGCTTCCGTGACGAGGAGCTGCTTACCCCGAAGAAGGCGTTCGAGGGCGCCGGCTATGCCGTGACCGTGGTCGCCCCCACGACGGGCTCCGCCACTGGCACGTCGGGAGCAAGCGTGATCCCCGACGGGACCATCGCCGCCGCGGACCCCGGGGAGTTCGACGCGGTCATCTTCGTCGGCGGGCCGGGGGCGTCGGCTCTCTTCGAGGATGCGGACGCGCATCGCCTCGCACGCGAGGCGGTCGACGGGGGCAAGGTCGTGGGCGCTATCTGCTTGGCGCCGTCGATCCTTGCTCGCGCCGGCCTGCTCAAGGGCAAGCGCGCGACCGTGTGGGAGTCGGAATCGAAGGCCCTCGAATCGGGCGGCGCCACGTACACCGGCGAGTCCGTGACCGTCGACGGCAAGCTCGTAACCGGCAACGCACCCGAGGCAGCGGCCAGGTTCGCCGACGAGCTGCTGAAGCTGCTGAAGTAGGTTCCACAACGATGCCGGGTTCCTGCCCGCAGTCGCGGCGCGTTGGCTCATCATCGATCGGCGAGAGGGCCCGACCGGGGTCCCTCGGAACCCGTAGGGAGTCGGGGCGGCTCACAGGAGGCCAGCGTTGAAGCCGTCACTGAACGGAGTCATCATCGGGACCAGTATGTCACTCGAGGAGCAGGTCGACCTCGCCGCCAGGCACGGTCTTAAGGGGGTGGATACAGGCATCGAGGCGCTCGCCGCGCTCGTGCAAGCGAAGTCGCTGGAGGGCGCACGCGAGTTCTTCGATACCAGCGGCGTGCAGCCGGCTTGCTGGGGTCTGCCGGTCGACTGGCGCGCGTCGGAGGACGACTTCGCCGCCGGCCTCAAGGCCCTGCCGGGGCACGCCAAGGTCGGGCAGGACCTGGGCTGCACAAGCTGCTGCACGTGGCTCCCACCCAGCGTCGACTGCGATCCGGCTGAGCTACGGAAGCTCGCCGTGAAGCGCTTCGGCGAATGCGCCAAGGTGCTTGGTGGCTTCGGGTGCAGCCTGGGCCTGGAGTGGGTCGGTCCGAAGACCTGCCGCACCGCCGAGAACGTGTGGATTCACCGCATGGACCAGCTTCTCGAGATGGAGGCCGAGATGGGGCAGCCCAATGTGGGGCTCCTTGTTGACAGCTTCCACTGGTTCACAGCCGGGCACACCCCCGAGGAGCTCGCGGCCGTTCCGGTCGAGCAGATCGTGCACGTCCACCTCAACGACGCGCCCGCCCGGCCTCGCGACGAGCAGATAGACTCCCAGCGTCTGCTGCCCGGCGAGGGCGTCATCGACCTGCTCGGGTTCCTGACCGCGCTCAAGACAGTCGGGTACACGGGTTACATGGGCATCGAGACCTTCAGCAAGGAGCTGACCGCGCTGCCTCCCGACCAAGCCGCGGCCAGGGCGGCAGCGGCGGCTAAGAAGGTGCTGGCGCTGGTGATCTGAGGCTGTTCCGCTTCCGCCCGGCGATCGAGGGGGGCTGGAGCAGCCCCTCCCGGGCCCTCACCGCAGACGGGAGCGAACTGCGTGTCGGGGCCTCTGTGCTCCGGCCGCCTACGTCTTCGGCGCGGCCAGGCCCGGCAGCAGCTGCCCGAGCCCGTCCACCACGAACTCGATCGCGATAGCAGCCAGCAAGAGGCCCATCAGACGGGTCAGTACGTTGATCCCCGTGCGGCCGAGGCGCTGACCGATCCGATCGGCCAGCACCAGGCTCACCCACACAGAAACCGCGACCACCAGTGACGCGAGCACCAGCACGCCCTTGTCTCCCAGGTTCCGGCACTGCTCCGACCACAGCACGGCCGTGCTGATCGAGCCCGGCCCGGCGAGGAGCGGCATGGCGATCGGCACCACCGCCGCCCCCTCACGATCCTCTGCGTCGGCTGTCTCCTCAGGAGTGTACCGC
>Ga0315279_10003227_pt1 | contig 23110 bp, 17 predicted proteins | sample YL17G06_20_MG_FD_203694 | JGI IMG/M metagenome (GOLD analysis project Ga0315279, IMG submission 203694) | Sediment microbial communities from Yellowstone Lake, YNP, Wyoming, USA - YL17G06_20 | ecosystem: Environmental > Aquatic > Freshwater > Lake > Sediment | place: USA: Wyoming | collected... | reverse complement strand
TCAGAAGGCAGAAGTCGGAAGTCGGAAGTCGGAAGTCGGAAGCCTGAAGCCTGAAGTCTGAAGTCTGAAGCCTGAAGCCTGAAGTCTGAAGCCTGAAGCCTGAAGTCTGAAGCCTGAGGTCTGAAGCCTTCATCCTTCCGCCTTCCGACTTTTGCCTTCCGCCTTCTTTCAGTACGGCCATTTCTCATCGTCCAGGTCGTCCAGGTCGCCTGGGTCGGGCTGTGGTGTGACGGCGACGGCGGCCTGGGCGCAGGATTTGGCTCGTCGGCGTGGGCGTGGGGGAGGCTGGGGGGTATCGGCGCCATAAAGCATGTGTCTGGCGGCGGTTGAAGCTTTTGATCGGGTGGCGGCGGTTCTGCGGGGCGACGTGGCGATCTTGAATGGTGCTTCCATGTTGGCCTCGTCGTCGTCGGCCTGGTCGTCGGCCAATTCGGGCGGGGTACTGAGCAACTGCTCTCTCTCGGCCTGTCCGACGGCGAGGTCCACGTCCTGTGCCACAAGCTCTTGGCGGGGGGCATCTTGGGCGGGTGCGGCCTGTGCGTCTTGGTTGGCATGGTCAGCATGGTCGGCGGGCGCGGGCTGGGTTGCGGCGTCGTTGGAGGCGTTTGGTTGGGTCGCGGCCTCGTCGGCGGCTGCGGGCTGTGGTTCGGTCGCGGCGTCGGCGGCCCAGTCATCGGGGCCGACTGCCAGGGCATCGGCCGGGGCGGCGGGCGTTTGAGCCTGCACCACGGCCGGGGCCGTCGGCTGGGCGTCGTTTGCCGGCTGGGCCTGGCAGGCGAGGTCGGCCTGCTCGTCAACGGAGAGTTCCTCGACGTGCCGTGTGTCGGCCCGCCACTGCGGGCGGGTGCCGGCGGTTTTCGGGAGGTTGCGGAAGTACTTCTCGTAGCGGTCGGCGTTGCCTGTCAGCCGCGGCGTGGACAGCACCCGAAGGTGCGTGAGGTACTGGAAGATCTGGTCGTCGGCGAAGCGTGCAAGGAATTGCGGCTCGGCTGAGGCGTTGATGGCAAGTATCTCGTCGATCATCTCACGTTTGGTCATGTCGGCTTTCCTCGTGCTGCCTGTGGAAGTCAAGCGCGTGGCGAGCGCTCACAGGTGTACTTATCGGCGGCGGCTCGTCAAAAACTTTAGGGCGTGGCAAATGGTTCGCCTGGGGCCGCCGGGCAATGCCCTCGCGCGCCCCATTGGGGCGAATCACGGGTAGCAATAGCCAGCCGGGCGGTAATCTCGTATACTGGCGGACCGGGACATTCCTGGAGCTGTCGATGGAACTTTGGATTGCCGACCTGGAATTCGAACGGCAGGGTCCGATTCGCGGCCTGCTGAAGGCGGCGGTAGCCAACCCGCTGGCCAACTACCTGCCGGCGCGGATGCTGCGCGGGCTGCTCCGTTTTGCCAAGAGCGAGCTAGCGGCCGCGAATTGGAAAGACCCCGGCGGCTGGCGGAGCATGGTCATCAGCTACGATGGCAACTGCCGGCAGATCGCCGACCGTATCCTGATCGGCGGGGGGACGATGGCGATGGCGCTTCGCAACCGCAAGAAGCTGGCGGTGCGGGTCCTCGGGCGGCTGATCGATCAGGCCGGCGACAAGCCGGTCCACGTGCTGTGCCTCGGCGCGGGGCCGGGGCACGTGATAACCGACGCCCTTTGCCAGTCCCGCAAGGACGCCACGGCGACGCTGGTGGACCTCAGCAGCGACGCCTTCGAGTACGGGCGGGCCCTGGCCCGGCAAAAGGGCCTCACCGAGCGGGTGCGGTTCGTGGAAGGCGACGTCCGCGACGTCGGGCGAATGCTCGAGCACCCGCCGGACGTGGTGAAAATGCTGGGAATCTGCGAGTACCTCACGGACGGCCAGATCGTCGATATCGCCTCCGCCGTCGCCGCCGTGATGCCTGCCGGGGCGCCCGTCGTGTTCAACAGCATATCCAAGGCCCACGGCAATGACCGGTTCTTTCGGCGCGTACTCGGGTTACACATGAATCATCGCTCGCCGGAGCATTTGCAGGAACTGATGCGCCAGGCCGGGTTCGGCGATTTCGCCACGCTGGCCGAGCCGCTGGGCGTCTACCACGTGGTGGTCGGCCGCAAAAAAGATGTCAACGCAGAGCACGCAGAGGCCGCAGAGAAGGAGTAGTTTTTCATTCGTTCTCCTCTGCGATCTTTGGGCTCTCTGCGATGATAAAGTCTTGTCAGTACGCCCGGAGCGACGTGGCGGGCGAAGTGGAAGGATGACTGATGCCGGAGCTTTCCGTGCCCTGGGGGCACGATCAACTTGAGTTGAAACTGCCGGAGAACTGGCAGGTCGAGCAGGTGGCCTCGCGCAGCGTCGGTCGCGCGCCGGAGGACTGGCCCGAGCGCCTGGCGCGGGCCCTGAGCCAGCCGGCGGTCGGGCTGCCGCTGGACAGGCTTCTGGCGGCCAGGCCGCACGGAAAGGTCGCCATCGTCGTCGAGGACCTCACCCGCCACAGCCCGACGCCGCGGATACTCGACGTGATCATGCGGGAGGTCCGCCACGCGCGGATATCCGACGAGCAGGTCGAGGTGGTCTTCGCCACCGGCATGCACCCCGCGATGACGCCCGCACAGGCAGACGAGAAGCTCGGCCCGGCGATGGCGGGGATTCGGCGGCGCTGCAACCCCTGGTCGGACGACGGCGCTTACGTCAGTCTCGGGCAGGTCGGCAGGGTGCCCGTGCGGATCGACCGTTCCGTCGCGGCGGCGGACATTCGGATCCTTGTCTCGTCGGTCAGCCCGCACCTTCAAGCGGGCTTCGGCGGGGGCTACAAGATGTTCTTCCCCGGCTGCGCCGCGTTGGAGACCATCCGCGCCCTGCACCGGCTGGGCATAGGCCGCAGGCCGAGGCAGCTCGTGGGGCTCTCGGCCTCGCAAAACCCGATGCGCCGGGTGATCGACGCGGCCGGGCGAATGGTCGACGACGCCGGCGGCAAGACGTTCAGCGTTCAGTACCTCCTTGACGACCAGGACCTGCCCCAGGCGGTCGCGGGCGGCGAGGTGCTGCCCGTCCACCGGATGCTCCGCAAGCGTTGCTCGGTGGACTGCGGCATCGTCGTGCCGGGCCAGGCGGACGTGCTGATAACCAACGCGCACCCGCGCGACTTCGACCTGTGGCAGTGCTTCAAGAGCATCCCGAACACGATGTGGGCGGCCAGGCCCGGCGGGGTGATAATCTGCCTGGCGCGGTGCGAGGCGGGCCTCTACGGAATGAAGGTGCCGCCCTGGCCGCTGGGTGCGACGTGGACCCGGCGGCTTGTCCGCCTGATCGGCCCCGAGGCCATCGGCTTGCTTCTGACGCGGCTTATGCCCTCGATGGCGGGCGACGCGGCGTTCTTCATCCGCCTGGCCACGCAGACACTCTGCCGAAACCCGATAATAATGGTCTCGCCGGCACTCCACGCCGCCGGGGCCACCTTCCCGGGACTCAGGATCGTCGCCTCGATGGATGAGGCCATAGCCGCGGCCGAGAGGCGACTGCCCGAAGGCTCGCGCCGAGTGGCGGTCTTCCCCTTCGGCGGGGTGACGTTCCCGATACCCGCCCCGCCCAATGGGAAAAACGGCGCCGGCGGCGCCGCGGCGGCGGGCCCGGGCGCCTGAGAGCCCGCGGGAAAGGCTTAAGGATCATGCTCGCGGCCGGTGTGAAGTGTGCAACCGGCCCTGATGCGGTCGCGGAATATTCGGTGCGCGCGAGATCTCCGGCACGTGCCATTACAGGCGGATAACTGTATAATGCCGCCGGCTTGGCCTTGTGGAGGCCGTGGCCGCGCGGACGGCGGATTGACCGGGAATGCGCGTTCCAAGGGACCGGCCGCTTCGTGCGGGCGGCCCGTGACGGGAAAGGACAAACCATGCTGGCTGCCATACCGATTTCGACACAACCAATGGACTGGAACTGGGCCTGGGACAAGTACGTCATCCTGGCCGTGCCTTTTGGCCTGGTCGTCCTGGCGGCGCTGGTGTTCCTGCTGCTTCGCCACACGCTTCGGACCCGCTACCGCGTGGCCAGGCAGCTCGAACTCGACCAGGACATAAACGAATGGCTCATCTGCTTCGACTGGAGCCGCAAGGTGCTCTACCTGCCCGCCATCGGCATGTCGTTCGTCGGCGCGTTTGCGATGCTGATGATCGAGTGGGGCGTCCTGGCCGGCACCGACGTGCACGGCAAGGTGGCGCTGGTGCCCCAGGTCATCGGCGGGCTGTGGGTGCTGGCGTTCCTGATCTCGTTCCTGGTCGATGAATACGAGATGTCGGTGAAGATCCTGGCGATCATCGTGCTGCTGGTGCTGCTGCTGGTGCTCTGGCTGCACCTGCTGGGATGGCTTATGGGGTTCCTGCACCTGCTGGGGCGCGTGTCGGTGTCGATGAGCTGGCAGGGGTTCCTGTTCATCGGCCTGCTGTTCTCGGTGGGGATCGTGGTCTCGTGGATCAAGGGCCTGTTCTACTACGTCGCCATCACGCCGAACTACATGAACATCCAGGTGGGCCTGACCGAGACCGGCGAGCAGGTCTCGCGCGAGGACTACAGCACTCGGGTGGACACGGGCGACTTCCTGGAGCGGATCATGGGCTTCGGGCGGATCGTGGTCACGTTCCGCGACAACCGCCGCCTGCCGATGAGCCTGCTGGTCGGACGGATCGGCAAGAAGGCCTCGACGCTGGAATCCATCCGCGGCATACTGGCGGTCGACGCCCACCATCCACAGCGGCAGGGCGGCGACGCATAAGGGCGGCGACGCCGCAATCCGCAAAAAAGACTCGCGACCGGGCAAAACGACATCGCGGTCGAATCAGACATTCGCTCGTGCAAGAAACTCGGGTCGCTCACGAATAGCCGGTCTCGCGTTTTGCCCATTGCAGCCGGGCCGGTCAGGCGGTAAAATGCCGAACTTTGCATCGAGCTGAATACCGACTAAGAGATACAAGGACAAGGAGCCCGACGATGGGACATCGCAGAGAACGTCTTGATAACCGTCTGGAAAAGCAGACCATTACGCGGAAGAAGAACTCGCTTCTGAAGAACAAGGAGCGGATCCGCCGCGAGGCCCGCGTTGTCGCCCGCGACGAGCGGCGGGGCAAGAACAAGGACTAGTAGCCGGTAGCCGGGAGCCAGTAGCCGGTAAGAGCGACGCCGAAACCCGGCGCCAAGTCAGTGTACCGAGTCCTATGCTTGAGCAGGAAGGGCTGTCGGTATGCCAAAATCCAAGGTGGCCGTGGGATGCCTGGTGGTGTCTTTGCTTCTGCTCTGCTCGGTTTATTACACGTTTTTCCATGTGCGGACGACCGCGCACTTTGTCTCTGTCTCGCCGGACGGAATGTACAAATGCGAGGTGACGGAGTGGGGTAGGCGAAATGGCAACCAGACTGCCAAGATCGTGCTTTACAGGCAATGGCGGTTTCCTGACAGGGAGGATTGGAAGATTCAGGATTCAAACGAGATCGGTGGCGATAGCGCCTGCCGGTCCAACTACAGTATCGACTGGGAATACAACGCCAAACGCCGTTCGACGAAGGTCATTGTGTTCGGCGATTTCGGGAGCCCCCCATATGAGGGGACGGTCATTTATGAGCGCCCGCTCAATCCAAATGCCGTAGCGGTGCCATGAGAGGCAAGACATGATAATTCGTACGAAAATAGTGGCGACGGTCGGGCCGGCGTGCGGGAGCGTCGAGCGCCTGCGGGAGCTTGCGCGGGCCGGGTGCGACGTGTTCCGCATCAACTTCTCTCACGGCACGGCCGAGCAACGCGAGGCCTTCCTTACCAACATCCGCAAAGTCGAGCAGGAGGTCGGCGAGCCGCTGGCGGTGATGGGCGACCTTTGCGGGCCTAAGATCCGCGTGGGCAGCATCGTCGGCGGGGGGGTGCTGCTGGGCGAGGGCCAGGAGCTCGTCATCCAGCGCAAGACCGTCGAGGGCAACACCCAGCGGATATCGACCACCCTGGGCGAGTTGATCGACGCGGCTGGCGAGGGTCAGGTAATCCTGCTGGACGACGGCAAGTTGCGGCTCCAGGTCGTTCGGGCCGAGCCGCCGGAGCGGCTGGTCTGCCAGGTCGTCCGCGGCGGGGTGTTGGGAAGCGGCAAGGGTGTGAACCTGCCCAATACGGACCTTTCGCTGTCGGCCATGACGGAGAAGGACCGCCTCGACGCGGCGTGGATCGCCGCACGGGAGTTCGACTACGTCGCGCTGTCGTTCGTGCGGACTGCCGGCGACGTGCTTGGGCTCCGCCGGTTGCTCGACGCGGCCGGCAGCGACGCGAGGATCGTGGCGAAGATCGAAAAGCCCCAGGCGGTCGAGAACATCGAGGAGATCATCCAGGCCGCCGACGCGATAATGATCGCGCGGGGCGACCTTGGCGTGGAGATGGACCTGCCGGCCGTGCCGGTGGCGCAGAAGAACATCGCCCGCCTCTGCCGGCGAGAGGGCGTGCCGTGCATCGTGGCCACGCAGATGCTCGAGTCGATGACCAACTCGCCGACGCCCACGCGGGCGGAGGTCTCGGACGTCGCCAACGCCGTGCTCGACCATGCCGACGCGGTGATGCTCTCGGGCGAGACGGCCGTGGGAAAGTTTCCGGCCGCGGCGGTGCGGATGATGAACCAGATAGTCCAGCAGATTCAGGCTTACTGCGACGAGACGACCGAGCCGATAAGGGTCAGCTACTCCCGGGCCCGGACGGAGGCGGCCCTGGCGTCGGCGGTGCGGGAGATACTGGCGGTCGAGCCTATCGCGGCGGTGGCGGTGTACACGGCCACGGGCACGACGGCGAGGCTGTTTTCCAAGAGCCGGCTGAGTTGCCCGATACTGGGCCTTGCGCCGGACGCGGCGGTGGCCAGGCGTATGGCCCTTTACTACGGCGTGGCCGCCCGCGTGGCCGCGGCGCCCGAGCACACGCGCGAGGTGCTCGTGATCGCCGAGAAGTTCGCCGTCGAACTGGGCGTCGCCAAGCCCGGCGACAAGATCGTCGTGGTCAGCGGCCGGCCCGTCGGCCAGCCGGGCTCGGCCAACACGATCGTGGTGCATACGGTGGGGTAGAAGAATTGCGGATTGCGGATTGCGGATTGCGGATTGCGGATTGCGGATTGCGGATTGCGGATTGCGGACGTGTTCCCAAGGGATTAACCGCAGAGGGAGTTTACCCCGGCGCGCCGGGGCAGAGCCTCAGAGGTTAGAAGAAGGGCGGAAAGACTGGTCGTAAGAGCTTCGTCTATCCGCCCTTTTCCTGTTCTTCTTAGCCTCTGTGCCTCTGCGTCTCTGCGGTTATACGCGTTCCGGTTAATTCTCGCGCCTTGGGGCTGCAGCGGCGCAGGGGACTGGCTCCGCCATGCTGTTCGGCGGTGCCTGTCCCCGGTGTTGTCCCAGTGCGGCCGGCGAACCGCGGGGACAGGCACCTTCGCGGCGAAAAGCATGCCGCTTCGGAGCCAGTCCCCTTCCCCCGGCCCGTCGCCGGGCAAAACATGATATCCGCGCGAGAATCAATCGGAATGCGTATAACTACCGCACATCCGCGATCCTTCCCAAATCCGCAATCCGCAATCATTCGTGCCCTTCATGGCACGACGACATGTTCCAGCACGTCGGTGGCGGTGTCGAGCACTGCCACGGTGTGCACCCTGGCCCGGTGCAGGGCGCCGGGGTTTATGACCCGCACGCCGTTTACGCGCTCGTCGCGGATCTTGTGCGAATGGCCGTGGCAGACGTAGTCGAACTGGCGGTCGGCGATCAACTCGCCGAGGAGTTTGTCGTCGTGGCCGTGGGTGGCCACGAGGGCCTTGCCTTCGCCCAGAGGCACCTGGACGGCTTCCCACGCGAAGTTGATCCCGAGGCTCCCGGCCTCCTCGGCAAGCTGGTCTATGTGGCGGTCGGTGTTGCCCGTCACGACGTAGACGCTGGGCGCGGCGTCGGCGAGCAGGCGCAGGCACTGGATGGTGCCGACGTCGCCGCAATGCACGACGGCCTGGACCTGGTGGTGGGAGAATATCTCCAGGGCGTGAGAGAGTTCTTTTGTGTCGCCGTGTGTGTCCGAGACGATGCCGATTCTCATTGCCTGCTTACCTGGGGCAAGACGCCCGTGCCATAGGCCTCTAAGACCGCGACAGGCAAACCTTAGGCCAGGATGTCCATGCCGCGCAATCCGCTCCAAAGGTGAGTCGCCGTGGCGACAATCCACAATCCGCAATCCACAATCCGCAATCCACCCGGCTTCGCCTCCGGCTACGCCGTGGCAGGCAATCCGCAATTCCCTTTCACGCCTTCTGGGCCTCGGCGTAGATTTCCTCGGGCATGTCGAAGTTCGCGTAGACCTTCTGGACGTCGTCGTGGTCCTCCAGTGTTTCCATGAGCCTGAGCACCTGGCGGGCGTGGTCGGCCTCGACGCGGACGGTGGTCTTGGGGATCATGGCGAGTTCGGCCGAGATGGTCTGGATGCTCTTGGCCTCCAGCGCCTGCTTGACGGTCAGGAAAGCGGTGGGATGGCAGGTGACCTCGATGATGTCGCGGTCGGCGGCGACGTCGTCGGCGCCGGCCTCGAGGGCGATATCCATGAGGGTGTCCTCGTCGGCCTGGTCGGCGGCGATGACGAAGGTCCCCTTTTTCTCGAACATCCACGCGACGCAGTTCGTGGAGCCGAGCTGCCCGCCGGCGCGTTCGAAGAGCTTTCGCATCTCGGGGGCGGTGCGGTTGCGGTTGTCGGTGAGGCACTCGACGAGAAAGGCGACTCCGCCGGGTCCGTAGCCCTCGTACGTCACCTCCTCGTAGCTTTCGCCGGCCAGTTCGCCGGTGCCCTTCATGACCGCCTTCTTGATGGTGTCCTTCGGCATGTTCTCTGCCTTGGCTTCGTCGATGGCGTATCGAAGGGAGAGGTTTTCATCGGGGTTTCCGCCGCCGCACCTTGCGGCCACGATGATTCGCCTGGCGAGCTTGCTCCAACTCCGGCCGCGCTTGGAGTCGTTGGCGGCCTTGGAGCGTCGGATTCTCGCCCAATGTGAATGTCCGGACATGGTCTCAATTCTCCGTCAGCGGTAAAATGCTCATTGGTCGAAGCCGGGCAGTCGCTCCTCGCCCGGCACTTCCTCGCCCGCATCGTCCTCGTTGGGCATGGTCTTGTCGCCCAGCGGGGCGACCTTCGGCTGGAGGCCCTTCCTGGCGGCATCGATCTTTCGGGGGGTGTTTTCCAGAAGCTCGCGGTCCTCGCGCATGGGGTCCTTGACCTTTCGCCCGAGTTCCAGTGCCCTGGTCCATAACTCGACCGCCCTGTCGTGCCAGCCGAGCCGCCAGTAGGCGTCGCCCGCGTGGTCGAAGATCACGCCGTGGCCGGCGTCGTCGGCGCCGGTCTGGGCGATGAGCCGCTGGAAGACGCGCCCGGCCATTCTCAGCCGGCCCTGCTTGTAGAATACCCAGGCAAGCGAGTCGGCGTAAGCGGTTTCCTGTGGCCTGACGGTCACGGCGAGGCGGAGCATCTTCTCGGCCTCGTCGAGCCGTTGGCCCCGCACGGCGAGCATGTAGCCCATGTTGTTGTTGAGGGTGACGTCGGTCGGCTGGATTGCCAGGGCGGCGGCCATGGTCGTCATGGCCTCGTCAAGCTTGCCCATCTCGCCGAGGATGGTGCCCTTGAGCGACAGCAGTTCGGGGTTTTTTGGGTCGGCCTGGATCAGTTCATTGGAGAGTTTGAGGGCCTGGTCCAGCTTTCCCGCGGCGAGCTTGATCTGGAGTGACGTGGTTGCCAGCCATTGCCAGGCCTCGATGGCGGCGGGCTCCGGCGTGGCGGGGGCGGTTGCCGGCGCGGTTGCCGGCGCGGCGAACATCGGGTCCTTCTTCCACTGGTCCAGGAAGCGGTCGGCCGGGTCGAACTGCCTGGCTTCGGCCAATTCGCTGATGAGCAGCCTTCGCGGATCGAGGAGGGCGGGGAAGTCCGCAACCAGCTTTTCCGCCAGCTTGCGGGCGTCCTGGCGGCGGTCGGCCTTGTCCAGGGTCATCAGTTGAAGGGCGTGGATGCTCCATACGATGCTGTCGGCGGCGTCGGCCACCTCGGCGATTCTCTTGAGGGCATTGTCATACTGCGCCCCGCCGACAAGCCCGGAGACCTGGGTGGCCAAGTATTGCGGCATCTTGGCCATTGCCTTGTCGTAGTCGGCGCCGGTGAGGGCCTTGGCGGCCTGGAGGCCCTTGACGGCCTTGCCCAGGCTGGCCAGGTCGCCGGCGAAGTTTCGGGCGACGTCGAGCCGCCTGGCGAGGATTTCAAGGCCCTTGTCGTAGTCCTTGGCATCCATCGCCGCCAGGGCCAGCCTCTGCGCGGCCAGGTCCAGGGGGTTTCGGGCCGTGAGTTCGCCGGCCAGTTCCATGCCTTTGTCATACAGGCCGGCCCGGCCCAGCATCTGAACCTTCACGGCCCGGAGCATACCCAGCAGTTGCTCGTCGGGTTTGGAGGCTATCCACGCCTCCAGCGCCGCCAGGGCGGCCTTGTAGTGTTTGGCTTCCTGAATGATTTGCAGCAGCTCCTGACGGTAGAGCGTCTGGAGGTTCTCATCCTGCGTCTGGGAGATCCATTGCTCGGCGAGTTTGCGGGCCTCCTCCAACTGCCCGACCTTTCCGAGCAACTCGATGAGCCTGGCCCGGCCCCAGATGTCCTCTTGCCTGTCCTTGGCCGAGCGGAACTTCTCGACGGCCGAAAGGGCCGCCGCCGGCTGGTTGGCGTCGTCCAGGGCGTCAACGTAAGACCTCGCCACGTCCTTGTCGCCAGGCGTCTCGTCGAAGAGCGTTCCGTAGATGGCCGCCGCCTCCGCCGTCTTGCCGACGGCGGCAAGCAGGTCGGCAAGCGCCTTTCGGGCGGTGTGGTTGGTCGGTTGGGCCTGGATGAGGCGGTTGAGTTTCTCGGCCGCGTCGTCGAACTCCTTCTTGCTGACGATTGCCGGCACGGGCCCGAGCATTGCGCGGACGGAGAGGGTCAGGACGCCGGCGTCCTGCGGGGCGAGGCTGGAAAGCTGGTTCAGGAGGATCATCGCCTCTTTTCGCCGGCCGCTGTACAGCGCGAGCTCGGCCAGCATGAGGCGTGTCTGGAAGTTGTCGGGGTCTCGCTGCTGAAGATGGGCCACCAGTTGCCTGGCTTCGTCCAGGAGGCGGTTGGCGACGTAGAGGTCGAAGAGCTTTCGAGCGGCGGCGTCGCTGTCGGGTCGCCCTCTCAGGGCCTCCAGGAGGGTGGCGATCGCCTCTGGCTGGCGCCCGGCGGCGGCGTAGGCGTCTGCCAGCAGCAGCACGATGGCCATGTCGTCTTCTCTCAGTCGGCGGGCCTCGAGGAGCGGCCCGATCGCGTCGGCGGCCTTGCCGCGGCTCAGGGCGACCTTCCCGCGGAGGTAGTGGGGCAGGTAGGTGTCCTTGGCGGCCTCGCTCATGCGGTCCAGCAGCCTGTCGGCGAGGTCGTCGCGCTTCTGTGCGAGGTAGGACTCCAGCAGGGCCTCGTATGCGGGGTAGAAGTCGGGCTTTTTCTCGGTGGCCCGCTGGTAGAGGTCGGCGGCCAGAAGGTCCTTGCCCTTGGCGGCGGCGAACCTTCCGGCCAGGTATAGCAGGGCGAACTGGTTCTTGGAGTCGCTCTTGCGGGCGAGTTCGGCCAGGTTTCGTTCGGCGCCCGGGGAATCCGCGGCGGCGGCGATATCCGGCATGCTCTCGCCCATGGCAAGCACGCTGGCGGGGTCGTCGGCGAGGCCATTGTCCATCAGGACCAGCAACTGCTCGTAGCGGCCCAGGCGGACGAAGCTGCTTCCCAGGAGCCGCCAGAGGTCGGCGTTGTTTGGCTGCGCCGCCGCCACCGACTGCAGGACGGCCAGGGCCTCGTCGGACCAGCCGAGCTGCTGGGCCGTGCGGGCCAACGCGACGGCGATCTCGGCGTCCTGCTTGTGGCGCCGGGCAACGGCCTGCCAGAACCGCACGGGCAACCGGCGGTCCTTGCACTGGCGGCACAGGGAACTGAGCATCTGCGGCAGGTTGCCCCTCTGGCCGGGCAGATCGACCATGTCCAGCAACATCGCCTCGACCTTGTCGTACTGCTTCTGGCTCAGCAGGGCGTCGACGAGCAGGCTCGCGGTCCGCCCGCTGGTGCGGTCTCGCCGGTATGCCCGGTCCAGAAGCGTGATCGCCTCCGGCGTACGCCTCAGCAGCAGCAGCAGGGCGCCCTGGCGGGTGAGAAGGCGCTCGGGGCGCAGGACCCATTCCCGCAGGGTGGCGCGGTCGGCATAGTCTCGCCCGTTCTGCTCGACCCACTTGCCGAACCTGTCATAGCATTCCAGCGCGGCCGACCAGTAGCCCTCGCGGTCCAGCAGCAGCGCCAGCGTGAGAAGGGCCTCGGCGGCGAGTGGGTTTTGCGGCCCGGCCTGCGAGCAGAGCAGGGCGGTGCGGATGTGCTCGATGGCCAGGCCGTTCCGCTGCCCGGATGCGGCGAGTTGGCCGAGCATGAGGTGCGATTCGAGGTCGTCGCCGGCGGCCTTGACGGCGGACTGGAGGTTCGCCTCCGCCTTGCCGCGGTTTGGCAGGGATATGTACGCCTTTCCCAGCAGCCGGAGTATCCGTGCGTTGCCTGGGGCGAAGGACACGGAGCGTTCCAGCAGGGCGACTGCCTTGTCGAAGGTCCGCTGGGCGATGAGGGCTTCGGCCTGGGCGAAGTCGTCGCGGAGCCTCTCGGGCAGGGGCTGGTCCTCGGGCTTGCCCTTGGGCGGCTCGATCTTGGGCGTAAGCTCATCGAGGCCCAGCATGGCTCGGGCGGGGATCGGCACGGGCGCCGGCGGGGCGATCTGCGGCGAACTGTCGCGAGCCGGCTGCGTGGCGGGCTGGCTGGTCGCCAGTCGGGCCTGCTGGCCGCCGCAGCCAAGGGCCGGCATCATCGATGCCGCCAACGCAACGACCGCCCATGATCGCGTGATGTGCTTAGCCATTGGAATCTCGCCGCCTGCTATGGGATTACCTTGTTAAGGGAGTAAGTGATTATCCCCGTGGCGCCGGCCCGTTTGAGCTGCGGCACCAACTCCCGTTCGACTTTCTCCTCGATCACCACTTCAACGGCGACCCAGTCCGGATCGTGCAGGCTGGAGACGGTGGGGGACTTTTCGGCCGGGAGAATGGCCGTGATGGCCTCCAGCGCGCCGCGGGGCACGTTCATCTTGAGCCCGACTTTCTCGCGGGCGTCGATGGCGCCCTTGAGCAGCAGGGCCATGTTCTCGATCTTCTGCTTCTTCCAGTCGATCGCCATGGCCTGGCGATTGGCGATGAATCGCGTCGAGCTTGTCAGCAGCGTGTCGAGTATGCGGAGCTTGTTGGCCTTGAGGCTCGAGCCGGTCTCCGTCACGTCGACGATGGCGTCTATCAGGCGGGCCTTCACCTCCGTCGCGCCCCAACTGAACTCGACCTTCACCTTGACGCCCTTGCCCTGGAAGTACTTGCGGGTGACGTTGACCAGTTCGGTGGCGACGATGCCCCCGTCGAGCTGCTCGGGCCTGGTGACGGGGCTTTCCTCCGGCACGGCCAGGACCCATCGCACGGGGCGGAGGTTCTGTTTGGCGTAGACCAACTCGGCGACTTCGACGACGTCCGAGCCGTTCTCGCAGATCCAGTCGTAGCCGGTCAGGCCCGCGTCGAGGATGCCGTCCTCGACGTAGCGGCTCATCTCCTGGGCGCGGAACATGATCACCGAGATCTGGTCGTCGTCGATGGTGGGAAAATAGCTTCGCGAGGAGATGTTTATGTTGTATCCCGCTCGCTGGAAGAGGTCCAGCGTGCTGTCTTGAAGCGAGCCCTTGGGGATTCCCAGCACCAGTTTATCTTGTGGTTTTTCCATGTTTTCTTCGCGTAAAAAGTCGAAAAGAAACGGTCAAAAACGGCAAGAATCGAGAAAACTCCGCAAAAAGGCATTCAATTTCACCGGCGCGCCGGGGTCGGCGGCCTGGCCGCCGGGCGTCACTTCTTCCTGGCGCCGCGGGCGGGCCTGGCGGCTTTTGGGTCGGCCTTTGTCTTTGCCGCTGCGCCGCCCGCGGGCTTGGAGGCGCCCTTGGCGGACGTCTTTACCGCGGCCCGCTTGCGCGCCTTTCGCGGCGGGGCCTGGGCCTGGTCCGAGGCGGGCGGCTTGTCGGCCGGGGCGGACGGGGCCTTGGCGGCGGGTTGTTCCGCGGCCGACTCCGCCTTGGCCTCCGCCTTGGCCTCCGCCTTGGCCTCCGCCTTGGCCTCCGCCTTGGCCTCCGCCTTGGCCTCCGCCTCTGCCTTGGCCTCTGCCTGCTCGGCGGCTTCGGCTTCGGCGACCTGGGCCTCTGCCTTGGCGGCGTCGATCTTTCGTTTCTTGGCCAGCATCTTGGCGTTCTTGGCGACGTAGTCGCGGAAGAACTCGTGGGCGCCCCAGGCCTGCTTCTGGAGGATTATGCGTTCCAGGAAGGCCTGGACATCCTCGACGCCGGCGCCCTTTTCGATGTGGCCGTCGGCCTCAAGGCAGTCGACAAGCCCCTGGTCGACCGGCACGGCGTGTCCGCCGAAGACCTGCAACATCATCACGCCGGCGGCGTACGGGCTCAGGCCAAGCTCGCCGAGGTGCCGCCGCGCGTCGCGTTTGGACATCTTATCGACGTAATCCAGCACGAGGTTGTTGCGGCGGTTGAAGATCGCGTTGAGGGCCGTGGTGATTTCCTCGGCCTTTCGGCGGGCGTCGGGGAAGTCGCGCCCGAGAGTGTCGACTATGTCCTTGACCGGCGCGACGCGGAGCTCGTTGAAATCCACGAACTCCTTTTCCAGGGTCTCCAGGGCCTTGGCGGACTGCCGGGGCGCGTCGGCTGCCAGGACGGCGTCGACCATCGTGCGGATGGGATCGGCATCCGCCGGCGGGATGGCCGCCGACTTGTCGACGCCGGAAAGGAACTTCTTGATGTTCTTCTGGTGTTTGGTTGCGTTTTTCATGACCGCTGGTCCTGGTTGGTACTGTCGGGCGGGGGCGTTTGTTCGCCCTCTCCGGGCGTGGTTTGCCCGTCGTCGGGCCCGGCCTGGAGGGCCTCGTCTTTCTGCCGGATCTCGTCGGCCACTCGCTGAATGATATTCAACGTCTCGAGGGTCTTCTTGAACTCGGTGTCCACCAGGAAACTCAGCACCGGCGTGGTGCGAAGGGACATCTGCCGCATCATCAGTTCCTGGATGTGCCCGGAGGCGTGCCGCAGGGCCTGGAGAGTGCGGTTTTGCCGGCCCTCGGTGCCCATGACCGAGATGTATACCTTGGCGGTCAGAAGGTCCTCGGCGACTTCCACTCGCGTCACCGAGGTCCGCGCGCGGTCTATCCGCGGGTCGGATAGCTTCGTCAGAAGCAGTTCCCCCACTATCTGGCGCATGAGAGCGGCAACTCGTTGTGTTCTACGACTCATCTCAGAACCATTCGACCTCGCTGGCAGAGAGGATCATGTCCCTGTTGCCGGCCGCGGCGTTGACGATCTGTTGCAGGGTCCCGGCCAGGTAAGCCTGGTCGCCGCCAACGGCGGCAACCGCCAGCACGGCCCGCTGGCGGCTGTCCAGCGCGCCGACCTCGGAGATCGACACGTTGAACCGCCCGGCCACTCGGTCCTTGAAGCTCTTGACCAGTCTTCTCTTGTCTTTGAGGCTCGCCGCCTGGAGGACGTGAAACTCCAGGTGCAGCAGGCCCAGGCTCGTCTTCATAGCTCAGATTTCCAGGCTTCAGACTTCAGGCTACAGGCTACAGGCTTCAGACTTTGGGCCACAGATTCAAGATTTCAGATTTCAGATTTCAGATTTCGGATTTCAGGCTGCGTGCCCGCGCCTGAAGCCTGAAGCCTGTAGCCTGTAGCCTGAAGCCCGCGCCTGAAGCCTGTAGCCTCTAGCCTTTAGCCTGTAGCCCGCGCCTGAAGCCTGTAGCCTGTAGCCTGAAGCCTGAAGCCTTTCTCTTACAGGCTCCGCGCCACTTCGACCGTCTTGTAGAACTCCAGCGTGTCGCCTTCCTTGATGTCGTCGAATCCGGCGATTTTCAGGCCGCATTCCATGCCGGACCGCACCTCGCGGACGTCGTCCTTGAACCGCTTGAGGCTTTCCAGCGTCCGCTCGTCCATGACGACAATGTTGTTGCGGATCACGCGTACGCGGGCGTTGCGGTTGACCACGCCGTCGAGCACGTGGCAGCCGGCGATAGTGCCGACCCTGGACACCTTGAACACCTGCCGGATCTCGGCCCGACCGAGGGTCTCCTCGCGAATCTCCGGGGTCAGGCCCTCTTCCAGGGCCTTGTGAACGTCGTCGATTATGTTGTAGATCACGCGGTAGACCCGGATGTCGACGCCCTTTTCCTCGGCCATCTGGCGGGCGGAGGAGTCGGGCACGACGTTGAAGCCGATTATCAGCGCCCCCGACGCCTCCGCCAGCGTGACGTCGCCGATGGTGATCCCGCCGACGCCGGCATGGAGGATGTTCACCTTGGCCTCGTCGGTGCTGAGCTTCTCCAGCGAGCCGGTCAGGGCCTCGATCGAGCCCTGAACGTCGGCCTTGATTATCAGCGGCACCTCGCTGGTCTGGCCCTGCTCGATCTTGCTCAGGAGGCTCTCCAGCGTGGCCTTGGGCCCGGCGGCGAGTTGCCGGGTCCGCGTGCGCTGGCGGCGGTCGTCGGCGGCCGTGCGGGCCTGGTCCAGGTCCGCCACGACGTAGAACTTGTCTCCCGCCTCCGCCACGCCGTCCATGCCGGCGACTTCCACCGGCGTGCTTGGCCCGGCCGAGGGAATATCCTTGCCCTTGTCGTCCACCAACTGGCGGACGCGCCCGTGGCTCCGCCCGGCCAGGACGATGTCGCCGACCTTGAGCGTGCCGTTTCGGACAAGCAGCCTGGCCAAAGGCCCGCGGGCGGGGTCGATCTCGGACTCGATGACGAATCCGCTGGCCGGGGCGCCGATCTCGGCCTTGAGCTCGAGCAATTCCGCCTCGAGGCTCAGCACCTCGACCAGTTCGTCGATGCCCTTGCCCGTGGTCGCGGAGGTCTGGATGACTTCCACGTTGCCGCCCCACTCCCGCGGATTCAGGCCACGCTCGGCAATCTGGGCCATCGCCCGCTGGATGTTGGCGTTGGGCAGGTCCACCTTGTTAAGGGCCACCACTATGGTCACGTTGGCGGCCCTGGCGTGGTTGATGGCCTCGGCCGTCTGGGGCATCACGCCGTCGTCGGCGGCCACCACCAGCACCACCACGTCCGTCATGTTGGCCCCGCGGGCGCGCATGGCGGTGAAGGCCTCGTGGCCAGGGGTGTCCAGGAAGACCACGTGCTTGTCGCCGACGTCGTATCGGTAGCTGCCTATATGCTGGGTTATGCCTCCGGCCTCGCCTCCGGCCACGGCGGTGTGGCGGATGCGGTCCAGCAGCGACGTCTTGCCGTGGTCGACGTGCCCGAGGAACGTCACCACGGGCGCCCGGGTGACCATCTCGCCGGCGGGGCGGGCCTCGAGCTGCTCGGCCAGTTCCCTCTCGGCCGTCCGCTCGCGGCGGACGTCGAGTTCGATGTCGTAGTCGGCGACGGCCATTTCGGCCATCTCGATGGTTATGTTCTGGTTGGCTGTAACCATCGTGCCCATTTCCATGAGCTTGCGGATGATTTCCGCGGCCTTCAGGCCTGTGGCGGCCGAGAGGCCCTTGACGGAGATCGGCTCGTCTATTTCCACTTTGCCCACCTTGACAGTCGGGCGGACAAGGGCTCCGCCTTTTCGTGCGACGGACGCGCGGTGCCTTCGCAGGCCTCCGCCGGCCGCGGCGGCCAGGCGGGCGGATCGCTCCTGGAGGTCGCGCTCGCGCCATTCCTGAAGCCCGTCCGTTGTCACACCTTCGGCGCTGCGACCCGTACCCGCCCGGCGGCGCGGGCTGCGGCGCTTGCCCTTTTTCTTTTCGTCGTCGACGTCCTTGTCCTTGGCGGTCGTGGGGCCGCCGCGTCCCGTCGTTGTCGGCGTCGGTGCGCCGGGGGCGACGATCCGAGGCCCGACGCCCATCGGAGTCGGGCCTTGGCGGCGGCGGGGGCGATCCAGGTGTTCGGGGGCCTCGACGCGGACGATCCGCGGGCCCTGCAACTTGGCCGGGCGGGGCACCAACTGCGGCCCGGCCGGCTTTATGTCAGGCTTGGGCGCCTCCGGCTGCGGGGCCTGGCCCGCTTCGGGCGGGGCCTGTTCGGTCGCTTCGGCCTGCTCGGCCGCGACCTTGGCAGGCCCGGTGGGCGCGGCCTGGGCAGGAGGCTCGGCGGCCTGCGGTTCGGCTTGCTCGACGACGGTTGTGGCGGCTTCGGTGGGCTTGGCTGGCTCGGGCGGTTCGGCCTTGGCGGCCTCGACGGGCTGCGGCCCGGCCGCGGGCGCTGCCGCCGGCTCGGCTTGGGCCTCGGCGGGGGGGGCCTCCGCGGCTTCGACATGTTCGCCGTGACGGCGGCTCTTGCGGGCCTTGGCACGCGCTTTTTCGAGGTCCACGTGTTCGGCGGTCTCAACCGCCGTCTGCGTCACATCGGGGCTGAACCACTCGCGAAGCGTCGCCTCCAGACCGGCAGACAACGTCGCCATGTGGTTCTTGACGTCCAATCCCTCGGCGCGACACTTCTCGAGCATCGTCTTGCTCGTCACGCCGAGTTCTCTTGCAAGCTCAAAAACACGTGTTGCCAAGGAAGCCTCCCGGCAATGGAAAATCGGCAACTAAAACCGGTCATAAGCCCCGGCCGAAACGATCGGCCGGGCTGTGCGCCCAAAATGGCGATCGCGGTCGGCTCATGCGCCGGCGACCTCGCCGTCGCTTTGGGCCTCGGCCTGGCCCTGGGGCGTCTCCGCGGAGGGGCCGGACGTTGCCTCGTCGGCCCCGGCCGCGTCATCATCCGTAACATCGAGGCCCTCCCGCGCGTCGTCGGGCTGGCCGATCTCGGCCGGCGCTTCGGTCGGCGCTTCGGTCGGCGCTTCCGCCGGGGCCTCGGCCGGCGCTTCGGTCGGCGCTTCCGCCGGGGCCTCGGCCTGCGCTTCGGTCGGCGCTTCGGCCGGCGCTTCCGCCTGGGCCTTGGCCGGCGCTTCGTCACGCTGGGCGCGGGCGGAGCGGGCCTCGGCGTTCTTGAGTTTTTCGGCCGCCTGCTTGGCCGCGGCCGCCTCCTTGGCCGACTCGGCGCAGCGGACGACGATAGACCTGGCCAGAGCACGGTCCATGCCCAACTCGTTGACCAGCGGCTCGGGCCCGACCTCCTCGACGTCCAGGACGCTTACCATGCCCATTGCGATGACGCGGTCGACGGTTGTCGAGTCCACGCCCTCGACCTCTCGGAGGCTCTTCTCCAGCAGGTCCAGACCGGTGTTGAACTCCGCGGGCGTCAGGATGTCTATGTCCCAGTTGGTCAGCCGGGCCGCCAGGCGGACGTTCTGCCCGCGCTTGCCGATGGCCAGAGAGAGCTGGTCCTCCGTGACCACCACCGTCGCCCGCCCGAGCTCGAAGCACAGGGCGATCTCCGCGACCTCAGCCGGCTTGAGAGAGTTGGCGATGAGGATCTTGGACGAATCATTCCACCGGACGATGTCGATCTTCTCGCCGCCTAGCTCGTCGACGATGTTCTTGATCCGGCTGCCGCGGATGCCCACGCAGGCGCCGACGGCGTCCACTTTCGCGTCCAGGCTGTTGACGGCCACCTTCGTGCGGTAGCCCGCCTCGCGGGCAAGGGCCTTGATCTCGATGATCTTCTCCGCCACCTCGGGCACTTCCAGGTCGAACAGGGCGCGGATGAAGTCCGGGTGCGTACGGGACAGGATGATCTTGACGGCGCTGGGCTGCTCGCGGACGTCCAGGACCATCGCGCGGATTCGTTCTTCCGGCATGTGGCTCTCGCCGGGGATCTGCTCGCCCTTGGGCAGTATGGCCTCGGTTCGGCCAAGGTCCACTATCAGCGAGCCGCCTTCCCAACGCGCGGTCCGCCCGGTCACGATCTGGCCGCGACGTTCCTGGTACTCGTCGGCGATGCTTCCACGCTCGGCCTCGCGAATGCGCTGGATCATCACCTGCTTGGCCGTCTGGGCGGCGATCCGCCCCAAGTCGCGGATGCTCATGACCTTGCCGTCGACGGTGGCTGAGATGTCGCCCGATTGACGGTCGATGTGGACCGTAACGTCCTCGGTGCCGATGTTCTGCTTGCGCATGGCCGAGAGCATGGCGGCCTCGAGGTCTTCAAGGACCACCTCGCGGTCGATGTTCTTGTCCCTGGCCAAGCCGTCAACTATTCGCAGAAGTTCTTGGTTCATGTCGGTTCCAGGTTGTCTGGGGGCCCGGCGAATCGGCCCGCAACACAGGCAACAAAAAAAGTGGGTCGCCTCGCCCACTTCCAAGCCTCAGCCTCGTCGCGTTGCGGGCCCATCGCCATCCGGGCCCGTAATAGATGCAGATTCCTACGGGGCCCGGCGCGTTTTGCACACACCGAACGAAACGTGCCCCCGCCGGGGCCTTCCATGGAAGGCTGCCAACGCGGGCGGCGCCGAGATGGCCTTACGCCTTGCCACCGGCTTGGATCCTGGTCAGGCACAACATTGTTCTACAAACTCCTGGCCTGATGGTTCTTGTCGCCATCACTATCCGCATGCACGCGCCCTTGCGGCGGCATCGGCTCGCCGACAAGGCGCCGCGTAAACGCAACTCTTCGCCAGTACTCACTATGCGATTTAAGCAGACACACTCCCCGTCCCCGCCAGGTCCGGCCTTGAAAGGCCAATGACCTCGAGGGCAGCCAGGAGTCTGCATCAATCGCTGACTACGCAAATTACAGATTATAGAAACTGGCCAAGGCCCGTCAACAAAAATCCCCGAACCTGCCCCACATTGGGGCAGGGGTAGCCGGTGGCCAGGAGCCGGTGGCCGGGGCAGGTAGCGGGCGGCTGGTAGCCGGTACCGGGTCTGGCTGATAGGTCCTATAGGTCCTATGAGACCTATGGAACCTATGCCGACCACTCCGGCGAGCCGAGACCGGCTGCCTTACCGGCTCCCGGCTCCCCTGCTTCGCCTGGGGCTACGCAGGGCTGCGCCGGCTACCGAGGTTGTCCGATAATTGGCAGGGATGCGGATGTTCCCGCATACCATCGGTTCCCATTGCGGCGGCGGCTCTGCCGCCGTCACTTCATCGCGCCGGTCATCGCGCCCACGGCGTATTGCAAGACGAACAGGCCGGCGAAGACGTAGACTATGGCCGGGCACTGGCGAGCCTTGCCGGAGATCAGCTTGGCGAAGGCGTAACTGATGAAGCCGATGGCGATGCCCGTGGCGATCGAGAACGTGAATGCCATCCCCACCATGGCCAGAAAGGCCGGCAAGGACTCGGTGATGTCGTCCCACTCGATTTCCCGCATGGCACGCATCATCAATCCGCCGACGATTATCAGGGCCGGGGCGATCATCGGATAGCGAAAGATCGGGTCGCCCGAGGGCGTCGTGCCGATAGACACTCCTCCGCCGATCATCCGCACCAGCGGCTGAAAGAACAGCGCCGCCAGCATGCACAGCCCGGCGACGATAGCGGCAAGCCCGGTCCTCGCCCCGGCCGAAACGCCCGTGATGGACTCGATGTAGCTTGTGACCGTGCTGGTGCCGAGGCACCCGCCGACAACCGTGCCCAGCGCGTCGGCGGTAAGGGCCCGCTCGGCCGACGGCAGCTTGCCGTCCTTGGTCATCAGGTCCGCCCGGCTGCCCACCGCCACCAGCGTGCCGACGGTGTCGAATATGTCCATGAACAGCAGGATGAACCCCAGCGTCAGCACCTCCGCCGCATTGGGGCCGACAAGCTTGCCCGGCAGCGACCTGAAGCCCTCGATGAACCCCGCCGCCGTGACCTCCAGGCCGTGCGGCATGCCCACCAGCCCGTGATACGTTACGGCCTCGACGTTCCATGTCCGCCCGACGGCCCACGTGGCGGCCGTGGCGGCCAGTATGCCCAGCAGTATCGCCCCGCGAACGCGAAACGCCATCAGCACAAGCATAATGGCCAGCCCCAGCAGCGTGAGGAGGGCCACGTAGTTGCCGTGCAGGTCCGCCAACTTCACGAACGTCGCGGGGTCGGACTTGATCAGGTTTCCCCACTCGAAGCCGATCAGGGCGATGAACAGCCCGATCCCCGCCGCGATGCCGCTCTTGAGCGCGTCGGGAATGGCGTTCAGCAGCATCGACCGCAGGCCGAACCTCGCCAGCAGCACGAAGATCACGCCCACCGCCACCGTAAGGGCCATCGCTTCCTGCCAGGTCAGAAGCCCCCCGGCCGCGGCGCCGCCGCAAAGCGTGAAGACGAAGAAGAAGTTCTCCCCCATGCCCGGCGCAAGCGCTATGGGATAGTTCGCCAGCAGCCCCATCAGCACGCACGCGATGGCCGATGCTATGCACGTCGCCATGAAGACGCCGCCCTCGTCCATACCCGTCCTTTTGAGCACCGCCGGCTGGACGAAGAGGATATAGCTCATGGCCATGAAGGTGGTCAGCCCGCCGACAACCTCCCGGCCCACCGTGCTGCCCCGCTGTCGTATCTGGAAGCTAAACGCCATGGTCAGGCTCCTTCCGCGGTATTGCCGACACGATCAGCCCTGATTCTTCGCCGAACCGGGCCGTCTTGTCAACAATCATGGCGCAAGCGTTTCCGGGACTCGTTCAGGATGAGCCTCTTGTGGCCGTACTCTTCCTGCCGGATGCGATTCCCGGGATGGGCAAAGAACCAAAAAGATTACCCATACTCGGGCAACTCGATGGATAATGGAGGCTCCATACGTGTCAATAGTCATTCCGGCAGGCCATTTCGCCCGAACCGGCGAAGAAACGAGGTCGTACAATGACCCGAACCAAATGGTTGGTATTGTTGGTCGCCGCGAGCATGGCGGCCGTCTCCGCGTCCTGCCAGTCTCGTCGATCGCGGAGTTCTTCGCAAACGCAAGGATCCGGTCAGGCTTCGGCGGCCCGGCCCATCAAGGCCGTGCGTGAGGCGGCCGTGGCGGGCCTGTTCTATCCCAAGGATGCAGCCGCCTTGGGCAAGTTGATCGACGCCCTTCTGGCCAATGTGAAGGAGGGCCCCATCGAGAACCTTCGCGGGTTGATCTGCCCGCACGCGGGGTACGAGTTTTCCGGCCGGAC
>Ga0315279_10003225_pt1 | contig 23116 bp, 28 predicted proteins | sample YL17G06_20_MG_FD_203694 | JGI IMG/M metagenome (GOLD analysis project Ga0315279, IMG submission 203694) | Sediment microbial communities from Yellowstone Lake, YNP, Wyoming, USA - YL17G06_20 | ecosystem: Environmental > Aquatic > Freshwater > Lake > Sediment | place: USA: Wyoming | collected... | reverse complement strand
CTTCCACATTCAGGACAATAGATTATCATGGTTTACATCCTTTGGTTAAATGTTTGTTCATAAAGGATAACCATGATAGTCTCATTTGTCAAATTCTTATTTCAGCATTACATGTATAGCACTACCAGTTATTTAATTATAGATACTTATTAGCTTTTGAGAATTTTCAATATCTATTACAATCATTCCGGCAATTTTGATTTCAGCGAAATGGAAAGTTCTACAATTGCCTGTGGTTTTATCTCGCCATATCCTTCATCCAATGCGGGTAGATCATCTTGCCATATTTCAGTCAATTTTTGACGAATCTGATCTGGAGTTAGTTCATGCAGCAAATCGCTTTTAACAAAGGAATTTCTGTCATTTCCAACGAATTCCTGCCAGATTTCCATAGAAACTGTCAGGTTCCCATCACCTGATTTATTCATCTTCTTACCGACAGCAGTATCTTCCCAATGGACACCGGAACCAGAGTCTTCTAGCCTCATGATTACCTGATCGCTATTAAAAATATTATAATCACTGTGATTATCTTTTGCCTTTGGTACTTCAGGATTCAAGCTTATGGAACCCCGCTTGTTGCCTATAAGCAAGTTGCAGAAAATACAGTTGTGACTGGTAGTCGTTGGTTTATCGTCGGCTATACGGTCAAACAGATTTCGTAACCTTACACCATAACCTACGCAGTTCATGATGAAATTGTTTACATATACAGCATTATTTCCGTCATGCGAATAAATTCCCTCACCCCACTCGCCGCCTACTGCATCACGAGTGCCAATGATAACATTATTATCTGCCAGTGTCGGACCTGCGCTGACTTCAAAGAAGAATCCAGCACCCATGTTCTCAGTAAGGATATTCTGAGTGACACGGTTACGCTCACACTGGTAATCAAGCCATATCCCGAAAGCATTGTTTCCGTGTGAGCGATTCTTTCGGATAATGCAATCTTTAGCTTGATGAATCTTTATACCGGCAGATTCGTAGGCGTAGAAATTACCCTTTTGGCAGTTGAAGTTTGTTTCATTATCTTCAATCAGCAGATTCTGTTCCCTGCCTCCCCATCCTACGATCCCTGCAACTCCGTGATAATTTACTCGGTTACGGCGTACTTGATGAAAACCTTTTAATTCGCTTACTATTGACTGACCTGACAGATCAGTTCCCCAACCTTCTCCGCCGATGTCAAGCCCCTGAGCATTGCCCCATTCAATAGTGTTGTCCTCAATGATCCAGTGATGACCTGCACGAACGCTCATAACTGCACGATGACCGATGGTATCCCAATTATCTCCGTTAGATTCTGGAGCGCAAGCATGAAGCATAGTAAGCCCTTGCACTCGTATATATCCCAACCCACGCACAGAAGGCGCAAATATCTGCTGACGCATGGAGCGTTCTATAAATCTATCATAAGGCGATTTATCAATATGTATCCATAATCTTCCTGATACATCATCGGTAAAAAGGCTGTCAATTTGCGTTTTTAATTCTTCAAAAGTGTTGACGTGGATAAGTAGTTTTCCATCAACAAAAACCTGTTCTGCACGGTGCATTGGTCCGTTGTTGGGTTTAGTCCATGATTCAGGATTATCCCACGGATGACGGCGATATGGCGTAGACCATAAGTTACTGCCTTCATCTTGCCATTCTGGTTTCCATTCATCAGACCCTTTCAGGATTGGTTTCTCATTCGGTGCGGCGCAATAGGTTATCATGCAGTCATAGCTTTCCCCGCCCAAAAAAGGTCTAACGAATTCCCGATATGTACCGTCATGAATGATCACTGTGTCACCGGGGCGCAAAGTCTCTGCGGATTTTTGAATCGTTTTCCAGGGCAGTTCGTCGGTTCCGGGGTTATTATCATCAGCCTTTGGGTGCGTTTGAGCGACATGGTAAGTATGGCTCTTTTCTGAATCTGATTGAGGGTTAATTTGCTCCATCGCCCAGGCAGAATAGCCACGTAAGATTATATCTTCATCTTTATTTGCGACTATATTTGCAACTATTTCTTTGAGAACAGTTAATACTTCTGATGAGAAATGAGTTTCTTGACGCATTGTTTCCCTACTTCTGTTACTTGCCTTTTATCAATCATTATTGGTTGACCGAATTAATTCTTTTGGATTTCCACTTTTGTGGGAATGACAGATAACATGATTGTCATTCCCGTGAAAACGGGAATCCATTATTATAAAAAACTAATTCGGTGAACCATTATAGCAAGTCGTTGATAATCTTTAATGTTTCTGTAACAGCTTCTGGTACTTTCGAGATGTCTTTTCCGCCAGCCTGTGCCAGATCCGGACGACCTCCACCACTACCGCCAGCTATCTCTGCAACTCGTTTTATGATGTCACCAGCTTTTAAGCCTTTCTCTTTAATCAAGTCTTCTGTAACACCAACGACAAAACTAGCTTTTCCATCAGTAACCGCACCAAGTACGATAACACCGGAACCTATCCTCACCTTGAGATCGTCAACCATAGTTCGCAAGGCATTTCTGTCAACGTTATCAACTGCTTTTGCAAGGACTTTTATTCCCTTTATCTCTTCCACCTGATTTAGCAGATCACCCGTTTGAGACAAAGCACTTTTTTGCTGTAACCTTGAAATTTCCTTCTCAAGTTCTTTGTTCTGCTGAAGTAATGCCTCGATCCTATCTGCAACTTCTGTCGGCTTCACACGAAGCAAGTCAACTATCTTCATAACTTGCTTTTCCATATCCAATTCATAGAGATATGAAGATTCACCGGTAAATGCCTCGATCCTTCTCACACCAGCGGCAATGCTTCCTTCGCTGACGATCTTAAATGAGCCAATCTCGCCGGTCATCCTTATGTGCGTGCCACCGCAAAGCTCCATGCTGTAATCGTCTAACTGAACCACTCTAACAAAGTCACCGTATTTCTCGCCAAATAGTGCAGTTGCACCTTTATCTCTCGCATCCTGAATACCCATTTCCGTTATCATAACAGGCGTATTTTCTCTGACGTGCTGATTGACGAGTTTTTCAATCTCCTTCAGCTTATCAGACGTAACAGCCTCGTAATGGTTGAAATCAAATCTCAATCTGTCAGGGGTAACGAGTGAGCCAGATTGTGCTACGTGACCTCCAAGAATTTGCCTTAATGCGCTTTGCAGAACGTGAGTTGCTGTATGGTTTGCAGCGATCTTCTGACGCCTATCTTTATCTACCGTTGCAGTAACTCGATCACTTGGTGATATATTTCCAGAAACGATCTTACACTTATGAGCGATTACATCCGGGATCGGTCTAATGGAATCAAGAACCTGTATTTTTGTATCATCCTTGATAAGCCAACCTGTGTCACCGATCTGTCCTCCAACTTCACCGTAGAATGGGGTTCGGTCAAGGACGATCTCAACTTCATCGCCTTCTTTAGCGCTGGATAGAAGTTCGTCATTTTTAACAATGGCTATTACCTGAGCGTCTAGCGAGGTATGATCGTATCCCTCAAACTTCGTAGCTCCCTGCTCTTTTAGAATACCATTATACACACCCATCTGGAATATACCACCGGTCGTCTGCCATGCGGCTCTACCACGCTCACGCTGTTCTTCCATAGCCTTCTGGAATTCGGCTTCATCAACAGTGAAACCCTTTTCTTCGGCTACGTTTTGCGTTAAATCTAGCGGAAATCCGTAAGTATCATATAGCTCAAAGGCATCTTTCCCCGGTATCACAAAAACGTCTTGAGCGTTCAGATTAGACATAACAGAATCGAGTCTTTCCAGACCTTGCTCAAGCGTTCTCTGGAAGCGTTCCTCCTCCGAAAGAATGACTTTCGTGACAAGCTCTTGCTTTTCCACAAGTTCAGGATAGACTTTGCCCATTATTTCAACAACCTTGTCAACACCTTTGTAGATGAATGGCTTTTTCATGCCGATCTTACTGCCGTAGCGAACACCACGCCTCAAAATTCTTCGTAATACATAACCTCTGCCTTCGTTTGATGGCATCACACCATCGCTTATGGCAAATGTCAGGCAACGTATGTGGTCAGCAAGCACCCTTAAAGCATGGTCATTTTCTATTGTTTCACCATAGTTTGTATGAGTCAGGTCAGCCATGTTTTCAACAATTGGCTTTACCATATCCATGTCAAAGACAGTAGGGGCATTCTGGACTAGCATACCCAATCGCTCAAGGCACATGCCTGTATCTATATTTTGTGTAGGAAGCGGATGCAATTCCCCTGCATCATCACGGGTATAAGCTTGAAAAACGAGGTTCCAGAATTCAAAATAACGGTCACAGTCACAACCCGGCTGGCAAGTATCTTTTCCGCAACCTTTCTCAGGACCAAGATCAATAAATATCTCTGAACACGGACCGCAGGGACCCGGGATCACTACGGGGGGCCAAAAATTATCACCGAGACGCACTATTCTGTCTGCCCTGAAGCCTACGCCCTTGTTCCATAGATCAAAAGCTTCGTCATCATCAAGATAGATAGACACCCATAGTTTATCCACAGGTAAACGTGCTTTTTCCGTTATAAACTCCCACGCCCATTGGACTGCTTCTTTTTTGAAATAGTCTCCAAAAGAAAAATTGCCCAGCATCTCGAAGAAGGTGAAATGTCTGTTAGTTTTTCCGACTTCTTCCAGATCGTTCTGTTTTCCGCTTGCTCGAAGGCATTTCTGAGACGTTACTGCACGTCTATACGGAAGTGGGATACTTCCCTCAAAATGCGGCTTAAACTGTACCATGCCTGCTGTGGTAAACAACAGAGTTGGATCGTTTGGAACAAGGGAATCGCTTGGAACTATTGTATGCCCTTTTTCTCGAAAAAATTCAAAGAAAACGGTTCGTAACTCATGACCTGTCATAAACTGAATTATCCTCCAAAACAGTGAACAGTGATCACTATTCACTTAATACTTTATCAACAACATTTCTTACAGTTTCAAAATCAAAACCACGTCTTATCAAGTATCCTTGAAGTTTCCTCCTTGCGGATATTGGATCATCATTTCTATATAATCTCGATTGGCGTCTAGCCATATCGAGGGCTATTTCAGATTGCTGAGATTCATCAAAGGACTGATTAAATACTTCCTCGATAATATCGCCTTCGATACCTTTCTGCATCAACTCTCGTTTAAGAACGATCTTGCCTTTTGGGTTATTGTGTGCCCTTGACCGTATCCATTCCTCTGCAAAGGTTTTATCGTTTAAGTATCCATATCCCTCCATCATTGATATAACATTATCTATAATTTCATCAATATATCCTCGCTCTTTTAATTTTTTACGGATTTCATTGGTTGAATACATACGTCTTGCAAGGATATTGTAAACATATTTCTTTGCGTTTGAAAGTTCTTCATCATGAAGCAGTTCCTTTAATTCATTTTCATCAATAGTCGTGCCTTTTTTCAGTTGATGTTTAATGGCAACTTCCTCAGAGACTCCGCAATAGAAATTTCCATCCAGAAATATTGAAAGGCGTGATGGATGATTCTTCTGAATTTGTATGTCAGTTATTTGATTTTTCATGATTCTTGACCTTGTGATGATATACAAGTATTGTTAAAAAGTCAAGGGATTTTCGTTTTTATAAGGAGGGACTAGGATTGCTTTGGTTTGACTGTATACAACTTTCCGCTAAATTTACAGTTGCCATTTGTTATATTATTATTAAGAATTATTTCACCAAATACACATTTATGATCATCTGGATTCCATTGATAGCCATACTTCTTTTCTATCAATTCTGTTTTTCTTAAAATTGATATGTCTTCGTTATCAAGGTACTTTCCAAATAACTCTTTAGATATACCCATTCGACTTGACATTTCTTGTGTACCACAAATATTAGGAATACATCTATGAAATGCAGATATAGTACCGTCAATTATTGCCTTTTCTAATGTTGCAAGATTAACTGATTGTTTCATAGGTATACTTAATTCTATTTGAAGACCAAATTGGGAAGTTTCATCAGCCTTATTAAGATAATGACGAACGTTTACAGATTTCGGATTACTCTTTAAGGCATACCAAAAAATATGAGCTCCAGATGTTGTTTTTATACGCATGGTATTGTCTTGAATATTTCCGTCTTTATGCAGTTGACAGTATACATCATTCCAATCAATATTCCAACAAATCATTAAGCAATCACGATTCCAATATCTTGGGAATGATTCTTCTTTATCCACAAGTTCATATCGGTAGTGATGTTCAGATATATCTTGATGTTGGAATTCGAAACGCAGACCTTTCTGGCAAAGATTATTAAATGGCTTTTTCGGAATGTTATAGAACAACATGTTGTCTAAATCTATGAATTTGCTATTTTTAGATTTTATTTCTTTTGCGGAATACGTTGCTTGCAAAATCTTATTCTCATTATTTTCTAACTTTTGCAGTGATTCAGATAAACATTTGCGATAATATATGCGCTTATTATCTTTTGGGTTATAAGATATATATTCGTCAAACTCATAATAGAATCCATTGCTATATTCACATTTTGGGATAATCATGATTCATATCCTCTTAGTTGTAAAGATATGCTTCACATCAAATCTATGAATTCATCAACAGTTAATCCAACTTCACGTATAATAGACCTTAGAGTTCCTTTAGCGACTTCTTTATGATTTGGTATGGACAATCTACGATAAGGATAATCTTCGTTTCTAAGAATAATATGACTTCCAGTTTGATGATCTACACGATATCCCACTTTACCCAATACCTTACAAAGTTCCTTTCCTGAAATAACTGGCAACTTGTTCAGATCAGCACCTCTACGATTTCTTCCTCGATTGGAGAGGGAATAGGTTCATTATGCTTCTTCAAGCTTTCTAAGTATCCCTTAATAGCATCTTGGATATTTTCTAATGCTTCCTTTCGGGTTTTCCCTTGAGAAATGCACCCGGGCAGAGATGGACATTCGACAACGAAAACTCCATCTTCATCTAGCTCAATCAGAATTCTGTATTTCATAATTCACCATACCTTAAAGTCATATTTTTATTTTTGCAGAGTAGTAAGAAATTCTGATGGAGAAACAATCTGGATTCCCTCAAAGTTTCCTAGTTGCATCAAATGATTATCTCCTGTAATAATATAATCAACCTGTGCCGCTATCGCACAAGCTAAAATATTATTATCAGTGGGATCTTCTTTTATTATTTCTAGCATTGGTGGATGCTCTAACAATATACTCGCTTCTTCAAGTCCAGCTAAATACCTATTTATTCTATTATTATCCCAACCAATCACTCTTTTAATCTTCGGTCTTTTCAATACATCTTCTAATTCTTCAAGAATATACCTGCTAGTATATAACTGACAATTACTAAGGACGTATAATACTACTTTTGCAGGAACGCTATCTTTTTTGAGTAAAGCGCTAATAATAACATTGGAGTCTATTGTTATTTTGAGCATAAACTATTTGACCATATTATCTGCTATATGTGCTTTCTTAGCTCGAACCTGTCTTACTTCTGAAATAGCCTCATTGATTATTTTGTCAAGTTCATCATGATCTAGATTTTTCGTTCTTTCATGGACTTCATTCATCATTTCATGTAATGCTTTTACAGCATCTTCACGATCTACAAACACTTTAGGTCTCAGGATAATAGTTTTGCCATCTAATTCTACCTCTAAATAATCGCCTTCTTTAATATTAAGTTTTTCCCGAAAATTAGCAGGAATGGCAACCTGTCCATGTTTGATAACTTTGACGAGTGACATTATAATTCCTCTTTTAAAATCTGTTATTTATCCTGAAATCCAACAGATTCAACAACATCCGACGATTTAACCTTTACCCTCGAAACAACCTTAATGTTCCGCTCTTTCTGACTCTTCCAAATATTTTCAAAAAGAGTATGCAGATCATAATTTGCCTGCCTAAAAAGCTCTTCACCCGCTTTACGAACTTCCTCAACAATCGGGTCTTTCCACATCTTTCAAACCTTATTTTTAACTACAAACAAAAATGGTGGAGGCGGCGGGACACGCTATTCCTCTGGTTTCCCAAAGGCGTGGACTATATCTTCATCCATCATAGATGGAGCCTGGCGTATTATAGGAGATTTAATCTTGTCATTCCCATGAAAATGGGAATCCATTTCGTATTCATACGATTTTTTATGGATTCCAGCTCTCGCTGGAATGACATTATATACCAACTAAGAGTCATTATCTCCTATCATTACAGTCTCTACAGGGCTATTCACCCCTCGGTATTGCCATAAGATATTTATCTTTTAGGTTTCACCGATATAAGCCAGATTTAATCGAGAAGGTTTCCCTTCAAGTCGACCAATTGATCGAACCCGCGTCCGAAGATATATCAGCAGAAGCTACTACATGCTTTTCCTATATTTTGTGTTGTCGCCCCTTGAAACTCCTACAGGCGGGATTTGCAAGGCACTATCACGGATATTGTTTCGCTAATTGCCCTCAGTGAAGAAGCGATTCGCTAGCCTACAAAGCGTCGCCCTTTCCTGCCCCGCAGGCAAAAACAGGAAGGACGTAGCCGCTGTAAAATTAATTACGCAGCTAGGGCCAATTCTGAGTTGGCTTTTATAGTTTTCCCATTTGTTTAACGAGACCAATGGGACCTCGGCATGCAACCTCTGGGTCAATTACCCCCGTCGAAGCCAATTCGCCCCCACGAATATAATTAGTTATGAGTAATCAATAATGGGTAAAAACTATTAATAAACTACCTATCACCCATTACTCATAACTGTTTTCTAATTACTCTCTATTTCGTTCCTTCATGGCTGTTGCCTTTTCACGTCGGATATCTTCGTTTTTGATGTCCTCACGTTTATCGTAAAGCTGTTTACCTTTGGCAATCGCAATCACAACTTTTGCTATTCCCTTCTCATTGAAATACATTCTAATCGGTACAAGTGTAAATCCGCTTTGCTGAGTTCTTCCAAAAAGCCTTCTGATCTCTTTTCTATGCAATAAAAGTTTTCTTTTACGCTTGGCATTGTATCCTCTAATATCAGCATTATTATAAGGACTGATATGAGCATCATAAAGAAATATTTGACCATCTTCTACCTTTGCATAGCTATCCTGAAGGCTGACATTTCCCTCACGCAATGATTTCACTTCCATGCCTTCAAGCGCGATACCGGCTTCGTAAGTATCCAGAATATGATACTCATGCCTTGCCCTTCGATTTTCGATGATCTTCTTAGTTTCAGCCATGATATAATTCCATTTTTTACATAAAATATTGTGATGTATTTTACATGATATAATTATACCATAAAACTGTTGATCTGGCAAGCAACTTGCTTTAATATTTGGTAAGGGCTATTTAATGTTCAGCGTCGGGAATGAATCCATGTAAGATCGGGTCTTGTGTTTCTATCATCCAGCGATGCAGTCTTGACTCAAGATCATCTCTTATATCTTTATACCTTATATCGAAAGCCAGATTGTTGAATTCGTAGGGGTCATTTTCGAGATCATAGAGTTCCTCCGGCGCTCTTGGAACAAGGTCTTCAGATGTTAATGCCTTCCCCGCAGGACTTTGCTCTATATCTGCTGGAAGTGGAATAATGAGTTTAGGCTCAAAACTCCTGATGTATTTCCATTTTTCCGTTCTAATGCAGCGCATAGGGTCATAATCGTCATGATACGTACGTTCTGCAAATATCTCCTGTCTCGGTACGTGATCTTTATCCTGCAATAAACCGAGAAAACTCTTGCCCTGAACTTTATTTGAGGCTTCTCCGTCTGCTAAATCCAGTAGTGTTGGTAAAAGGTCAATATTGTTGATTAACTCATAATAGGTTTTACCTTTCGGGATACCGCGACCTTTCATGATCGCAGTAGTTCTGATGCCTGCCTCGAAAAGCGTAGACTTTGCTCTTGGAATTGCGGCGCCGTGATCTGTTGTAAAAACTACTATTGTATTATCTTCCAACCCCTGTTCTTTCAGGCAATCCAGCATCAAGCCAACGTTCTCATCCAAAAGCTTGACGGAGCCATGAAACAAAGCGAGTTCCTCACGTACTTCAGGCGTATCGTGCAGGTATGGTTGGACGTAAACTTTATCCGGGTCTATCTTGCGTTGAGCATATTCCGGGCGGTTAAACGGAAGGTGAATCTCAAATGTGCCGACCATTGCGAAAAACGGCTGTGACGATCTTGCATCTGATTTAAGGAAATCAACGACTCTTTTGGACAGCGAATCCACAGCGATACTTCCCTGATCCAGATGATTGTATCCCATAGCATTTCTATCTTTGCGCTCATGTTGAATACCAAACAGATAAGTTTCATAACCAAGTTCGTTGAAATAGTCAGCCATTACTTTTTCTCTGGCAGGCATATCCCATCCCTGATTAACAAGACCCATAAGCCCGTTGTTGTGTGCGTATCTGCCAGTCATTATGCAACCTCTGCTTGGACTGCATGGTGATGATGCGCAAAAGTAGTTATGGAAACGCACTCCCTCATTAGCTAGGCTATCCAGCACAGGGCTTTCCATCGTCGGATGACCATACATTCTCAATTCCTGACCCAGATCATGACATATAATAAACAAAAAGTTTGGTTTCATAAATCACCTCATTATGGAGTGCATAAGCTTGCTTCGCACTGCTGCGACAAGTCACAGCAATCCAAAAGTAATACTGAAAAACCTTGATATAAATCGGATTCAGTGATATATTGACATTCTGAAAGTGATGTTAATATTATTATGAAAGTATACAGGTATTATGGTCAGGCTTCAAGAATGAATTTCTTTGGAATGGATCAGGAATTTAGCACTGAAACACACTGATTTATAAGGAAAAGATAAAAACTGCTATTATGAGTTTTTAACTTACAGATTAAGTCGAACGTGTTGTCGGTTTATTGCACTAAAGCAATGCAAAATTAAGGAGGGATTTATTATAGGAAACCTAAAAATTACAGGCTACAAAACTTATGTACTTGGAACACCATGGAGAAATTTAACGTACGTCGTTCTTGAAACAGATGATGGCATTACCGGGATCGGAGAGGCAAGAGTTGTTGGAAGAACACATACGGTTTTAGAATTGTTAAAAGACACTCAACGGCATTTTATCGGTCATAGTGCTTATGATACTGAAGCGATGTACCAAAGATTTGTTCGTGATGATTTTAATCTCCCCGGCAGTGAAGATATAACAGCATTCTCGTTATTGGAGATGGCATGTCTGGATTGTCAGGGGAAAAAAGCAGGCATACCTGTTTATAAGCTACTTGGAGGGAAAGTTCGAGATAAAATACCCGCTTATGCAAATGGATGGTATACCGTTGAAAGAGAACCAGAGGCATTCAAGAATTCCGCCTTAAAAGTTGTCCAGAAGGGATATATGGGATTGAAATTTGATCCCTTTGGCAATGGTGATCTGGAACTGACAAGAAAGGAGTATATCAGGTCTATAGAACTCATTGAAGCTGTCGCAAGTGTTCTACCGGACTACATGCAGATGTTTGTAGAGATGCACGGAAGATTTGCACCACATCAGGCAATAGAGATCGCAAAGGATATTGAAAAACTCAAACCCGGATGGATAGAAGAACCTTGTAGACCGGATGATCTTGGTGCGCATGCACTGGTGATGGCACATACTAATATACCGATTGCAACAGGTGAAAGATTGTATACTCCATCAGAATATCGTGAGTTATTTGAACGTCGTTCAGCCAACATAATACAGGTTGATCCTACTAACTTCGGGGTTCTGGAAGCAAAAAGATTAGCTTTTATGGCAGAGGCATATTCGATGGTAATTGCCCCGCATAACGTAGGTGGAGTTATATCAACGCTTGCTGGAATTCACCTGATGGGTAGCTTAAGAAATGGGAAAATCTTAGAGCATTTTAATAATTTTGCTGATAGGGAGGTACAGAACGCTGGAACTTGGTATCCAGAGCTTATTGATGGACATTTTACATTGCCAGACAAGCCCGGTTGGGGTGTTGAGCTAAACATTGATTTCATAGAAAGCAGACCACCGCAGATAAAAGATGGGATCATTTTCGATCCGGGTCTGAATATGTTTGGAAAATCAGATTGGCAAAAAAGAGGGCAAGATAAAAGGAACGGATAAAAACAAGATACAGGATACAAGATGATGTTTTTTATTATCCTGTATCTTGAATCCTGTATCCTGCATCTTTTTCTCCTTATCCGTAGCTAATATTTATTCAACTAACACCAACAAGACGTAATTCTTGACAATATCTTGTTACATTGATATAATTTCTTCAGCAAATCAAAAGAATTCGTATAATTTGTATATTTGTGTAATTCGTGATAGAACGGTATCTTTCGATTATTTTTATGGAAAATATTGACGAAAAATACATGCGTCTTGCGATTGATCTTGCAAAAAAGGCAAAGGGACGCACAAGCCCAAACCCAATGGTCGGTGCTGTAATCGTCAAGAACGGCGAGATCGTTGGTACTGGATACCATAAAAAAGCAGGAACGCCCCACGCTGAAGTTCACGCCATAGCAGATGCAGATGATAAGACTAAAGGTGCGACTATCTACGTCAGTCTTGAGCCATGCTCTCATCATGGCAGAACGGGACCTTGCACAGAAGCGATAATCAAGGCAGGAATATCAAGAGTTGTTATGGCGATGCCTGACCCTAATCCAAGAGTTGATGGTAAGGCGATACTTGAATCTCATGGTATACAGGTGACAACGGGAATACTTGAGAGAGAAGCACGTAAATTAAACGAGGTTTTTATTAAATACATAACTACCGGGTTGCCTTTCGTTATATTAAAAACAGCGATGAGCCTTGATGGTAAGATAGCAACTCACTCAGGCAAATCGAAATGGATCACGTCAGAAAATTCCCGCAAGTTAGTCCATCAGATCAGGAATGAGGTAGATGCGATAGTCGTAGGCATTGGAACAGTAATCAAAGATGACCCATCCCTTACAACCAGATTACCTGATGGAAATGGACATGATGCAATCAGGATAGTACTTGACAGTCATGCAAGAATACCACTTGATTCAAAGATTTTAAACTTGAATAGCAATGCCAAAACCATTGTTGCGGTGACATCTTCAGCACCAGAAGATAAGATAAGCCAGATCAGACAAAAGGTAGAAGTGCTAGTCGTTTCGGAACAGAATGGAAGAATAGATTTTCAGGATTTGATGAAAAAATTGGGTCAGATGGAAATCACCAGCGTATTAATTGAGGGCGGTTCAGAAGTCAATGCTTCTGCGATAAAGTCAGGTATTGTTGACAGGGTTATGTTTTTCATTGCGCCAAAGCTTTTTGGTGGCAGAGAATCTTCCGGTCCCATAGGTGGATATGGAATTGATGATCCTTCAGAAGCCATTAATTTAAAAGATATATCAGTAACTCAGGTTGGTGAGGATATGCTTGTTATAGGAACTCCAATATGGGATATTATAAAGCAATAAAAAGGAATATACGATGAAAACTATAACAAATGAAATGCTTCAAGAAATCATTGATAGAATTGTGGATGTTGCCAATCCAGAAAGGATTATATTGTTTGGTTCATCTGCAAGGGAAGAGATGAATCCGAATAGTGATGTTGATTTACTCGTTATCAAGGATGGTAATTTTGACTATTATCACCTATTGGGTGACATCTACATGAATTTATTTGGTGTTGGCATTGGTGTAGATGTAATCCTTGCAACACCAAAACAAGTAGAAAAATACAAAAATATTAACTATCTAATCATTGCACCTGCTATAAGAGAAGGGAAGGAAGTATACCATGCTTGAGCGTTATGACCCCGAAGACCCAAGAGAATGGATTAACAGGGCATATAGTAATCTTAATATGGCAAAGAAGGATCCAAATGATGTTTACCTTGAAGACCTTTGTTACAATGCTCAACAAGCGGTTGAAAAATCTATCAAAGCGGTCTTTATTAAGTATGGTATAGATTTCCCTTTTACTCATGATATTGCAGAATTACTTTCATTATTACAGGGAAAAATTCATGAGTTTCCTGAATATGTAAAACAGTCAATAAACCATACAAGGTTTGCGATTCTTACACGCTATCCTGGGATAGCACCACCAATTGAGCAAGAAGATTATGAGCAAGCTATCATTATTGCTGAAAAAGTTGTCCATTGGGCAGAAAGCATCGTAAATAAATAATAGTGAGATAAAGCAATAAAAATGTTTACAGGAATTATCGAAGAAATAAGCATTATATCAAATATTGAGCGTTCTGCAACGTCGTGCAAAATCACTATTAGCGCAAAGAAGATTCTTGACGACTGCAAACTTGGCGATAGCATATCCGTAAATGGAACTTGCTTGACGGTTACGAAAAGGTCTGATAATGGCTTTGTTGCTGACGTTATGGCTGAGACTATGCGAAGGACGAATCTGGATACCTTGAGATCAGGTGATAAAGTTAATCTTGAGCGATCACTACGCCCAACTGACAGGCTTGGCGGTCATATAGTTGCAGGTCACGTTGATGAGGTCGGCAGGATTATTTCACTTGTTCCAGAAGGTATCGCCACACTTATGACTATTGCAGTATCATCTGATCTTGTGCGATACGTGGCAGTCAAAGGCTCTGTATGCGTGGATGGTGTCAGTCTGACAGTAACAGAAGTTACCGATACCAGCTTTCAGGTATCATTGATACCTTTTAGTAAGGAAAATACGACTTTGGGATTAAAACAGATCGGTGATAGGGTTAATATAGAGGCAGACATGCTCGCAAGATACGTTGAGCGATTAATGTTTCAAGGAGAAAAAAAAGAGATTGATGAGGATTTTCTAAAAACACACGGATTTTTATAAGTGACGCATAACGCGTGACGCGTGACAGGAAAGATAATTTTCCAACCTGTTACGCGTCACCTGTCACCAGACAAGGTGATTAATATGTTTAATACGATAGAAGAAACCTTCGAAGCCATAAAGAATGGTGAGATGGTAATAATAGTTGATGACGAAGATCGAGAGAATGAAGGCGATCTCGTGATGGCGGCTGAAAAAATAACCCCTGAGGCGATTAACTTCATGGCAAAAAACGGAAGAGGTTTGATATGCCTGTCCGCAACAGGAGAAAGGCTTGATGAATTGCGGTTATGTCCCATGATTTCAGGCAGTACGGCACATTTAAGCACTGCATATACTGTTTCAATAGACGCAAAGGATAAAACGTCTACTGGTATATCAGCTTATGATCGCGCGCTAACTATAAAAACTTTCATTGATTCAGACTCCAAGCCTGAAGATTTTATGAAACCCGGACATGTCTTTCCGCTCAGGGCTAGAGAAGGAGGCGTTTTAGTTCGGGCTGGTCATACAGAGGCATCTATTGATCTGGCAAAGCTGGCTGGACTGTATCCTGCCGGTGTGGTATGCGAGATCATGAATGATGATGGCACAATGGCAAGAGTGCCTGACTTGATGGCATTTGCCGAAAAATTTGGGCTTAAGATAGCAACAGTCGCTGACCTTATCCTATATCGCAGAAAAAACGAAAAATTAGTCAGACGTGCAGCATCGGCACAGTTGCCGACAAGGTTTGGTGAATTTACAATATACGCTTACGAAAGTCATGTTGACAATGAAGTTCACATTGCTCTTACCAAAGGTGAATTTTTTGAGAATGAGCCTGTTTTAGTGCGTGTTCATTCCAAATGCCTGACTGGTGATACTTTCCATTCCCTGCGCTGCGATTGCGGTGAACAATTAGATGAGGCTATGAGGATGATTCAGGAAGAAGGCAATGGCGTTATCGTTTATATGAATCAGGAAGGCAGAGGTATCGGTCTTACAAACAAAATGCGTGCATACATGCTTCAGGATGATGGGCTTGATACTGTCGAGGCTAACGAGGAACTTGGCTTCAAACCCGATCTCAGAGATTACGGTATAGGTGCGCAGATACTCGCTGATCTTGGATTACACAAGATACGCCTGATGACTAATAACCCTCGTAAGATTGCCGCTCTTGCAGGTTATGGGCTGGAAGTTGTTGAGAGGGTTCCTATTGAGATTCCACCAAACGAGGCTAATATACAATATTTACAGACAAAACAAAAGAAAATGGGACACGTATTCAACTGGGAATATGAAGAGGAGTTATTGAAAAATGGTTAAGCTATATGAAGGAACATTGATAGGTACAGGGCTGAAGATCGGCATTGTCGTCAGCCGATTCAACGAATTTATAACGTCAAAACTACTGAGCGGCGCTATTGATACGTTAGAGCGTCATGGTGTAAATAATGATGATATTGAGATCGCATGGGTTCCCGGTTCATTCGAGATACCGATTGCCGCAGATAAAATGTCATCAAGCGGGAAATACGACGCTGTAATATGCCTCGGCGCACTCATAAGGGGAGCAACACCTCACTTCGATTACATAGCGGCAGAAGCATCCAAAGGCATAGCGCAAGTTGGAATGAAAACAGGTGTTCCGACTATCTTTGGTGTGATAACTACTGAGAATATCGAGCAGGCTATTGAGCGTGCAGGAACAAAAGCAGGTAATAAAGGATCAGACGCCGCTATGTCTGCAATAGAGATGGCTAACCTGTTTAAAGAGATGGGAAAGTCTTAATAACAACTCTTTGCGAAATTAAAACGAACAAAGGAGCATAATGTGAAGACTGTAGAACTAGATTTGGAAGATGATTTTGCAGGATTACTACTTCAGTTAGACCAACCTTTAAAAACTACTATTCGGGAGTTGGTTGTTTTAGAACTATATCGTCAGGGAAAAATCTCAAGTGGTAAAGCTGGGCAATTTCTAAATATGCCACGTTTTGCGTTTGTAAGTTATGCTTCTCATCTTGGTATTCCATTTTTTTCAATGACAGAAGATGAATGGGAATCAGAGAAAGAATTACTTAAAACATTTTTAGGAAGTGATTAAAATGACTTTTAGCGATATTAAAACAGAACATATAACCAAAGCAATAGGGGAAGTTGATCAGAATGGGATTCCTAAAGGAAGAATGCCAAAAAAGTATCTTCTGGAATATAATAATGAGTATTATCCTCCGAAGTATGTTTTTTCGTTGGCATATAAATATGCGAGTGGTGAAGAATTAAATCCGTCGAAATTCTGGGGAATGGAAAAAACGAATTTATTACTTAAAAACTTAGGTTTTAAAATTCTAGAGATCCCATTTTTGCTAGAATCATCTCCAGAGAAAGATATGACAATGCCATTAAAAAAATCACTGGTTATAAAAATGCTTTTTTCTACTTTGAAGAATCTTCCCGAAGAAAAAGTAAAGGACGTATTTAGTTTCGCATTATCACTACTTTCAACAGAAAAAACCAAAAAAACAAAACCAATACTGGATCCAAGTAAAGACCCAATTTTAGAATTGATGGGGATAGCGGATGTAGAGCCTTGTGCTGATAAGATTGATGAGGAGTTATATGGTAAATTATGATGGAAGTATTCATAGATACATGGGGTTGGATTACTATTTTTAACAAAAACGAAAAAAAACACAAGGAAGTTGAGAAATGGTATAGAGATTTTCGATTTAAGGGGGGAATTGTATATACTACCGACTATGTTCTTGATGAGACTTTCACTTTTCTATTTATACGTACACCAGTTGATATTGCAATAAATGCGATGAAAAAAATTGATAAATCCATCAATGAGAGATATTTAATTTTGACAATAATAACTCCAGAAAGATTTGAAGAAGCTAAAAAATTGCGTTTGAAATATCAAGATAAACCATCAATCTCATTTACTGATTTAACATCTGCGGTTGTGATGTCTCAAGAAGGAATTAAAGCAATACTAACTCAAGATCATCATTTTACGTATCTGGAATCAGGATTTCAGATTATACCTTGAATTTGGAGGAAGTATGATAAAACTTAGCATTAACATAGACAAAGCGGCGACGTTACGCCAATCCCGTGGCGGGACAGAACCCGATCCGGTTGCCGCTTCTATAGTCGCTATACAAGCCGGTGCGGATGGTATTACAGCACATCTCAGGCACGATAGACGGCATATTCAGGATCGGGATGTTGAACTGATAAGAAAAGTTGTAACACTTGAGTTTAACTTTGAGATGTCAGCAACTCAAGAGATGATTGACATAGCTTTGAAGATCAAACCCGATCAATGCACGCTTGTCCCTGAGAGAATCGGGGAGCTTACAACGGAGAATGGTCTTGACGTCATTGCCGAAAAAGCTAATTTGCCAAAAGTCATCAAGACACTCAAGGACGCAGGTATAAGAGTCAGTATATTCAGCAGGCTAGACGAAGATCAAATAAAATCCGCAAAAGACGTAGGTGCTGACCGCATCGAATTATATACAGAGCCTTATGGTCACGCTTTTGGTACTAAAAATGAAGATTATGAATTCGGAAGATTGGTAAAATCAGCCGAACTTGCGGAAAAACTTGGTCTGGGACTGAACGCAGGTCATGATCTCGATTTTCGCAACTTGAGACGAATGAAGTCAATCCCCAATTTAATGGAAGTTAGTATTGGACACAGCATATTCTCTCGTGCTATATTTATAGGACTTGATAACGCTGTTAAAGAGCTTCTTGCTATCCTCAAGTAAGGGTCGTTCAGAATGTTCACGAATATGAGGAGAGAAATCTTATGCCTTATAATCTAATCAAAAAAATAAATAGTATCACTGACACGGATACATTAGAAATGCTTCATCATCATGCAGTGTTATGTAATTCAATCGAGGATTTTGAGAGTAATCTTAACAACATTGGTGAATTACCCACGACTAAAGTTCGCGGGCTTCTTGCTTCAATGAAGGGCTGACCTCAGACGACATCTAAAATGAACTCCCTTCTCCACAAGCTTCAATTCGGGCTATCCCAGCCCTACTACTCAACGTTTTGGTTCTTTAGGTCGCCGGTAAGCGTTGACAAAGATGACGACTATTTTTGGAATTAGTTTTACTCAACGACCATTGACTTCGCTGAAACCTTATACCAATTGTCAAAGAGCAAATGTAAACTTGGTTATCGTTTACAGTAAATATTATATCATGAAATATTGTAAATTGTCAATAGTAACTATATGCGATTTCCTCAGTCTCGGCGAAGCTGAGAAATCTTATATCCAGTCCCAAGCGAAAGCTGGGACTGAAGCTCGTTGGTTTTACGATTCGAGGATCATAAAAAGGGATTTTTATGTTAGAAAATAAGTTAGAAGACAAGTTAGAAAATTTGATAGAAATTATAAAATCGCTGGAAAGCGTTGTTATTGCATTCTCAGGCGGGGTTGACAGTACCTTACTGGCGAAAGTTGCTCTTGATGTTCTTGGTGACAAGGTAATCGCTGTCACAGCAAGGTCTGAAACGTATACAAAATCTGAGCTTGAGGATGCGATTGAGCTTGCAAAGAAGATAGGAATCAAGCACGAGGTGATAGTATCTGAGGAACTGGATATTCCAGAATTTTCGCACAATCCAGCGAATAGATGCTATTACTGCAAGAAAGAGCTTCTCAAAAAACTCAAAGAGATTGCAGAAACTTATGGATTCAAAAACGTCATTGAAGGGGCAAACTTTGATGATACTGACGATTATCGTCCGGGTATGATGGCTGTGGAGGAGATGGGTGTCAGGAGTCCTTTGAAAGAGGCAAAACTCACGAAATCTGAGATACGGGATTTATCAAAACGTTTCGGATTACCTACGTGGGACAAACCACCCGCCGCATGTCTGGCTTCAAGGTTTCCTTATGGATCTGAAATCACTCGTGAGAAGCTTAACGTTATTGGAGAGGCAGAGGCTTTCTTGAAATCACTTGGTATCCGTCAACTGCGCGTCCGTCATCATGATCAGATCGCAAGGATCGAGGTTGCCGAAAAGGATATGGATATTCTGATCCAGAGTAGACAACAGATCGTAAGCAAGCTCAAGGAACTTGGTTTCAAGTACGTGACAATGGATCTTCAAGGTTATAGAACGGGCAGTATGAACGAGGTATTGTGATATAGTGATCAGCTATGTAAGTTTAGAAGTTTGTAATAAGGCGATTCATCGCCGTTGTTAATTGCATTAAATTGCAAAAGGAGAAAAAATGAAGACATTTTGTTCGTTTTCCGTTGTTCTTATTTTAGTCGCATTCCTTTTTGTGGGATGCTCAAGCAAAGATGATAATAATCCTGCCGGTTCTAATAACAATAATGGAAATTCTAGTGGAACTGGATTTGCGTCTATGAAGGCAGGATCATGGGCAGAATACCTGCTTTCGGATGGCTCCCATCAAAAGCTTGAATATATCGGAGTAGACAACTACAAGGGAACTGATTGTTATGTGCTGGAGTTTGATATGACCAGCAATGGTGAAAGCACGTATACTCAAATGTGGTTAGATAAATCTTCTAACAAAGCTATCCTTTATGTTATAAAGATGGCTGGAATAGTCACGAAAATGGATATTCCACAGACTCAGGATATACCAAGCAGTTCGGGGAATGTTCCTGCCAGTTCTGTGAAGTTAGGGAATGAGACATATACAACTCCCACAGGTAAAAAAATTGACGCCATCGCTTATAAATCTACAACCGCGGCTGGTGAAACTGAATTATGGATAAGCACACAGGTTCCATTTGGTTCGGTAAAAACACTGTTAAACGGAAAATCACAATCAGAACTTTATGATTTCGGAACTTCTGGTGCCGTTAGAAATATAAGCAAACAAGAGGCAGAGAACGCACAGTCATTTGGCATTCCACAGTAACAAGAAATTAAAGGTAGGTTGGGTTGAGGAACGAAACCCAACCTTTTTAGGATTAAAAATGGCACAAGCATATACACCCGGTCTGAAAGTTGCCAGAGGAACGACTTTGACGAGAACCCGAAGGCTACCTTTGCCGGGAACTATAACAGTACATCAAGATCAAAAAGTTAAAGCGGAAGACGTAGTTGCTCGGACTGAACTCCCCGGTCTGGTTAGATCATTGAACGTCGCCAGTATACTTGGAATACAGCCCGAAGAGATTCATCAAAACATGCAAAAAAAAGAGGGGGATTCTATAACTAAAGATGAAATTATAGCATCCTCGAAGGGTCTATTCGGATTATTTAAATCCCAGTGCAAATCACCGATTGATGGCACAGTTGAAAGCATATCGAAAATAACCGGTCAAGTGATGTTACGTGAACCTCAAATACCAGTTGAGATCAATGCTTATGTGGATGGTCAAGTCGCTGAGATTATTCCCAACGAAGGTGTTGAAATCCAGACCTACGGTGTATTCATACAGGGCATATTCGGTATTGGTGGTGAATCCATTGGTCAATTGATTATGGTATGTGAAACACCAGAGGACGTGATCTCAGTTGACAGGCTTGATCCAAAGATGGCTGGCAAGATAATAGTCGTTGGGTCGCTGATAACCGCTGACATAGTGAATCGTGCTGTGCAACTTGGTATCAAAGGGATCACCGTTGGCGGTATTGATGACGGTGATTTGAAAAAACTTCTCGGATATGAGCTAGGCGTGGCTATAACCGGGGCAGAAAAGCTTGGGATAACTATCATCATAACCGAAGGTTTTGGCAGGATAGCAATGGCAAACAGGACTTTTGATCTCCTGAAAGAAAAAGAAGGCATGAAGGCATCAATCAACGGTGCAACACAGATTCGAGCCGGAGTCATTAGACCAGAAGTCGTTATCCCTGAATTGGAAGATTCTATAACTGCAAATAATGATCAGGAATTACAAGGGTTTTTGAGTATAGGTTCGGAAATTCGGATAATACGTGACCCATACTTTGGTGAGCTTGCAACAGTCAGCGACTTGCCTGTTGAACTTCAGGAACTTGAAACTGAAGCGAAAGTTAGAGTTTTGAAAGTGAAGATCAAAAGAACAGGTGACGAGATAATTCTGCCAAGAGCTAACGTTGAGATAGTCGGAGGATAAGATGAAAGACAAGCTATTGTCAGGGTTGGTTGGTTTATTCCTCATGGATTAGATGAAGCTCGATTGGCAACATTATTTGTAAGGAGATGATCTTTATGCTCAACTTAATAATTGAAGATTAGAAGATTGAAGATTAAAGATTAGGAGGAAACATTTTCTTAATTTTCAATCTTATAATCTTTAATCTTCAATTTCCTAATCTACCTCAATTCCTTACCAGTTCATCAAAAACAATTTATTGTGGTTTGGCGATCAGATACTGAAGAATGGGTTACAATTCCAGAGAAGGTTGCAAATTTGGTTGCAAAATTACCAGAAGATGCTGGAACAGAGGTGCTTGATTTCGCTAAATTTTTGTATTGGCAACAACAAAGAAACGGAATCTCATATATTCAACAAGATAAATCATGTCACACTTTCGCTTTGAGAAGGGTTTATGGTTCGAGAGATTTTATCGGATAGGATTGATGGATGCGTACGGAAGATGCACATATTATCTACAGATGTCTCAACGGTGACTCAGCATCATTCAGTTTGTTAGTCGAAAAATACCAGTCTAAAATTCATGCTCTAGCATATAACAAACTCAAAAACTTTCATGATGCTGAAGACGTAAGGAAAAGAAAATGCTCTGCTTCCGTAAGAATAGTGAATTATTAGAGGAGAAGCTAGATGAGTGATGTGCTTTCTGTTGGAATAATTGGGTCTGGTGGGATTGCTAGAGCGCATATACAGGCGATAAAAGAAAACGATAATATCAGGTTGGCGGCAGTGATGGACGTTGATCTGAGTCGTGTTGAATCATTAGCTAAAGAAAATAATGCAAGGGCTTACACAAGCGTAGACTCTCTTCTGGATGATCCCGAAGTTGAAGCGATTCTTGTTTGTTCACCACACATATTTCATGGGGATCAGGTTGTCGCTTCTGCAAAAGCTGGAAAACACGTTCTGGTCGAAAAACCTATGGCTCTTACGCTTAAAGAATGTGATGATATGATTCAAGCGTGTGAAGCTGAAGGTAGATTAGGAAATTGAAGATTAAAGATTATGGCTCATATAGGGAATTAGGTGAAAAGGAAGCTTGACATATATGATATACTATTCACAAAAACAACAAAGAGAGGAGAGTGTATCATATGCGATTCCCCATTACTGATCTATTGAGTAAACAAGA
>Ga0315279_10003224_pt1 | contig 23119 bp, 24 predicted proteins | sample YL17G06_20_MG_FD_203694 | JGI IMG/M metagenome (GOLD analysis project Ga0315279, IMG submission 203694) | Sediment microbial communities from Yellowstone Lake, YNP, Wyoming, USA - YL17G06_20 | ecosystem: Environmental > Aquatic > Freshwater > Lake > Sediment | place: USA: Wyoming | collected... | reverse complement strand
CCCTAGGCCACCGACTCACCTCCAACAGAAGAGACCACCAGAAACTCGAACTCATGACCAAAGTAATCGTCTACAACATCACAGTCCTAATCAAAAGCAGACAAAGAGGAGTATAGAGACAGAGCCGAATCTGGCCTCTGCACGAAGACGGGATCTGATCGGGATTCCGCGACTAGTTGTTCGAGATGCTTCTCAAGGTTCTGAGTCGTCCTAGTGTACTCCCTCTTGTATGCTCTAATCCTGAGAGCCGATGCAAGCTTCGACCTGACTATCTCAGGGGGCGCTGCGTTCTCAAGTTCCTTGCCGACAGCTATCTTGTACAGGTCCACTAGATCGCGCGAACGAGCTGGTTGTATTTGCCTTGTGCAACACCTCCTCTTGTCATTGAGGAAGTAACGCGCTTCCTTCCGGATTGGCGCGTAGGTGAGGAAATCTTGACGTCAATGTATGCAGAAGGCCCGAAAAACATCCGCGGACAGGCGAGAAGACATGACGGGCCCGGAGGGGCCCGCAGCAATTTTGGTGCTGGAAATGGTTTCAAAATTCGACAGGGTTCGAATCACTGACGGTTCGAACCTTCATATCTTTGGCCTGTAATGCTGCTACCTGTGGAACTGGTTCCTGACGAGTGATTGCCAGGTCCAAGTTTGAACGCCCGCACCAAAGAAGCTGTGTGTTGTGAGTGTGAGTCGTTTGGTGCGCACACACAAGCTCTCTACGAAGGTTCGATTGCAATGAGTCTCGATAATGAGAACCAATCCTCGATGATCTCTTTGGCTGCTTTGCCGTAGTATTTCTCATAGAGGGTAACTTCGGCCTCCCATGCTTCCTCGATACCGTTTTCGAGCAAGTGTGCTCTTCCTGTGAAGTTCTTCCCACCTATCTCAAACGAGATCCGATCGCCATACTGAATGTTCTTCATCCAGTCAGTCTCTGAGCCCTCATGGCTCAAGTACACCTTGCCATTTCTGACGGCAAACCATGGCTCCACCGTGTGCGGATTTCGAGTCTTTCGTCCTATGGTCGTAACGTGAATGAGTCTCTGAGACGCAACTTTCTGCAATTCCTCACCCACGATTCGTCCCACTCTCACCTGTTGCCCGGGGTTCCAGGGGGGAGAAAGGGACTCGGATAAAGTTCTTGGCGGGCCCGCGGGGATTTGAACCCCGGACTTGTGCGTGCGTTTCAGGCGCACTCTACAGCTGATTCCGTGGTTCACTTAGGAGGCTCGACTAGCCCACGGGGCCTATCTGCCGCGCTGTCCGTACTTCGCCTCGTAGGCGTCAACCTGCGAGACTGCGCCACGGGCCCAGCCAGCAAGACTAACGACCATGCCGCCATATAGTTTTGCACTGTCTACAAATCGATCGCGCTCGTGAAACTCTCTTGGACTATGACAAGCTTTTAGCGGAACTCGAGTCCTAGCCAATACGAGCGGGGGTTCCCGAGACCCAAGACCACACAGCAAGGGCGGGATTCAGGTCAAAGGGGCAGGACGACCGACTCAGAGTCGTGCCACACTTAAGATCCGCCTCAGGACAAGAAATCCTGTGGCGTAGGCCTTCGTGGGTTCGAATCCCACCCCCCGCACTTTTCAACGAATCGTAGTAGATGCAGGAACCACCACGATGCCCGCAAGCTGATTGTTACCGCTCGTAAAGTTGATTTCACTCTCTATGTAAGATTGGTGCTGTACCACGATCATACCCTCCGAAAAAGCATGCGTTACGCTTGCATTGCGGCAAACTGTCCTAAAGTCTTAGTCTTAAACCCATATCAAAGTGACTAGTGCAAGGCGACTGGAATAGAATCACGTGAGTTTCATTGCCGGACGAGCACAGCCCTGATGAAATCATCCATCCATGTCTAGTGTGTAGGTCAGTTGGTGTGAGCATCAGAAATTGAAACGTCGTCGTTCAGGTTCTTTTGTGTGTGCGCACCAAGGGTGTCACACACATTTCTCCGAAGAAACTGAGGGCGGTTAGGAATCCTCTGGCGCAGCGAGTACAATGTCGCTTGACATCTCGAAGATGGCGACCGAAAACAGTACATGCATGTTACGCAGTACTGGACAACCACGCGTGTTTTTGCAAACAATAGGATGTGCGCTAGATGTTGGAAACCATATCCGGATTGCTTGGCTTAGCTTACTACTGGTTGCGAAAACCTCTGGCCCAGACGCAGGGCACACTGCAATTGCCAGGTATTGAAGCTCCGGTGGAGATCGTTCGTGATCGGCGGGGTGTCCCACATATCTACGCAGCGAATTCCCGTGATCTGATGTTTGCTCAGGGATTCGTTCACGCGCAAGATCGCCTCTGGCAGATGGATTTTCAGCGACGGCTCGTCGCCGGCCGATTGTCCGAAGTGATGGGTGCTGTGACGGTGCCTGTTGACCGCTGGATGCGCATCCTAGGCATGAGAAGAGTTGCGGAGAAAGAGGTCACCCTGATGGGCTCTGGTCCTCGTGCCGACGTGGAAGCCTACGCCGCCGGCATCAACTCATGCATTGCTGAGGGACGCTTGCCGATTGAGTTCACTCTTCTGCACTACAAACCAGAACCCTGGACTGTGGCCGACTCCCTTTCCTGGGTCAAGATGATGTCGTGGAGCCAGTCGGTCAACTGGCAGACCGAGATTCTCCGTGCGCAATTGATTGCCCGCCTGGGTCCGGAAAAAGCTGCCGAATTGGAGCCCGATTACTTTGAGCATTGGCCAACAACTGTACCCCCAGGCGCGGACTATTCTAAGGTCGGGAAGGCAGCGTTGGAGCGAGCTGAGGCAGCTCGACCGTTCACTGGACCTTCAGCTAGGGATGGCGTTGGTAGCAACAATTGGGTGCTCTCCGGCTCGCACACGACGACCGGCGCTCCGTTGCTTGCAAACGACATGCATCTCCTCATCAGCATGCCTGCCATTTGGTACGAGAATCATCTGGTCGGAGACGACTTGAATGTCACTGGCGTCACCTTTCCTGGCATCCCTGGTGTAGTTGTCGGCCACAACGAGAATGTTGCTTGGGGCTTCACGAATGGTTTCCCGGACGTGCAGGATCTATACATGGAGCATCTGCGCCGGACCGGTGATGGTCGTGTGCAGTGCGAATACAAGGGTGAATGGTTAGACGCGGAAGTTATTCGTGAGGAAATCCGGGTCAAAGGTAATGTAACTGTTGTCGAGGAAGTTGTCATTACACGTCACGGTCCGGTGATTAACGCGCTGGCTCCGGATTTTGCGGGTGAGCAACCTTTGGCCTTGCGCTGGACATCCCTTGAGCCAGACACGATGATACTTGCGTTGAATGGAATGAACCGCGCGCGTAGTTGTTTGGAGTTCAGAGAGGCTCTACGTCACTGGGCGGCTCCGGTCCAGAACGTTGTCTATGCGGACACGGCTGGCAACATTGGCTACAGTTTTCCGGGCAGAGTACCAATCCGCGCCAAGGGAGAGGGTCGAGTGCCTGTGCCCGGCTGGACAGGGGAATACGAGTGGACTGGATACATTCCGTTTGAGGAACTACCGCACCTGTACAACCCACCGCAAGGTTACGTGGCTACCGCGAACAATCGCGTCACCGACGACAAGTATCCCTATTTCATCAGTCGCGACCATGCCATAGGCGACCGAGCACAACGTATCGTCGAATTGATCAAATCCCACGAAAAGATCGATGTCGCATACATCAAACGCATGCAGTTTGATCAAGTCTCGCCCACCGCACGAATAGTCGCCAGATATCTGCGGCAGCTAGAAGTGGACGATCCCAAATTGAAAGCCATTGTTGAGATCATGAGGAATTGGGATGGGGAGCTGGCGCCTGAAAGTTCAGCTGCCGCCATCTATGAAGTATTTGTGCGCAGAATGATCCACCTCATGCTCTCAGGGAAGCTCGGTGATCTCACTGTTCGATACGCTGGCAAGGGACCGACACCAGTTCTAGCGGAGAAAAGCCTATTCGGTCATCGGGCCCTAGAATGGTTACAGAAGACACTTGCCGAACCAACCTCGCATTGGTTTGATCTCGGCCACGGTGAAACCCGGGACGACGTTTTGCGTTTGGCCCTGAGTGAGACCGCAAGCTTTCTGAGAGCCAGATTCGGGGCTAAGGTCGGTGACTGGTCATGGGGGAAGCTGCACAAGCTAACCTATGCTCATACCTTAGGTCGTGTCAAGCCGCTTGACAGGTTCTTCAATCGCGGACCCTATCCCATGGGAGGCGACCAGACCACCATATGGGCTACTGGCTCCAGCTATCATGACTTGAGCAGTGAGAACGTCATCGGCCCACCCTTCCGCATGATCACTGACCTGAGCAACCTACAGAACTCGCTAAGCTTACTGGCTCCTGGACAGTCAGGACAACCGGGCAGCAAGCACTACGACGATCATGCAAGAGCCTGGTTCACCGGGGAATACCGTTCTATGCTTTATGCACGCGAGGATATCGATCGAGAAACCGAGGCAATACTACACCTGACGCGCGCGGCCTAAATCCTGCAAGACTTACACGTCCCCTTTCCGACTTCCACGTCCCCCACTAACAAGCCAAGTTACCTATATCCCGGTTAGCTGGTGCGGGCGACCAAATTTGAACCTCGTGTCTGCGTCACCTATGGGGTAAACGATACTGGTAAACTGGTGCGCGAATCCCACCCCCCGCACCAATCTACTCACACACACAAATCAACGGTTCAAATTACGACGCCCGCACCACGCTACCCACACACACACCAAAAAACGACGAACGACGACGGTTCAAATTGTGAAAGAAAGGACTGCACGCATCTTTTATCGGAACTCAGCCGAACTATCACTAGTGGTGCCGGGTGAACAAGAAAGCCAAGCAATGGTTGAGAGAGAGACTTCCCAAGAGCAAGAAGGAACTTCGGAAACTCCTGATAGAGCAACTGAAAGGGCTTGGCAAGGCCTTAATGTTCTACGGCGTCGTTTTTGCTGTGTTCTATTTGAGTCTCTTTTTGCTATCCTCGGTTTCTGTGTGGGGATACTATCTCCTGAACCCATGGATCAAAGGCGAAGTTGCAATCGAGATGCTGAAAGTAGTCGTCAACGTAGACACTGCACTGATCGGATTCACTGGCATTATCGCGGTATACGGCCTTCGCGAGATCAGTCGTACAGTTGAGAAAGCAGGGGGATCGCCATACACGATGATCCACTTGGAGAAACTGGAGAGTTGGCGGACAAACTTCGTGTGGCTTCTCCTAGCGACGGTGATCATTTTCGCTGCGTCGATCCTTTTCTCGCTCCAATCCATGTCATACGCCACATCATGTGGACTGGCCGACAACGTGATCAAGTGCTCCATCGTTGATCCACAATCAAGTTCGCGTTTTCTGTGGCCACTATACGCCATGTTTCTAGGCATGGCAGGCATACTGTGGATAGCGCGGTCCCTGAGAACCCCGTTGAAGTAAGCGTGACATCTCTATCTCGAAGGGGTGAGTGAAACCGCTAGCAAGAAAGCTTCTGTCTGGAGAAGCAGAGGCCGTTCCGTGAGTGTGCGTCTTGGGAAGAGTTGTGTGTGGGTCAGCTGGTGCGCACACACACGGAAACTCTGAATTAGCGTCAACGTTTCACGTGGTCAAGACAGGTGACTCTAGATACAACTTCATACTCTCTGCAATCTCCTGCCAATCCAGAGCGAAACGAAACCGGAACGTTCTCAAGGCCGTCGAGAATTCCAAGTCTGCAGAAATGAAGCAAATCAGGCTCACGACCAAGGAAACGAGCAGGATTGCCGCTTGAATAACCAATCCCATGCTCACTCCTCGCGTAACGAAATCGGCAAGCGAAGATAACGAGAGCATCGGAACAGCAAACAAACAAAGGATATATGCCAAGTTTCTCAGGGTGTGATGTCTCACGTGGAAAAAGGCCCAAAATGAGGCAATTGGAAATTTGTTCCATGGCATGTTACAATCAAGTCCCACGGGCCCCACCATTCCGTGGGTTCATCTTGCCCTGATCTGCTGTTCAGCTTCGGCTAGTTTTGAGGGCCCGTGGGCGCGCAGCCTTATGAATGGAGCCAAGGCATGGAGAACCTTGCACTCTGCTTTTCTTAGATGTTCCTCGTAGGTTGTTCGGGGGGTTCCATGCTTTCGTGCTATCTCGTCAGTCGTCACCTTGCGAGGGACGTTGTAGTAGCCATGGTCCAATGCGGTCGCAATAGCTTGGATCTGCTTATCGGTGACACCCGAAAATACTGTGCCCAGGGAAATTGCAAACGTATCCTGAATGCTCTTCTCCGCTGAGAGCTTCTTACCTAGTATTTCTACTGGCCCCAGTTTGCTGAGGTCTCGGAACAGTTTCTTGTAGTCGGCTTCTCTGAAACCTATTACTCTGTGTATTTCCCAACCCCCGTGGTAAACCACTGGTGGGATTGCGAGACAGGAATTCCTCACGATCACTCCGCTTATGGTCGTGGAGATCTTGGTGTCGCGGCAGGTCTTCGTGATGACCTGAATGTTTCGTTCCCCGAAGGTCTTCTTGAGAATCCTAGCCCCCTTCCAGAGCAGCAGGCTCTGCAGGTCAGGCTCGATTTTGTTGAATTCTTCGAGGCTTTGACAGTCTACCTCAAGGACATCTGTCTTCCTATTGCACCACTCCGCAATCTTCACTTCAGGATGCTTAACCGAGAAGTGGATATATGGGCACTCGTGCTGAGCCCGAAATGATACCTCGAACATGACCCACACCGCATGTGCTCTAAGAGCCCTGCAAGAAATAAGGCGCGTGCCGCCATATGATGGCAAATTACTGCCAGCGTTTGACGGACGACTCGAGCCGCCGTTAGACGGTACAAAACACTACTGTCGGTTTCTGCCTCTCTCAGGCCGAACACTAGGGATGAGCTGACATGGATTTCTATGAAGCTATTGACAAGAGGAGAACCGTGAGAGAATTCCTACCGGAAGCTGTAGAGAAAGAGAAACTCATGAGGATTCTCGCCGCAGGATTGAAGGCTCCCTCACACAACCATCTTAGAGAGTGGGAGTTTATTCTCATAAAGGACTTTGAGCACAGAAAGAAACTCGTAGAAGTCGGCGTGATGGCAAAGGACTTCTCAGAAAAGGAAGTGCAACAAGCAACCAGAAGCATGAGCGATTGGGAAAAGGAAGCGTATCTCAAGGCCCTGCCCGTTCAAAGAAGAATGCTCGTGAGTTCTCCGGAACTACTAATCGTTTGTTTCAAAATGAGGAAACGCCTCACAGAATGCAAGACACTTTATGATTTGAACGGTTACGCTTCAGTATGGGCGTGCATAGAAAACATCTTACTGGCTATGGCTGCCGAGGGACTATATGGCGTGACTTTCATGACGGACGACACGGTGCCGCTCAAGAAAATGCTGGGCATACCTGACGACTTTGAAGTGGCAACCCTCATCCCAATAGGATATCCGCAAGGATATTTTGTTAAACAGAAACCAGTATCTTTGAAGGAAAAGATACATCACAACCAATGGTAAAGAGGTTTCAAAGTGGTTTTGCTTTGGAGTCATACCACAGAATACGGGTGAGGAGCGAAGAACTCCCGCAAGAGGAGCACAGACAACGTGTCAAGAGAATTCTAGACGCAGCTGGTGAGGGAGACAGAAAGTGGTTGGAAGAGAAACTCAGGTGGAGCAACGAACTCACGTTTCGAACCCGACTCAAGGAGCTCTCACGGACTAGCAGATACTGTCCCTAGTGTGATTGGTGACGCGGACAAATTCGCTGGACAGGTCGTCGACACGAGGAACTACTTGACTCACTATGACCCCGAACTGAAGAACAGAGCGGCTAGTGGAACTGAACTTTCTAAGATTACTGAAAAGCTGAAGATAGTCTTGCAGATTTGCCTGATTAGAGAACTGGGACTGAATGAGAGCACGATCAGATTCCTTCTCATGAAAAATTGGACATTTCAACAGAGACTGGATTGGCTGAAGTGACACTTAAAAGCGACCGGTGAGCCCACCTGATTCGACTAAATGTGGGCGACAAAGCCGCGAAAGAGACCGATCTCATGAAAGAGCAATGTAATAGGTTCGCGACTAAGATTGAGGGTACCGTCGTCGTTCGTGGTTTCAGGTAATTGTGTGTGTGTGCGCACCACTATACTCACACACACACGAAACAAGAAAACGTGAACATGAAATAGAAATCGAATTGTACTTGTGCATCTTGAGTCAGTGGAAAGTTGGGGAATCACGGATGCGGGGAAATAGTGGCATGAGAGATGTGTCGAAGAATCGAATCGGATTCTGGTCAGCACTGGTTGCGTTTGTGGCCGCTGTCGGGTATAGCGTTGCTCAAGTGCTCCAGATAGTTGGTGTTCTGAGGTATCCATGGGATGCGATTCTAATCTATGGATTCTCACTTTGCATCGCAACGCCATTCATTCTTGCAATGCTTGCGCTTCACTATCATGTGTCAGACGAGAAGAAGTTCTGGACCCACGCGGCCCTCCTCTTCGCAGTCATCTACACGATGTACGTCACTGCGAATTACGTCGTTCAACTGACGACAGTGATACCCATGTCGCTCCAAGGCACCTTGGACCAATCGATTCGTGTTCTCGATCAAACACCACACTCGCTCTTCTGGGATTTTGACGGATTAGGATACGTGTTCATGGGATTGTCGACTCTGTTTGCGGCACAGGTCTTTGCTAAGCATGGACTGCAGGGCTGGGTCAGACGGTTCTTCCTTGCCAATGCTTTGGTTACACCACTGATCGCGTTGGTCTATTTCTACCCCGTTTTCTCCGTTACTCTGCTGCTTCTCGGTTTTCCATGGGGCATTACAGCGCCTGGGTCGATTCTACTGCTAGCGTTCTTCTTTAGGAGAAGACCATCGTAATCCAGCTCTCATGTCAGAATGCCCAATCTGATGATTCTGTAAATCGTGTGTGTGGTATAGCTGGTGCGCACATACACAAAGAAGGCAGTCCGGATGGTCACCAACGCGAACTGTTTGATCAGCATTAATCCGAAAGCAAGCGATATTTATCTGGCAATTTGTTGTGCAAGCGCGGCTGCGCCGGAAGATCAACTGGTTCAACATGGGGACGAAGATTGGCTGAGTTCAAGATAGTGTTCTTCGACGAGATCGATGACCCACATAAAGTAACGCTGCTGTTTCAACTCGGTCTCTTCTTCCCTGCCATGCCTAAGCTCCTCGAAGAGCTCAGGGCAAATGATGATAGGTACACTCCCGAGTTTGGAATCTTCGCCCTGACCGAGAACGGAGACGTTGCGGCTGGCCATTTACTCATGAAAATATCAACAGAGACCACAGCCGGGAGATTGGACGTAGGAGGAGTAAATGCTGTGGGTACTCACCCTGAGTTTGCAAGACGCGGTGCCATGACCGCAGTCATGAATACTACGCACGAATACTTCCGAGAGCATGATTTGGAACATAGCGTCCTAACCACTTCCAGCCGTCTGGTGGCAATGATGTTATACCAACGGCTTGACTACGTCGAACTCGCTCGGTCAAGTATCGCTATAAAATATCCCAATCAACCGCGGGTGCCTGCACAGCCTGAGATCAACATCCATCCATTCTCAGACGAAGACCTTTCGCAAGTTGAGCGAGTCTTCAGAGAAGCAGTGGACGGAAGTTATGGGTTCATTCACAGACCGAACAACTTCTTGAGGGCTCGGAGGTATACAGTTGGTCTCAACATTAAACCAAAAGAGAAGTTGAGGATAGCCCAGCGGGGAGAGATGGTGTCGGGCTACGCGTATTGGGAATCAAGTCCCCGTCTCTCAGAGGCGTATGAAATCATGGCTCTCGACCGATCCTCCTTTCACGCCCTCTTGGCAGATGCAGAGCTGAGGAATCCACAGGGGGGCATACTCCTGTGGTGCGATGGGCTAACAAACCTAGAGACCCGGTGGATCAAGGAGGCGGGCTATCAGGCGCCCATCGAATCGTACGGTAGAGCAATAATCAAGTCTATGACCGGGAAAACTGATTCAGAAAAGATGAAGGCACTGTACGGTGTGAGATTGGGTAAGTTTAGGCTTGGGCTCTGGGACCAGACATAGTCAGCCTAGGACTTGAAGCGAATCATGTTTCATTTTCGTTTCACCGAAATTGAAGACGGTATCAAGATCGTTTCAGCGAACCTACTTTACTTCAATCGATACTATACCTCATTCGTGGTCAAATAGAAATGACACAAGAAACGAAATCAGGCTATCCGAAAACTGCTTCGATACTCGCTCTCGCTGGCGGTATCTTGATAGTTCTGGGAGGGACGTTGCTTATGGCTGTCTCCACTTTCATCCTTCCGCACCTCGACTACTCTAACCTCACCACCCCACCACACCTCAGCCCTGGCAGTATCCCAGGTCTGGTGTCGGGCATAGTGGGAACGATGGGATTGTTCGGACTCGTCTCCGGAGCCATAGTGTTAGTATCGGCGGTGATACTTCTAACAGGTCCAATTCAACGACGGACCTGGGGTGTGCTCATACTGGTCTTTTCAGTGATGAGCTTTCTAGGCTTGGGGGGTTTCGTCGTGGGGGCGATTTTGGGGATAGCGGGGGGCATATTGACCCTAAGATGGAAACCACCGACTTAGTCGGGTCACTTATGAGCGACCACGCCGATCCGGTAGGCTCGAATGAGGAAGTGGAACAAACTTCGGAGTAGGAGGAAGGGCACGTGATGGAGAAACTCAAGATTCTGTTGATAACGCTCTTGGCTGCGACCTTCGGGCTTGCGGTCTCAATGTACATCCTAGCCATGATCCTCGCTCCAACAGAGTCGCCGATGAGCGTGCTCGCGCAGATACTGACACGTGGCTTCTCGCTGGACCTGCCGTTCCTCATCCCGCTTTCGTCACTTCTCTTTCTCAGCACTGTCCTCGCCAGCATGGTGGGAGTCATCTACTTCCTCGTTCTCCCCGAGATGAAGAACTATGTCTCGGGCAATGGGAAGGGCACAATCTCAGTGGTCCTCAGGACTCTCAAACCCGACGAGAGGAAGGTTGTTGGCGTGCTCGACGCCCATGGCGGCACTTACCTGCAGAAATTCATAACACAAGAATCCGGTCTATCACGCCTGAAGACACATCGAGTCGTCGCCGCGCTCTCAGAGAGGGGCATAGTCCACGTTGAGAAGCAGGGAAACACAAACGAGGTTTCAATCGTGAAGTGGTTCCACGACGGCATGCACCAATAGGTCACATGAACCCTTGGAGGAGAAAGAAAAATGAATTCAAACAAAAGAACTGCAAGAATTGCCGGAGCATTGTTCATAATTGCGACGGCTGCAAGCATACTGAGCTTGCCATTCTTGGAACCTATTAATGCTTCGAATTATCTTGTTAGCGTTTCTGCAAATGGAAACCAAGTAACAACAGGAGCACTTTTGCTGTTTGTCGGCGCTGTAGCAGCTGCTAGCATTGCAATTTCGCTGTATCCGGTATTGAGTAGATACCGAGGAGGTCTGGCTCTTGGAGCTGTTGGCTTCAGGCTTATTGAGGGAGCGTTCTACATTGTCGGTGTACTCTGCCTACTACTACTGTTGACGTTAAGCGAGGAATTTGTAAAGGCTGGAGCTCCGGATTCGTCTTATTTTCAGACCTTAGGTGTGTTGTTGTTAGCGGGGTATCGCGTGGCGGGCAACGTGGCGTCGCTGTTGGCTTTTTCCATAGGTGCTCTGCTATACTACTACATATTCTATCAAACAAGACTGGTTCCTCGGTGGTTATCGGGTTGGGGTCTTGTTGGAGCCATGTTGAGCATGGTATCAGGCTTGTTAGTCATGCTCCGTCTCATCGGTCCTTTCTCGACGTTCCAAATCGTTTTGAATCTTCCAATAGCCCCGCAAGAAATGGTTCTTGCTGTATGGCTGATAGTCAAAGGATTCAATCCGTCTGTAATTGCTTCCGAGCCTCATGTGGGTAGTTGAACAACCATGGAAACCCGAGCCACAGTTCGAAGCAAGCCACAGACGTCATACGAGGTCTACAAGAAGCTGTACAAGCTGACTATCGCGGGAGGGGTAGCATTCTGGGCAATTACCATCGCAACTTCCCTGCTTCCTATCGCTGCGGAGTTTAGAGCCGCGTTTTCAATTTCCTATACTCAGGGGATTCTTGTTGAATCTTTGCTTGGTGGTCTGATTATCGGATGCTTCGTCAGCTATTCCTTGCTTCGTTATTTTGATAAGATTCCAACCAAGCATCCAATTCTAAAATCCCTGATACTAAGCATCGTCGCCCTAACCAGTGCCATAGTCCTGGTCCAAGGTGCCTCAAGTCTTCTTGGGCCGAGCGATGCCTTGCGCTACTTCCTCATCGGCGCAGCGCTTAACGTACCAAGGTTTCTCTCTCTTGGGGTAATCATTGGTTACCTATACAACAGGATTTGAACCGTCGTCCGTCGTAGTTAGGCGTTAACATGATTTTGTGTGTGTGTGCGCACCACGCTACCCACACACACTATCCAATCATGCGTCGTCTAAAGAATGGAAGGTGGAGTAGAAGTGGAACTAGTGGATTTCCACGTGTAGGCGCCTCAACTTGGAGGAGGAAGATGTAGGCATTTGGAATCGTCCTCCGCCGCCCTTCGCAGCCGCATTCCAGGCAGCAGCAGGAAGAAGAAGCAAGAGGATGCGCCGTCATGGAGACGGCGCCTCAGACATGACGGAAGAAGAAGCAGCTCAGGCGGCGGCGTAACGCCAGCACATGCTCCTTTCTTAGTGGCGTATCCGTCTCCGGCGTATTCAACGCGCCGGCGCAGCTGCCACTTTTTTGGCGTAGCACAGCCGCCTGCACGCCGCATGCCGCGCCGCAAGCGCCCCTCGGCGCCGCTGCAGCCCCATGCTGCACTCCGTAGCTTGCGGCAGCGTATCCGCTGCACACCTGCGGCAGCGTGAGGCGCCGCCGGCCACATCGCCGCTCCCTACGCACACCGTCGCCTAGGCTCCGCGGCCGCCTGCCTAGTCGCTCCAACCGCCGCATACGGCGCCGTAATCATGTGCGGCGCCGCTCAGTGCGCCGCTCGCCTACGACGGCACGTCAGACGCGGCTTGCCGTGTTGCCGCCGGCCGCATCCATCCGACGTTGGCCGCAGGGTGTTCGCCGAAAGCGCCGCAAACGGCGGCGTGGCGGTCCTTAACGCCGTTAGAGTGTTCGCGGCGGGCTTCGGCGGCAGATAACCGCAAGCGCAAGAACTCAACAGGTGCACGTACGTATCACGGTGCCTACGCCTATCATAGGCGACGACGACAATGGCGCCACGCTGGGCGTCGCAGGCGCGGCCATTACAGGCGGCGGAGTACGCGGCGGTGTATCTGTATTGTGGCAAGCCCTGCGGCGAAACTAAGGACGTTCCCCGGTGGTCCTTCACTATAGGCGTACTCCGAGCCTGAATGCATCATGTCATCCATGCGCTCCATTACATCTCGCTTTCCACAGACTGCGCCTATCGGAAGCCCTCCACCAATTATCTTCCCTAACGCAGTCAGATCTGGAGTCACACCTTAGTATCCTTGAGCTCCGCTCAATCCCAGCCTGAATCCCGTGACAACCTCGTCAAAGATCAGAAGGGCCCCAGTCTTGTCACAGAATTCCCGCAATCCCTTCAGAAACGCCTTCTCTGCCGGAATTATTCCAGCCGCTCCCATCACCGGCTCTATAATAACGCACGCCAACTCTTCTCGTTTCACTCTGTCCAGAAAACCTTCGAGGTCATTGTATGGCACGAGAACGCTATCTTGCTGCGAGCCTCCCGTGATACCTCCGCAGGGGGTCATGTTGAAGGGAGGTTTCACAGCGAAATGGAGAGGATCATAGGGCCCATGCCAACACCCTTCAAACACCGCAACCTTGGTACGTTCGGTGTAAGTTCTGGCCGATCAAATCGCAAGGGAGTTCACCTCACTACCGGAGCTGCAATAACGAATCATTTCAGCGCTGGGCACATGTTTTGCAATTGCTTCAGCATGAGCTACCTCAAGCTCCTGCGAAAGACCAGAGAGCCACCCTTTCTCCGCTTGTCTCTTAATAGGTTCCGTTACAATTGGATGACTGTGACCGAGAATCACAGTCATATGTGTGCCCGAGTAGTCTGTGTACACGTTTCCGTCGAGGTCGACGAGTCGTGCTCCCATGAATTTCTTAACAAAGAACGGATACGGCTCGAAGTATCGTATTCTATATGAGACGCCAGCCGGATCAGTGTTCTTGGTGCGTTCGAACATCTCGCGGGAAGCTGTAGTTCATCTTACATAGGGTGTTTCCTCGTTTTCTCTTGCCAATCTAAGACCTCATGGGTCGTGGCGACGAACCAAGATTCATGCCTCACATTGGAGTCCACGACTTGTTCAAAGCGATCGGCCGTAGTGCTTCAAGTGTGGGCTCAATCAGACTCGGCTTTAGCCCTTTCCTAAGCGCAGCTTCCGGATCCTTTAGACCGTTACCTGTTATCACGCAGCAGACCTTGTCGTGTCTACCTATGACTCCAGTTCCAATCAGCTTTATCACACCTGCCACCGGCGCCGCACCTCCTGGTTCGGCGAAGATTCCTTCCTTACTCGCGAGCAATGACTGCGCTTCCAAGATCTCATCATCAGTTACGGATTCAGCGACTCCATTCGATTCTCTTAGGCTGTTGAAGGCTTTGATGTAATTGCGAGGCTTGCCTACGGCAAGTGCTCCAGCCAACGTTTTCGGAGTAACGGGTTCGAAAGATGTGCTGTTCTTCTTGTATGCTGACACGACGGGACTGGACCCAGTTGGTTGAATTCCGATCATGCGTGGTTTCTTGGAAATGAATCCTAGCTGGTAGAACTCTTTGAATCCTTTCCAAACGCCTGCTAGGTTGCAGCCGTTCCCGATGGGGACTATCACCCAGTCGGGCGGTTCCCAATTGAACTGTTCACATAACTCGTAGGCGGTCGTCTTCTTTCCTTCAGCCCTGAAGGGGTTTGTTGCTGGGTTACAATTGTACCAGTCGAAAGTTTGGCTGGCATCATTGGCTAAATCGTATGCTTCGTCATAGTTTCCCTTTACTTGGATGACTTTCGCACCGTACGCAATCGACTGTGACAATTTTCCTATTGGGGTCGTTTCTGGAACAAATACGACGCAATGTAACCCCGCTTTAGCTGCATGAGCCGCCATTGATGCCGCAGCGTTTCCTGTCGACGCGATCGCTACCACTTTCCGATCGAATTCTAATGCCTTATTGACTGCCATAATCGTTGCACGGTCCTTAAAGACGCCCGTAGGATTCCTCGTCTCATCCTTTCCATACAGTTCTCTCAATCCAAGTTCTTCGCCAAGCCTGCGGCATTGAATGAGAGGAGTCCCTCCTTCGCCTAGGGAGGGGACCTTCTTGATGTCGAATATCGGCAGCATCTCGTGATACTTCAGGCAGGCAGTGCCTCGTCGTTCTTCCAAGTCTGTCTTACGTAGCGTGCGTCCGATCGCGTCATAATCGTAGACTACGTCAAGCTTCTCTCCGCATTTGTCGCAAGTGTAAATTAGTCTCCTGACGTCGAACTCCTTCTTACAGCTGACACAACGAAGAGTCCGTACGAAACTTCCAACAACCGTCGTAGTCAAAGACACCTGCTGCTATCTGATTTCGACTGAGCCTATATGAACGTTGGTTCTTATGATAATTGCTCTATAATATGGGTCCTTCCTAGTATGAACAGGACGATAGCTTGAACTCTAGTCGCAAATGTGAAGTGTGCAATCACGCATTAAGCTGGCAGGGTTTCATGATTTGATTCATATCGCGCGTACAACCACACTGGATCTACTGAAGCGCCTGATCAGAATTCCCAGCGTCAATCCTGCCATCGAAGATGGCGAGGGCGAGGAGGAGATCGCAACGTTCATCGCTGAATGGTTTAGGAGAACGCGTCTTTTCAAGGTCTTTGAACAGAAAGTGAGCAAACGCAGGTTCAATGTTGTGGTGACCCTCGAAGGCAAAGGCCGTGGCAATAGCCTGATGTTGAATGGTCACATGGACACCGTCGGCACGTCCGCCATGACTGTGAAACCGTTTGATCCTCTGGTGCGGAATGGGATGGCCTATGGTCGAGGATCATGCGACATGAAAGGGTCTATCGCTGCAATGATGTCCGCTATGGTGGCCTTAGCCAAATGGAAGAAGGAGCTAGCAGGAGATGTTCTCTTCACTGCTGTAGTCGACGAAGAACATATGAGCATCGGGACCTCCGAGCTAATCAAACGCTTCCGAGCCGATGCAGCGATCGTCGGTGAACCGACCGGCATGGGCATTGCGATTGCTCACAAGGGTTATGCTTGGTTGGAGATCGAGACAATAGGGAGAAGAGCCCACGGATCCATTCCAGAGCGGGGCGTTGACGCCATAGAAGAGATGGCGAAGATCATCTCTCAACTGGAATCGGTTCGGAAACAATACAGACTGAAGAAACATCCACTCGTTGGCACACCTAAGATTCACACTTCAACAATTGTAGGTGGGTCAGATTGGAGCTCTGTCCCAGCTCGATGTCTCTTGAGAGTTGAGCGAAGATTGATACCTGGCGAGAACTACCGAGAATCGATTCACGAGTTGCGAAAGATCGTTGATGACTGCTCCAAATGTGACAGATCATTAAGGGCAAGAGTACGGCTGGTTCACCATGCAGATTCTATGGAAGTCAAGCAAGCGTCTCACGTACCAATTTTGCGTGAACACGTTAGGCGGTTTGGAGGCGAAGGCAAGATTGTCGGCGTCCCGTTCTGGACAGATGCCGCGATCCTCGTGAATCAAGCCGAAATACCTACATGCGTCTTCGGACCTGGCGATATCAAGGCAGCACATAGCCCCAACGAATACATTCGACTCAAGGATGCTGTAACGGCCGCACGAATCTACGCTGAGACAGCTTGGGCCTACTGTAGCAAAGACGAGCCTACCTGATGCGAGAGTCTGGAAAAGCACTTCCAAATTTCCGTCGTGTACGAATATGGAGAACTATCCTTCAACTTTCCAAAAGTCTCCTTTTCAGAAGGAGATAACGAATCCGCGAGAAACGTTCTCGCCATATTCCGAGCTAGGATTGATTACCGGCGTCTTGCCGATCGTGTCTTTGATGATGCTGGTGAATGCCAAGAGCGTTGTATCTCCGCATGGCCTTCGAAGATCTCGACCACTAGAAACGCTTACCCCTCTTCGAATGTTCAGCGTGAGAACCCAAGTCAAGCAATGCCCAGTATTTCTTTGATAGCGGGCCTCTCTCCATCGATGCAATGCCTTTGTAGTCCGCGTTGTAGAGCGCAAGCGCGAGCTTATCCGCTGGGATCTTCTGCTCTATTGCGATCCCTCGCACAACCTGTATGAGCCTCTGTATGTGCGCTCGCAGCTGCCTCCTCGGTAGACGCAGTTCCTCATCATGAGATGAAAAGTAGTCACCGACGGCGCTGGCTATCCGTCTGCCTACGAGCGTGGGCACAAGCAACATCGCGATTCCGACGTAGAGGAGAATGATGCCGACTACTGAAACTATTGTGAATGCAACCGGCTGCCACATGAACAATGATATCGCTATCAGTATCAGTAGGAGACCGGAAACTTTGGAGAGAAGTTGAACCCGCAGAAGCAGCTTCAGTCGAGGAACCTTTGTCAGAGACGTAGATATTTGATCGAGGAGCGGCTTGATCGCTCTCCACTCTGCTGAGACACGCGGCCCCAGTTGTCCTTCTTGTGTCATTCGATCGAACTTGGAGTAATCGTCAAAGTTATTTGCGGCAAATCCGTCCAGAAATGTGATGAGTCGTAGAATGGCTTGAGCATAAACCTTGGGCTCCCTCATAGGCGGGCCGTCGACATGGTCCATTGGTCTCTGCCGAGTTTCTGGGTACATTCGCTTCAACTAACTAAGCTAGAGCTAATGGCGGAAGTTCTAAATATGTCTTAGCCGAGTTGCGCGTGAGTGCAACTGATTGTCCTCATCAAGAGTAACGTTGTACGTTGAGGACGACCAGACAACGATAGAAGCAAATTGGCCCCTAACATCGAAGGTTAACATAGAGTCGCTGAGAAAAGAGGCTGGAATACCAGAATACGTGGATCTAGAGTACTTTCTCGCACGTAGGAGTATCGTGCTATTTTGGGCTGCTAGGAATGCTGCTAGAGTTCACGAGCTATATCCCGAAGCCTATCCACGAAAAGTTTCCGACGGTCCGACAAGGTTTCTTCTATTCGGAGGCGGAGCGGTCAAACTGCACTGCCCCAGCTCGAATGGGAAAGCAGCGCCGTTTTATCGTGAGCTGAAGGACCTAGACCTAATGGTTCCCAAGAATCAGGTGGACAAAGCAAAGGCGCTACTGCTCGGATTAGGCGAAGCGTTCGGATCACAATTTGTCCACTTTCTGACGCGGTACGACAAGAGGTACAACGGGCTAAGAGCCGGACGCAGGTTTCGCTACCACGTAATAGACGACATACTCGAACAAGGCCCTGTCGTGGGTGTGCTTGACCTATTCGCGGATTCGATAGATCTGAGACACAAGATCGACTGCCGGCAAGACTTTGAGAAGCCCGAAGAGAACCCGTTCACCATCTCGCTTAGTAACATCATACTATCAAAGTGCCAATACATTCTCGACGCACCAGCTGAAGATGGAGACAAGATGCAGGCCGAGGGGCAGTCGTACCGAATCTTGAACTATGAAGGATATGACACGAGTAGGGTGATTATCGGGATGGAATTGAAAGATTTGAGGGATGTCAGCAGCGTGCTTTACGATCACGAGCTGGGTTCCGGCGCAGAAAAGATCGACGTCGGAAATATGGTAGAGGCTCTTCGGAGAGATGAGAAGCTTCGATTAACCGTGAGGCTGAACTTGGAGAACCTGCTAAGGAACGTTCATGTGCTAACCTCGCACGAAGCCGCTGCTGAAGTTGCAAATCGCGTGAGAAAGAAACTTGAAATCCTACTGCACGAGATCCCACCAGTCGAGAAAAAGTTCAAGAAGCCTTGGTGGGAAGAAGCTGTAGAGACTCCAACAGTAGGCTAGCAATCCAATTTTTGTAGTCCGTTTTTCCGCGCGGTTTGGCCACCGTGTAGCTTACAGCGGAACACGTATCTTTCTGCATATCGATCGAGCGCGAGCGACTTCGATGAACCTCGCAGTCTGTAATGGGCAGAGACCACATCCGGTGAAGACCGAATAGAAGTCACACATCTTCTTGACTTGAACGGCTATCTTTTGGCTAATGAAAATCCAATGGGTGGCCTTAAAGAAGCCTTAAATCCTCTCATGCAGGGCCTATTGATTGTGAAAATCTCATGCAAAAATCAACTCTCTTCGTAAGAGATGCTACGGGTCTTGTCAGAGAGCTTTCAGCAATTGACGTGGTAATCTGGGCGGTTGCAAGTCCAGCTGCCTCTGGAATGCTTTACTATCAGGTTTCAACAGCAACGAAGTACGCGGGAGCAAACGCGGCGCTCTCATTCTTCATAGGCGGCGTAACGCTAATCCCGATTGTTCTATGCCTAGCCTACATGCTGCAGGTGATGCCTAGATCGGGCGGAATGTACGTTTCAATGAGCAGACTTGTGGATCCGACCGTGGCTTTCGTCTTCTCATGGTTGTACGTGCTCGGAAATGGCCTTACCACTGGTGTCATGGCATGGGTAGCAACCGGCGTTCTGGGCTCAGCCTTGGCCCTAGGTGGGCACGCTGCACATGTAGTGTCGCTCGTAAGTGCAGGAACATGGATGAGCGAGGTCGGTGGAAGAACGATCGTCTCCCTAATAGCCCTAGTATTCTTCTTCCTAATCACGATGTACAGCCTGCGTGCAGTGAAGTGGGTCATGAGGATCATCTTCATCGTGCCCCTTATTGCCACCTTGGCCTTCGTAGGTATCTTCCTCGCTGTGGGGCCTGCGGGAGCTCAGGGCGCGTTCGACGCGACTTGGGGGACAGGTGTTTTCAATCAGGTGATAGACGCAGCGAAGGCTAACGGATGGACAAATCCCACCTTCTCGCTCGACAACACTCTCCTTATGCTGCTTGTTGTCTACTGGGCTTTCGTAGGGTGGGAGAGCGTAACGTTCGCCGCGGGGGAAGTTAAGACACCAAAGAGAAGCCTATTCTCAGGGCTCATCGGCGGCTTTGTGCTAACGTGGGTTCTGTACATAGCGTTGGGATTCTCAGCTTGGTACCCGTACACGAATTCAGGTTTCATTAGCGCATACACCTACCTCTACGACAAATTCCCCGCCGTACTGGCAACGGTGATGCCCATTACGAGACCATCGGTTCCGCTGTTTGCTGGCTCGCTGACGCCGAACGCTATGCTAGGAGTGTTGTTGATGATCATGACTTCCCTCTGGTTCTACAATACAGTTCCTCCGGTGCTGGTTGCCACATCGCGTCTGGTCTTCGCAATGAGTTTTGACAGGGCACTACCCGAACAATTCTCTCGTATTAGCTCCAAAGCGGTACCGACTTGGGGAGTGGCGCTGGCGTTCGTTGGGGGGATCGTCGCAATATTCGTCTACGTCACCAACACTCCAGTGCTTTTGGCAACACTAGATTTCACATGGTACGCGATTTTCTTCATTTTCGGCATGGCAGCGTTCATTCTTCCTTACAAGCGGCCAGACATCTTCAAGCTCTCCCCAATGCAAAGAAAGATCGGAGGAGTTCCGGTCATCTCAATCCTAGGTCTTCTCACAGTAGCTGTAGGTACGTTCCTGTTGCTCTTCCCCGTGCTGGAGCTTGATCTCGCAGCGATGACATTCCTTGCCATATGGATCTTGATAGGCCTGATAGCATATCTCTACATGCAGAAGAAGAACATCGAGCTAGGAATCGACACCGCTAAGATCTACCACGAGATCCCGCCTGAGTAGACCCGCTGTCACGTGGGTCTCTCTCCCCTTTTTTCTTGTCCTGCAAATACTCCGCGACCTCTTTTATACAAGCGAAGAGAGATATTGTGGCGAGCGGCCGTGAGCAGAATCTTCTTCTCTGTAGACTTGCATGGAGGAACGGGAGTCTGGAAGAAATGGTTGAGGGCTCCTGAAATATACCAAGCTGACACATTGATGTTCTGCGGGGATTTGACAGGTAAAGTTCTCGTTGCACTGATCAGGCAGAAGGATGGAACTTACCTCATGAATTACGGAGAACCACGAACCTTGACGACACCGGCCGAAGTTGAAGAAGCGAAGGCGACTCTGGAGATGGGAGGGATGTATCCATACGAATGCACACAGGAGGAGGTAGACGAATTCCGAGTCAGCAAGAGGAAGGTCGCTGAGGTGATGACAGAACTCATGAAGCAGAGACTAAGAGACTGGATAGACATGCTGCTGCAGAAGGTCGAACCGAAGAAGCTGAAGGCGGTCATCATGCCTGGAAACGATGACGCCTACGAGGTTGATGCCGTCATAAGGGAATATGAAGACCGCGGAGTCATCTGGCCTCTAGACAACGTGATCGAAGTAGGCGGATTCGAAACGATCAGCCTTTCAGAGGTCAACCCGACGCCCTGGAACTCGCCAAGGGAAGTTGAAGAGAAAGACCTCGCGAAGAAAATCGAATCTCTCGCTAACAAGCTGACGGATCCTGGCAAGGCGTTCTTCAACTTTCACGCGCCACCATATATGACCGCGATCGATGTTGCTCCGAAATTGAAGAGGGACCTCTCACCGATCATGGGACCGGGCGGCGTGGAGATGATCCACGTGGGCAGCAAGGCTGTAAAAGATGCGATCAAGCAGTACCAACCGCTCCTTGGACTCCACGGACACATACATGAGGGCGGTGGAATGGGCAAAGTCGGAAAGACGCCTGTCCTCAACCCGGGCTCCGAGTATGGCGAAAACATTCTTCGTGCGTTCATGATAGTAACAGACGAGAAAGGCGTGAAGGGTTACTGGAGGGTTGAAGGCTAGTTCGTTCCAGGACCCTCAAATCTTAGTTGAGAATGTTTACTCGGTACTGCTGTGTTGCACGACTAGATATTTTGCTTGCAAACTTGGCTTCGGAGTGGGGGTTTGTTGACTTGGGTGTGGCTGGATGACTGATATTCTTCGCGGGGGCGTTCTCCTGTGACTGTGATTGGCTGCTAGAGATTGGAGACGCGTCAACTTGTGTGTGTGCGCACCAATCTACTGGTACTTCCGGAAAGGGTTCCTCGAAGTGCAGTACTGCTTTCGTGATCAATGAGTGCGTTCTAGCCTAGGCCCCAACCTTTGAGCAGCTGATCTATGAACTTCCATCCGTAGTAGCCTGCGTACGCATAGACGAGGCTCAGTATGGTTTTTCCAGTGATTCCTGCGATCAGCGCTTTCGCCCTGGGGTATCGGACTAGTCCAAGCGGTATCCAGACGATGTCGTCAGGGGTTATCGGTGTCGCGGCTAAAGCTACGATCAGCCACAGGCCATATTTCCCGTATCTGACGCGCCACTTCTCAAATCGTGCCTGAGTTTCAGTGGAGAATAGGAGTCTGCCGCCGAGACCGATATAGTAGTGCAAGTACTGTCCGACTCCGGCGCCGATCCCTGATATGATGCCCACAAGGAATGGATGTAGCTGGGTTGCCATCAGAGGGATCAAGATGTAGGATGGAAAGAAAGGGATACTCGCGCCTAGGAAGCCGGCCAGGAAAGCACCCAAGTATCCCATTCTGCCAAGCCAGTCTAATGCCGAATCTAGCCAAGACAAGTGATCGTCCATCCCGCTGCTGAACGTCCGGTCCGCTCTGTGTCATATGCTCCTGCAGCGTCGCCTGCGTGTAGATACGAATACTTGAATGCTTCCAAAAGCAGACTGGTGGGATACCTGCGACGGAGGCGGTTCCTTTATTCAAGATGAGAAGCTACAGATGGGACCTGGCCTGACCTTGAAAGCTGCTCTCGTTGATTCTCAAGGACGACTCCAGCTTGCCAATGTCGACCTACCTAGGATTGGCCGGGGAGATCTCCTCGTCAAGATGAGGGGGTGCGGGATTTGCGGAACGGACCTGGAGAAACTTCAGGGTGTGCGGGTGACTCCACCTGTCCTTGGCCATGAGGTCGTTGGAGACGTTGAGGAAGTCGGCGCTGACGCAGAGGGTTATTCGAGAGGCGATCGGGTCGCGGTACATCACCA
>Ga0315279_10003223_pt1 | contig 23120 bp, 13 predicted proteins | sample YL17G06_20_MG_FD_203694 | JGI IMG/M metagenome (GOLD analysis project Ga0315279, IMG submission 203694) | Sediment microbial communities from Yellowstone Lake, YNP, Wyoming, USA - YL17G06_20 | ecosystem: Environmental > Aquatic > Freshwater > Lake > Sediment | place: USA: Wyoming | collected... | reverse complement strand
GCCGGCCGTTCCTCAACTGGGCGGGCAAGGCCGAGCGGCTTTCATTCGACGTTCCCACGCTTCCGCTCTTCGTCCACGAGCGCCTCTCGACGAAGGCGATCGTCGACACGCTCGTCGCCCATCGGAAAAAGGCGGCACAGACGGATCTGTGGGAGCTGTTCGGGGATCCTCAACACTCCATCGCTGACCAGACGCTGCGCGCCTACGAGTACCAGGACAAGTGGGTGAACCGGCTGATCCTGGGCGACTCGCTCGTGGTGATGAACTCGCTGCTTCGCTACGAGGGTCTCGGCGGCCAGGTGCAGATGATCTACATCGACCCGCCCTACGGCGTGAAGTTCGGGAGCAACTTCCAGCCGTTCGTCCGCAAGCGCGACGTCAGCCACAACGACGACAAGGATCTGACGCGCGAACCGGAGATGGTGAAGGCGTACCGCGACACGTGGGAGCTGGGGCTGCACTCGTACCTCACCTACATGCGCGACCGCCTGGTGCTGGCACGCGAACTTCTCACGCCGAGCGGCAGCGTGTTCGTGCAGATCAGTGACGAGAACGTGCATCACGTGCGCGAGGTGATGGACGAGGTGTTCGGGGCGGAGAATTTCGTGGGGATCATCGCGTTTCGGAAGACCAGTGGCGCGTCGGGAGAACTGCTCTCGTCTACTCTGGACTACCTAATCTGGTACGGGCGAGACAGGGAGCGCCTCAAGTACCACCAGCTCTATCTCGAGAAACAGCCCGGTGAAGAAGGAGCGAGCCAGTACACCTGGATCGAGCTAGCCGACGGGACGCGACGGAATTTGGGCCCGAACGAGCTGACGCGCGGGGAGATGCCCGAAGAATCGCGTGTGTTCGTGCACGGCGACATTACCAGCCAACGGCCAGCCCAAGGGGCCGACGTCCGTGAGTTCGAGTACGAGGGTAGGAGGTTCGTTCTTCAGAAAGGAACGTTCAAGACGGACCTGAAGGGTCTGCAGAACCTCGCTGACAACAAGCGCCTTCTGTGGGTTGGGGACACGCTTCGATACGTTCGTTTCCTAGATGACTTCCCCGTTTTCCCTTTGTCCAACGCCTGGGGCGACACTGGCGTTTCCGGTTTTGCGGCGCCGAAGCTGTATGTGGTTCAGACGAATCTACTAGTTCTCGACCGCTGCGTCCTCATGACGACCGACCCCGGCGACCTCGTGCTGGATCCGACCTGTGGCTCAGGCACGACCGCCTACGCCGCCGAGCAGTGGGGTCGCCGTTGGATCACAATCGATACTAGCCGGGTGCCACTTGCGCTCGCCCGTCAGCGACTTCTGACCGCAACATACCCTTGGTACCAGCTCAAGGACAACGCTCGCGGGCCGTCGGGCGGGTTCGTGTACGTTCGCAAGCAGAACAAAAAAGGCGAAGAAGTCGGCGGGATCGTCCCACACGTCACCCTTAAGAGCATCGCCAACAATGAGCCGCCCGAAGAGGAAGTTCTCGTCGATCGGCCGGAGCCCGACAACAAGTACGTCCGAGTGACCGGACCATTCGCGGTGGAGGCGACGATCCCGACGCCGGTGGACTGGGAAGGCGACGGCATCGAGGATTCGGGCAGCGAGCAGGCAGAGGAGTACGGCTCGTTCGTGGAGCGGATGATCGAGGTCCTGCGGCGCTCGCCGGTGCTGCACGTCGGGGGCGGCAAGACCGTCAAGCTGTGGAACGTCCGCCGGCCGGCGAAGACGCTGTCGCTCAGTGCCGAGGCAATGGAAGTCAACGGCGACGAGCGGCCGGTGGCGTTCGTGTTCGGTCCCGAGAACGGCGCCGTCAGCGAGAAACTCGTGTATGCAGCGCTCCAGGAAGCGCGGCTCAAGAGCTACACGCACCTGTACGTCATTGGCTTCGCGATCCAGCCCAACGCCCGCACGCTCATAGACGAGGCGGATCAGATGGGGCTCGTTCCGGCAACCTACGTCCAGGCGACGCCCGACCTGATGATGGGCGACCTGCTGAAGAACATGCGGTCGAGCCAGATCTTCAGCGTCTGCGGCCTGCCGGAAGTGAAGGTCCATCCGCTGCCGCCGGCGAAGCCAGAAGAACCACGTCGCTACCAAGTGGAACTGCTCGGTCTCGACACGTTCGATCCGACGACGATGGCGGTCGACCATCGTCCAGGCGGCGATGTGCCCGCCTGGTTCCTCGACACCGACTACAACGGCCTGTGCTTCCACGTCTCGCAGGCCTTCTTTCCCCGCACCGGCGCCTGGGAGGACCTGCGGAAGGCGCTCAAGGGCGACTACGACGACAGCGTGTGGGACCATCTTGCGGGCACGACGAGCGCGCCGTTCGAGGCGGGCGAGCACGGACAGGTGGCGGTGAAGGTGATCGACGATCGCGGGAACGAGCTGCTGGTGGTGAAGAAGTTACGGCAAGGCTGAGAGTCGGGGCAGGTAGGGCAGGTTGGGCAGGTTGGGCAGGTAGTGCCCGTCCGACCGGCGAGGAACGCACGCCGATGATCCGACGCGTCATCATTGAAGGCTTCAAGCGATTCGACCGGATCGAATTCGCGCTGCCCGGTCACATCGTGCTCGCCGGCCCGAACAACACCGGGAAGACGACCATCCTGCAGGCGATTGCGGCATGGAGCCTCGCCTTGCAGCGGTGGAAGGAACTGAACGACTTCCAGCGACACGGCGGAGCGTACACGTGGGCGCCGATTGCACGCCAAGCTTTTTCCGCGGTGCCCCTGCGCTCGTTCGACCTCCTGTGGCGAGACCGAAAGTACCAGGGTGATCTGCGCATCACCATTCAGACTGATGAGTGGACGCTGCGAATGGAACTGAGGCCGAGCAGCACGGAACAGATCTTCGTGCGCCCGGATCATTCGGTGAACCCGTGGGAGGTGCGCAGCATTCAGATGACCCCGGTGCTCATTCCGCCAATGACGGGGCTCGAGACGGACGAACCGGTGTACACGCGGGCGAAGCTGGATCATCTGCTGGGCCAGGGGCGGCCGGGTGAAATGCTGCGCAACCTGCTGCTCCAAGCAAGTGGGTCGCAACCGGTATGGGACAGTCTTCAGGATTGTGTGAGGCGGCTTTTCGGCTACGAGCTGCTGCCCCCAGACGGGACGGGCCCGCACATCCTCGCCGAGTACAAGCACGGCACGCATGGACCGGGCCTGGACATCGCCAGCGCGGGCAGTGGGTTCCAGCAGGTGATCATGCTCCTCGCGCTCCTGAACGCGCGTCCGGGTTCGGTCCTGCTGCTGGACGAGCCCGATGCGCACCTGCACGTCTTCCTCCAGGATGCCATTTTTGCGGAGTTGCGCCAGGTGGCGGCCAAGACGAAATCGCAGCTCGTCGTCGCCACGCACTCGGAAGTGATCATTAATGCCGTGGACGCCAGAGAGGTGTGTGTCCTTCTCGATCGACCGGTCATGCTCGCCGACGATGCCCAGCGAGAGGCGCTGATTGCGTCGCTCCGCGTCCTGTCGAACGACGACATCATGCGGGCGCTGCAGGCGCCCGGCGTGCTTTATCTGGAAGGACACACGGACCTGGACATCCTGCGCGCCTTTGCGCGGGTACTGGGACATCCCGCGCTCGAGCTCCTGACGACGAAGCTGTTCTGGAAGCCGATCGTCGCGGAGTCGGCCGGTGGCGGTCCGGGCATCAAGGCGCGAGACCACTACGCGGCGCTGCGCCTGGTGCGCGACATCCCAGCACTCGAGTTCGTTGACGGTGACAGCCATGCGGGCATTCAGGGCTCGGAGATCACGGGACGCGGATTCCAGCGCGCGCGCTGGCGGCGGTACGAGATAGAGAGCTATCTGGTCCACCCGGACAGCCTCGCTCGTTTCGTCGAGCACACGGTAGGAGAGGCAGGCGCTGCCCCGCACGTGGCGGCGTTGAAGGAGTACTTGCGAACGAACCTGCCAGCGGGCGTGTTGGAGAGCCCGTTGGGAGACTACGCCTTCCTGAACAACACCAAGGCGCGAGTTGAGATCCTGCCGCCTGCGCTCAACGCAGCCGGCCTCCCGAATCTGCCGTACACGCGCTATCACGAGATTGCGGCCTTGATGAAGCCCGAGGAAATTCACCCGGAAGTGCGCGAGAAGCTCGATCAGATCGTCGCCGCATTCAAGCCATGAGCGATTTCGAAGTCCCGGAACCCATCATCTCGAGCCCGTACGAGGAGCCGGCCGAACACTGGCACATCGTGGAGGGCGAAGCCCCCGTGCGCCGGGGCGGGCGCCGGCCGGCCGTGTACTTCTACAGCCCTCCGACCGCGCCGAACGAGGGCGAAGCGACGGCGGGCACGGCGATTGAGCTGAAACTCGTCAATCTCATCCGTGCCCGGGTGAAAGCGTGGCGCGATGAGGGCTGGCTCGGCGCAACCGGGACGACTGGCGAGCTGCTGCAGTACTGGCGCCGCGAGGGGCGCCAACATCGTCTGTTCTTCGCCCAGCTCGAGGCCGCCGACACGATCATCTTTCTCAACGAAGCCCGGCGCGACTACCTCCAGGGCCTGGAGGTACCGGTGGACGAACCTAGCGAGCGCCAGAAGCAGGAGCAGGGCTATCGGTCGTTTCGCCGCTATGCGTGCAAGATGGCCACGGGCTCGGGCAAGACGACGGTCATGGCGATGCTCGCGGCCTGGAGCATCCTGAACAAGGTGAACGAACGAGGGAACGCGGGCTTTTCGGACGTCGTCCTCGTGGTCTGTCCCAATGTCACCATCCGCAATCGTCTGGCTGAACTCGATCCGCAGCACGGCGAAGCAAGTCTGTACCGCACGCGCGATCTGGTCCCGCCGCACTTGATGGCGGATCTGGCAAAAGGCCGGGTGCTCGTGACCAACTGGCACGTGTTCGAGCCGCAGACGATGCAGGTGGGGGGAGTGAGCGCGAAGGTCCTCAAAGCCGGCGTCCGGAAACGCCTGCGCGAGTTCATCACGATCGGGCCGAAGACTACGACGGCGCGCGGAAAGCGGTACCTCACGCTCGACGAATTCGAGCGGCGGCGGAACGCCAACCTGCTCGACGTGCTGAACGAGGAACGGGACCCCGAGGGGAACCTGAAGGGGGTCTACGTCGAAGTGGAACGCTACGTCGAGAGCGACACCGCGCTTCTGGCGCGCGTGCTGGGCCGGCAGGTCGGCGGCAAGCAGAACATCCTCGTCTTCAACGACGAGGCACACCACGCGTACCGCATTCGCAAGGAGGAAGCCGACCCGGGCGAGGAGGATCTCTACGGCGAGGAGGAGACGGCCGAAGAGTTCTACAAGGAAGCGACGGTATGGGTGGAGGGCCTGGATCGGATCCACAAGCTTCGCGGAATCAACTTCTGCCTGGACTTGTCTGCCACACCCTACTACCTGGGGCGTGTCGGCACCGATGCGAACCGGCCGTTCCCATGGGTGGTGAGCGACTTCTCGCTCACGGATGCGATCGAGTCAGGCCTCGTCAAGATTCCGCAACTGGCCGTGCGTGACACGACGGGCTCGGAGATTCCCGGGTACTTCAACATCTGGCGCTGGATCCTGCCGAAGCTCACGCCCGCAGAGCGTGGCGGCCGCAAAGGTGCGCCGAAGCCGGAAGCGATCCTGAAGTGGGCGAACACGCCGATCTCGATGCTGGGCGGCCTCTGGGAGGTGCTCCGCCGGGAATGGCTGCAGAGTAGAGACGATCCACGGCCGCCCGTCTTCATCATCGTCTGCAAGAATACAGCAATTGCGAAGGTGGTCTACGAGTGGCTCGCCGAGAACCGGCCGCCAATGGGGGTGCCTCCGTCTGGCATCGCGGGGTTCCTCAACAACGGGCAGGTCAACACGATTCGCGTCGACTCGAAAGTCGTCAACGAGACCGACTCGGGGCACGCCAAGACCGACGATGCGCAGTGGATGCGTTTGACGCTCGATACCGTCGGGAAGACGGAATGGCCGAAGGACCAGCAGGGAAGGCCCATCTATCCGGAGGGCTTCGAGGATCTCGCCCGCAAGCGGGCCGGGGAGGCGCTGCACCCGCCGGGCCGCGACGTTCGGTGCATCGTGTCCGTCGGGATGCTGACCGAAGGCTGGGACTGCAACACGGTCACGCACGTCATTGGCCTCCGCCCGTTCATGTCACAGCTGCTGTGCGAGCAGGTCGTGGGCCGCGGGCTTCGTCGCAGGAGCTACGAGGTGCGGGACGTGGACGGCCGTGAGTTGATGACCGAGGAGGTGGCCAAGGTCTTCGGGGTCCCTTTCCAGGTAATCCCGTTCAAGGCGAACGCCGGAAGTCAGCCAACAGAGCCGCCTCAGAGGCGGCACGTGCACGCGCTACCAAACCGGGCGGCCTTCGAGATCCGGTTCCCGCGCGTGGAGGGCTACCGGCAGGCGATCAGGAACCGCGTGTCGGTGGACTGGGATCGCATCCCGACGCTGTGGCTCGACCCGCTGAAGATCCCACCGGAAGTGCAGGTGAAGGCTGCGCTTCTGACCAACTCGGGTCGGCCCTCGCTGCTCGGCCCCGGACGACTCGAAGATGTCAATCTCAATCCGTACCGCGCAGGACGACGGCTGCAGGCGTTGGCGTTCGAGCTCGCGGCCGATCTGACTCGGGACTACGTGCGAGGCGGGCAGTCGGAGGCGCCTGCCCACGTGCTGTTCCCGCAGCTGCTCGCAATCGTCGAGCGCTACGTCAACGAGAAGGTCATCCCCGTGCCGCCCGCGCAACGTGTCGACCTCTTTCTGTCGCCGTACTACGGGTGGGCGATCGAGCGGCTGGTGGGGGAAATCCATGGCGACACCAGCCGCGGCGAGGCGCCCGAGGTCCCGCGCTACGAAACGAGGCGCGGGCCTGGATCGACTGCAGATGTGGACTACTGGACGAGCAAGGAAGTCCGGGAGGTGTGCAGCAGCCACGTGAACTACGTCGTCGCCGACACCAAGGTCTGGGAGCAGTCGGCCGCATTCATCCTGGACACCCACAAGGTCGTGGATGCGTTCGTCAAGAATGCGGGTCTCGGGTTTGCGATTCCGTATCTTCACAACGGTCAGGTGCACGACTACCAGCCGGATTTCATCGTCCGGCTGAAGGGGACGCCCATCGCCCATCTGATCCTCGAGACGAAGGGCTTCGACGAGCTGGCGGAGGTGAAAGCGGGAGCCGCAGAGCGTTGGGTGGCGGCCGTGAACGCGGACGGACAGTTCGGCCGGTGGCGCTACGCCCAGGCGCGCTCGGTTGCGAAGGTGCGGGCAATTCTCGACGAGCTGGCGCGCGCTTCCGGCAACAGGCCTTGAGCTTCGGGCGCAACGCGCGGCGGAGGCAGGTTGGCTCAACGCTCATGGCTTACGGCCAGCCCTGGCTGAAGGCCTTGAGCCCCGGTCAGGCCCTCAGCCTTAAGCCTTAAGCCCTAAGCCTGTTATAGTGAGAGCTGCCGCCAGGGGTATCCCGCCCCTCGCCGTGCTCAGGGCGTCCTGAGCCGGTCGAAGGGCGAACGGGATTGAGAGCAGACCCTTGGAACCTGATCCGGCTGAGACCGGCGTAGGGAGCGCGGCGCTGTGCGCTTTGCGTCCCGCCGGTCCCGTCACCATCCACTGCTCTCCTGGAGTTTCACCATGCCCGGCCCCCCGCTGAGAGCATCCACGCCCATGTACGGTTTTGACCAGGCCTTTCCGAAGTCACGCAAGGTGTACCGCGACGCCGGCTGCGTGCGCGTCCCGTTCCGCAAGGTGCAGCTGTCGGGCGGCGAGCCGCCCGTGCTGCTGTACGACACGAGCGGACCGCAGGGCTGCGCGGTCGGCGATGGCCTTCCACCGCTCAGACGGCCGTGGATCCTCGAGCGCGGGGGCGTGCGCGAGGTGCCGCGCTCGACGCCGATCGATGTCGGCAAGATGGGGCCCGCGCTCGCGGCGCGCGCGAAGACGACGCTTCGCGGCGACGGCTGCGTCACGCAGTTGCACTACGCGCGCAAGGGCGTGGTGACGCCGGAAATGGAGTTCATCGCGCTGCGGGAGGGCTTCGACCCCGGCTTCGTGCGCGAGGAGGTCGCGCGCGGCCGAGCCATCATCCCGGCCAACATCAACCACCCCGAGAGCGAGCCGATGATCATCGGCCGCAACTTCCTGGTGAAGATCAACGCGAACATCGGCAACTCGGTCATCTCGTCCTCGATCGAGGAGGAGGTGGACAAGCTGCGGTGGGCCGTGTTGTGGGGCTCGGACACGGTGATGGACCTCTCCACCGGCAAGGACATCCACGAGACGCGCGAGTGGATCCTGCGCAACGCCCCGGTGCCGATTGGAACCGTGCCGATCTACCAGGCGCTGGAGAAAGTCGGCGGGCGGCCCGAGGACCTGACCTGGGAGGTGTACCGCGACACGCTCATCGAGCAGGCCGAGCAGGGCGTGGACTACTTCACGGTGCATGCCGGCGTGCTGCTGCGCTACATCCCGCTCACCGTGCGTCGCGTCACCGGGATCGTGTCCCGCGGCGGCTCGATCATGGGGAAGTGGTGCCTGGCGCACCACCAGGAGAACTTCACCTACACGCACTTCCGCCAGATCTGCGAGATCATGCGCGCCTACGACGTCGCCTTCTCGCTCGGTGACGGCCTGCGCCCGGGGTCGATCGCCGATGCGAACGACGAGGCCCAGTTCGCGGAACTGCAGACGCAGGGCGAGCTGACGCGCATCGCGTGGGAATACGACGTCCAGGTGATGAACGAGGGCCCCGGCCACATCCCGATGCACCTCATCAAGGAGAACATGGAGAAGCAGCTCGCGTGGTGCGACGAGGCGCCGTTCTATACGCTCGGCCCGCTCACCACCGACGTGGCGCCCGGCTACGACCACATCACGTCGGCGATCGGGGCGGCGATGATCGGCTGGTACGGCACCGCGATGCTGTGCTACGTGACGCCCAAGGAGCACCTCGGCTTGCCGAACCGCGACGACGTGAAGGCGGGGGTGATCGCGTACAGGATCGCCGCGCACGCGGCGGACCTGGCGAAGGGGCACCCGATGGCGCGCGCGTGGGACGATGCGCTGTCGAAGGCGCGGTTCGAGTTCCGCTGGGAGGACCAGTTCAACCTCGCGCTCGATCCGGTGACCGCGCGCGCGTTTCACGACGAGACGCTGCCGGCCGAAGGCGCCAAGGTGTCGCACTTCTGCTCGATGTGCGGGCCGAAGTTCTGCAGCATGGAGCTGACGCAGCAACTGCGCGACTACGCGAGCGCGCACGGCCTGAGCGAACAGGACGCGGTCCGCGCGGGGATGCAGGAGAAGGCGAGCGAGTTCGCGGCCCGGGGGCGCGAGATCTATGTGAAGCCACCGGTCTGAAGGGCACCCCGCCCGACCGGCGGTCCCACAGGGGGAAGAAATCGGCTTAGGGCTTACGGCTCATGGCTTATGGCCCGGCTTGGCTTGAGGGTCTTGCGCCACATCTGGCGGGCTCACGGCGACATCGTGCGAGGCACGACGTGACGAATCGGGGTCTCGAGCCAACTCAGGCCCTGAGCCTCGAGCCCTAAGCCTCGAGCCGCAACGTTCTTTCACAAGCTCTCAGTTGTGGGACTTCCGGGCTTCAGCCCCTTGTCACCTGTGGGACTTCCGGGCTTCAGCCCGGGAGCGGACTACCGGCGCACTTGCGCCGGTGCGGCGGCTGGTGCGGGCACGATCTGGATGATCGTCTTGAAGCGCTCGGGTTGTGCCCCGAGTTTCGGGTTCAGGTAGCCTTCAAACCCGCCCCACGTGTAGTCCTTCACCGTCACGCTGGGTGGAAACGCCATCGTCTCTTCCCTGAACCGGCCGATATCGAACTCGTGGACCGGCGGTTCCTCGAATACGAGTTCGCCCTTGTCCTTGAGCACGTTCTTGTAGTACGCCACCACCGTCGCAAACGGCGCGTTGGTCCCGAACAGGTAGTATCGTTGTCCCTGGCCCGCGTCGTAGGACGTGATGAACTCCGCGTCAGGGTAGAGCGGCACGCCCAGCGTCGCCTCGGTGGGGGTGCCGGTGGGCGCGGGCGCCGCCGGCTTGGCGGGCCCCTGCACCGGCGGCGTCTTAGGCGTCGCCGGTTGGCCGGGCTGCGGGAACGGTTTCGGGACCGGTGGAGTCTGCTGCGTCTGGGCCCGCACCGCGTGCGGGAGGCCGGCCAGCAGCGCGAGCAGGCATAGCGTGCTCAACGTTCGGCACATGAGCGCATTATACGCTGGCTCCGGGCTCCAGGCTCCGGGCTCCGGCGGGTTGCGAGCGCCAAAGCCCAACGCCCAAGACCTCAGGCCTGAAGCCCCCTGGAGTCTGGAGCCTGGAGCCCGGAGTCAGCCATGAACGACGTGCAACCTCTCCTCGACTTCTGCCTGCGCGAGCAGGACTGGCTCCTCGACACGTTGCAGACGCTCGTTCGCCTGGAGTCCCCCTCGTCTGACAAGCAGGCGGTCGATCGGTGCGGCGCGGAACTCGATCGGCATCTTCGGGCGATGGGCGCCCGGCTCACGCGGCTCGAGCGTTCCGAAACCGGCGATCACCTGCGCGCGGAGTTCGGCGGCGGGCGCGCCCAGGTGGTCGTGCTCACGCACTTCGACACGGTCTGGCCGGTCGGCCAGATCGATCGCATGCCGCTTCGCCGTGAGGACGGCCGGCTGTACGGGCCGGGCGTGTACGACATGAAGGGCGGTGTCGCGATCGCACTCCTGGCGGTTCGCGCCCTGCTCGCAGCCGCGCCGTCTGACATGCCGCGCATCGTGCTGCTGCTGACATCAGACGAGGAGACCGGCAGCCTCACGTCGAGAGCCCTCATCGAAGAGGAAGCCGGGCGGAGCCAGGCCGTGCTCGTCCTCGAGCCGTCGATGCCCGAGAGCGGGGCGCTCAAGACGGCAAGGAAGGGGTGCGCTGCGTTCGAACTGCGGGTTCGGGGCATCGCCGCGCACTCGGGCGAGCCGCAGAGAGGCGTGAGCGCGGTGCTGGAGCTGGCCGAGCAGCTGCTCGCGATCGAACGGCTCGCCCTCGGTCCCGACGTTTCGATCACCGCCTGCATGGCCGGCGGCGGCGCGCTGGCCAACGTCGTCCCGGAAGAGGCGTGGGCGCTGCTGGACGTGCGCGTGCCCACGCTTGCAGATGCGGCCCGGGTCGAAGCCGCGCTGCGTGCCCTGCCGCCTCGGCGTGCCGGCACGCACCTCGGGCTGTCGGGCGGCCTCGAGCGGCCGCCGCTTGAACGAACGCCTGGTGTCGTTCGTCTGTACGAAATGGCACGGTCGGTCGCCGCCGAGCTCGGCACGGATCTCGGGGAAGGCGCCAGCGGCGGGGTGTCGGACGGGAATTTTACGGCCGCCCTCGGTGTTCCGACCTTGGACGGACTTGGCGCGATCGGTGGCGGAGCTCATGCGCTGGACGAGCACGTCGACGTCGCCGCACTTGCGCCGCGGGCCGCGCTGGTGGCCGGGTTGCTGGCCCAGCTTCGCGAGCGCTAAGATCAGAACAGGCTCGCGCCGATCGGCCGCCGTCCGACGCGACATTCAAACCGGATGGGAACCATGCACAACGGACTCAAAACCGCTTTCCTGCTCGGCCTGCTGAGCGCGCTGCTGCTCGCCATTGGCGAGCTGCTCGGTGGCTCGGGCGGCCTGCTGGTGGCGTTCGCCTTCGCGGTCGTCATGAACCTCGTCTCGTACTGGTTCTCGGACAAGATCGTCCTGCGCATGTACCGCGCGCAGGAGGTCGGCCCTGAACATTCCTTCTATCAACTGGTTGGCCGGCTGGCGCAGCGGGCCAGCCTGCCGATGCCCCGCGTCTACGTCATCCCGACCGACTCACCCAACGCGTTTGCGACCGGCCGGAACCCCCAGCACGCGGCGGTTGCCGCGACCGCAGGGATCCTGCACATGCTGGACGAGCGGGAGCTCGAGGGCGTCATCGGCCACGAGCTGACGCACGTCAAGCACCGCGACATCCTGATCAGCTCGGTCGCCGCAACGATTGCGGCGGCCATCATGATGGTTGCGCGCATGGCGCAGTTCGCGGCGTTCTTCGGCGGCTACGGCCGCGACAGCGACCGTGAGGGGACCAACCCGATCGCGCTGCTGCTGACCATCATCGTCGCGCCCCTGGCGGCGATGCTGATTCAAATGGCCATCTCGCGCTCGCGCGAGTACGCGGCCGATGCAGGCGGTGCCCAGATCGCAGGGAATCCCTACGGCCTGGTGGACGCCTTGAAGAAGATCGACTACGCGGCCAAACGGGTCCCGCTGGACGCCAATCCCGCGACGGCGCACATGTTCATCATCCAGCCGTTCTCGGGCCAGGCGCTCTTGAGCCTTTTCAGCAGCCACCCGCCGACCGAGAAGCGCATCAACGCACTCCTCCACCTGTCGTAGTGCGACCGGACGCGCACGTAACCTGGCTGCCGCGGCGGGACCGCCGCGTCCGCTGCTGCCGCGAGCCGCGCCGGGCACGCGGCCGTTCGCCTGCTGCTTCGGGCCGTCTCGAACCTCATTTACTTATCCTGAAGCTCTTGCAGGGACGGCCTTTCGGCCGCCGTGGCGCGACGCGCCCGCACGCGGATTCTCTCGGTCTCACGCTGGCGCGCCTTTTGCTGAATCCGCGCTTGGGGGCGCTGGACACGAACGCGGACGAACCGGATCGGACCGGAGAGAGACGACTCGTGGAAGACTTTGACGTTTCGCAAAGCAAGATGGCGGAGTCGGCGCAACGGGTGGTGGAGCGCGCCGTCGAGGAATCACGTCGGCGCGACCACGCGCTCCTGACCAACGAGCACGTTTTCCTGGCGTTCGCGCAGATCGAATGGGACATGTTCTCGCAGGTGATGCGCGACCTCGATCTGAACCCGTACCAGATCCTGCAGGCGCTCGAAGAGCACCTGAAGATGATCCCGGCGTTGAGCGGGCGGGACCTGCGGCCCTCGCCCGCCACGAAGCTCCTCTTCAAGCTGGCGTTCCATCACGCCAGCCGCGCCGGGCGCCAGTCCATCGAATCGGTCGATCTGTTCTCGGCGATCTTCGAGGAGAGCCAGGGCATCCCCGTGTCGGTGATCCGCGGGCACGGCGTCGAACCCGAGCTGCTGATTTCGCGGATAGCGACCCGGATGCGCGACATGGAACTGCGTGACGAACGACTCAGGAAGCATTTCGAGCTGCCCCCGTTCCTGAAGCACTTCGCCACGAACCTGAACCAGCTGGCGCGCCAGGATCGCATCCCGCCGGTCTACGGCCGCGACCACGAGATCCAGCAGGTGCTGGAAATCCTCTGCCATCGCGAACGCGCCAACTCGGTGATGCTCATCGGCGAACCGGGCGTGGGCAAGACGGCGATCGTCGAGGGCCTGGCCCGGAAGGTCGAATTCGAGCCCGCGGAGGTGCCGGTCCGCCTGCGCGACGTGCAGGTCGTCAACCTGCAGATGAACACGATGGTCGCCGGGACGATGCTGCGCGGCATGTTCGAGGACCGCATCCAGAACGTGATCCGCGAGATCAAGGAGCACCCGAACCTGATCCTCTTCGTGGACGAAGTCCACACCATGATCGGTGACACCATCAAGCTGCCAATCAGCCAGCAGTGGAAGGAGGGGAGCGAATTCCACGTGCTCGGACGCGACGGCCAGATCGTCGTCGAGCCGCAGGGCCGGATCGAGGTCGACGACGCGCCGGTCGAGCTGGTGCTTGGGACGTAGGGGTCGAGCGGTAGAGGCGCAACATGTTGCGCCCCTACCGTCTTCTACAACAGGTAGGCGAGCGCGAAGCCTATCTGGGCGACGAACATCATGCGGTACATGTGCGCCCAGGACACGTGATTCTCCTCGACGGCGAGTTCCTCCGGCCGCCGGAGCATCAGGTAACACACGTAGATGCCGTAGGCCGTCATGACGGCGCCGAGAATCTGCAGCAGCCGGAAATGGCCGGTGAGGATGCCGGCCCAGGCGCCGGCAGGAATCATCAGGAACGGCACGACGAACGACGGCGAGATCATCCAGGCGGCCCGCCGCACGCCGAACTGGATCGGCAGCGTCCGGCAGCCGCCTCGCCGGTCGCCCTCCATGTCGGCGAAGTCCTTGGTGGTCGTGGCGCCCAGGAGGAAGAGCCCGAAGATCGCGCCGATGTACCACGGCTCGAGGCCGAGGATGGTCTTGACCGAGGACCAGCCGGCCACCTTGAGCATGGCGCCGCGGGGGATCGCGATGGTGACGTTCGCCCAGATGCCGAGGCGCTTGGTGCGGAACGGCGGCACCGAGTAGAGCGACGTGATGACGGTTGCGCCGACGACCAGCCAGAAGCACTCGTGGCGTCCGCCGGGCGCCACCAGCCAGGCGAGAATCCAGGCAGCGGCAAACGTCGCCAGCGTGAAGATCCACGCTTCGGGCATCGAGAGCCGCCCGCTCGGCAGCGGACGTTTGGGCTTGTTGATGCGATCGATCTCGAGGTCGAAGATCTGGTTCAGGCCGTTGGACGCGGCGTTGAGCACCGCCGCCATCAGCGCCCCGAGCGCAGGGTAGATGACGAGCCACCAGCTCCAGGACTCGCGCGGCGCCGCGCCGATGGCGGTCATGCCCCCGGACGCCATCCCGAGGGCGGGCGCCAGCAGCGTGAACGGGCGGGCGAAGTCCAGGTACGTCGAGAGACGCGCGGGACGTGCGGTCGTGTCGGGCATGTTCACCGGATGATCGCGGCGAGCCCCACCGCGACCAGCGCGGCGATCGCGGTGTTGAGAAAGTTCAGCAAATCGTTGTTGACGATGCCGGGCGCCTCGAGCGTCGCGCCGAGCCAGCTTTCTGCAAAGGCGCCGGCAGTCGCGCCGACGACCGCGAACCAGATGTGATTCGGCTGGAGCAGGCCCAGCTCGACGCCCAGCGCGGCAAGCGCGAACGCGCACAGCACGCCCGCCGCCGTCCCCTCCAGCGAGATTGCGCCCGACGTTCCGGGCCGCACGCGCCTGAACGTCGTCACCAGGAACGTGCGGCGCCCCCAGGCCTTCCCGATTTCGCTGGCGACCGTGTCGCTGCCGCCGGCCGTCAACGCGGTGACGAAGGCGAGCATCGCCAGGTTCCGATAGGGCGTCGTGACGGCGAGGACGGCCGCTCCGACGCCCACGATGCAGTTGGCCATGGCGTTGCCCGGGCCGCGCCGTCCCTCGCGCTCCTCGGCGATGCCGAGCAGCGCCTTGCGCTTCACCCCCGCGCGCGACGAGGCGCTTGCGGCGAAGAACGAGCCGAACAGCAGCAGCCAGCCGAAGATTCCCGTGCAGGCATAGACGACGATCCCGATGAGCGCGCCCGCGATGGCGCCGCTCGTCGAGACCGTGGCTGCGCGCCAGCCCAGCGTGGCCACCAGCACGTTGAGCGCGACGGCGGGCGCCAGGCGCGGCAGCACGATGGCGGCGCCCTGGTGGCACGCAGGGCCGGTCATCAGGCTGGCGCCCCACAACACCAGCGCCGCGATGGCCGGCACCGACAGGTTGTCGTCCAGCCGCACGGCGAGGCTCTCGACCAGCGCGGCGATGATCGCGGCCACGATGGGCGCGGCGATCACGAACGACATCGCCGGCTCGGGCACGATCGCGGGACGCGTCCACCAGGCCAGCAAGACGCCCGCGGCCGACCCGCCGATCGCGAAGGCCAGGGTGCCCGCCCACGACTTGTCGGCATTCCACGGCAGCCGCGGACCGCGCGCGCGGGTCCCGACCAGCGTCGCCAGGCCATCGCCAACGGCGAGGATGCCCCACGTGGCCGCGGCGATGTCGAGCCGCCGCGGGAAGACGAGGATCAGCAGGAGGACGGCAAGCGGATACAGGAGAATGCCGAGGGGGAAGCCTCGCAGTTCGTCCGCCTGGCGATACAGGTGGCGGCCGCCGATGCGGGGCAGCACGAACGCGTTGAAGACGAGGGCCGCGACGGCGCACAGCGCTGCCTGCCACCAGGGGAGGACGCGCAGCAGCAGCGCGAAGCCGCCCATCGCCATGTGGAGCAGCTGGCGGCGCGTCTCGGAGAAACCGCGGACGGATCCGGCAGTCGGAGAATGGGACGAGAAGCTCACCATGTCGTCACGCGCGCGGGTCGCCGTCCGCCGTGACACTCTTGACCGATTGGGGCACCGACGTCAAGGCGGCGATGGTGGCCGAGAGGCCGGTGACAAGGGGGCGGGGCCGGTAACCGAGGTCGCGTTCCGCCACGCTGCTGTCGAGGGCCCAGTCGTGTTCCAGGATCCTGACCGTGGCCGGCGTCAACAGGGGCGGCTTTCGAAGAACCGCCGCGCGCGCCTGCTCGGCTACCGCGAGCGCGGCAGCCACCAGCGACGGGATGCGGCGGGGCAGAGCCCTCCCGGTCTGCTCGCGGAGGATCTCGAACGCGCGAATCTGCGGCGCGTTCTCGCCGCCAAGCAGGTACCGCTCGCCGATGCGTCCGCGGTCGAGGGCCGCCACGTGCCCCTCGGCCACGTCGTCCACGAACGCGTACGACCAGACGCGATTGGCGCCGATGAGACCGCGCAGCCGGTGCGCGAGATGATCGGCCATCATGCGGCCGACGAGGTTTCCCTCGGTCAGGGGCCCGGGACCGTACATGACGCCCGGGTACAGGCAGACGATCGGCGCTCCGCGCGCGGCCGCCTCGCGCGCGCGGCGCTCGGCGATCACCTTGGTTCGCTGGTAGTCGTTGCCCTGAAGCGGTCGATCGGCGCCGGTCGGCGGCAGTGCCAGGAACGACGACGTGTAAACGATGCGCCTGATGCCGAGGGCGGCAGCGGCGGCCAGCACGTTGTCGAGCCCTCCGACGTTCACATCGTCGAAGTCGGCGCGCCTCGGACGCCAGACGCTCACCAGTGCGGCGGTGTGACAGATCGCGTCGCAGCCGGCCGCTGCTTCACGCACGGCGTCGCGACCGCGCACGTCACCGTTGACGGCCTCGCCCGGCAGGCCGCTGTCCACCGCGGATCGCGCGAAGACCACCGGGACGTGGCCGTGCGAGGCGAGGGCGCGCACGATCGCGCGACCGAGGTATCCGGTGCCACCGGTGACCAGGACTCTCATGATACTTGTCGTCCGACGTCCGGAGTCCGCCCTTCGACTGGCTCAGGGCGTGGTGAGCTTGTCGAACCACGAAGTCTAAAGTCAACTCGTCGGTATCGTAGGTTCGATGCGACATCGGACCTCGGACATCGGACCTCGGACGACGCCCGTCACGTCCGTTCCGCGAGCACCATGCCGCGCCAGTAGTCGAGCAGATCGCGCAGCGTCTGTTCGAACGGGATCTCCGGGCGCCACCCGAGTTCGCCTCGCAGGCGCCGGCAGTCGCCGAGCACGATCGGCGTGTCGTGGGGACGCAATCGCGCCGCGTCGACGCGCACGTCGATCGGCACTCGCGCCGCCCGGAGGAGGCCCTGGAGCACGTCGGCCACCGGGCGGGAGACACCCGAGCAGACGTTGTAGATGCCGCCCGGCGTTCCCTTGTCGACGATCGTGCGGTAGGCGCGCACGGTGTCGCGCACGTCGGTCAGGTCCCGGCGGGCGGCCAGGTTGCCGACGAAGATGACCGGCTCGGCCTTGCCGATCTCGATCGTGGCGATCTGGCGCGCGAAGCTGGACGTCGAGAACGACGGATCCTGGCGCGGGCCCACGTGGTTGAAGGACCGCGAGACGAGGACCGGGATCCCGTCTTCGGCGAACGCCTTGAGGCCCGCCATTTCCTGGGCGAGCTTCGTCAGGCCGTACGGGTTGTTCGGGCGCGTCGGCGCGTCTTCGGTGATCGCATCGTCGGACGGCTGGTACACGTAGGCGGAGCTGGGAATCAGGATGCGGGGCCTGGAACCGGCGCGCCTGGTCGCATCGAGCACGTAGTGAGTGCAGAGCGCGTTGATCGCGAGCGCGTCGGCGGTGTTGACCCAGGCGTCGCCGACGTGGGCCGCGCCCGCCAGGTGATAGATGACGACGGGGCGCGCGTCGGCGACCGCGGCGTTGACGGCGTCCCGCTCCCGCACATCGAGTGTCGTCCAGGCGATCTGACCGCCGTGTTCCGACCGGCCGGTGGGAAGCCGCTCGCCGGGTCGGCGCCACGCGACGATCTCGAGGCTGCTGTCGCGTTCCAGCAGGTCCAGCAGGTGGCTGCCGGCGAAACCGGCCGCGCCGGTGACGAGGACGCGTCGCTTCACGTCGATTCCGCCTTCTTCATGGGCGCGCCGCCCGCGCACCGCCGCTCACGACAGGCGGAGCCGTTCGCCGTACTGCGCCGCGTAGTAGGCCTGGAACTCGGCGTTCGAGTGTTTGATCGGGCGCCACCACGGCTCGTTCGCGCGGTACCACTGCACGGTGTCGCGCAGCCCGTCGGCAAACGCGACCTGCGGCTGCCAGCCGAGCGCGCGCAGTTTCGTCGTGTCCAGCGAATAGCGCCGGTCGTGTCCTGGACGATCGGGAACCGGCACGATCAGCGAGGCGGGCCGTTCGGTGAGGGTGAGAATCTCGCGCGTCAGGTCGATGTTCTTCACCTCGTTCCCGCCGCCGATGTTGTACACCTCGCCGTTCACGCCGTGCTCGACGATGAGGTCGAGGGCGCGGCAGTGGTCCAGCACGTGCAGCCAGTCGCGCACGTTCAGGCCGTCGCCGTAGAGCGGCATCGGCTGGTGATCGAACGCGTTGGTGATGAAGAGCGGGATCACCTTCTCCGGGAACTGGCACGGACCGTAGTTGTTCGACGCGCGGGTGATGCACACGGGCACGCCGTAGGTCGCCCAGAAGCTGTACGCCAGGCGATCGGCGCCCGCCTTGCTGGCCGCATAGGGGTTCCGCGGCTTCAGTTCGTCGGTCTCGCGGCTCGATCCCTGCGCGACGCTCCCGTACACTTCGTCGGTCGAGATCTGGATGAACCGCCGCAGGCGGGCCGCCCGGCGCGCGGCGTCGAGCAGCACGTAGGTGCCGAAGACGTCGGTCCGGATGAAATCGCCGGCGCCCTGGATCGATCGGTCCACGTGCGTCTCGGCCGCGAAGTGCACGACGATGTCGGCCCGTTCGACCAGGCACCCGGCGACGGCGGCGTCGGCGATGTCGCCGCGCACGAACGAGTGGCGCGGATCGTCGAGGACGTCCTGCAGGTTCTCGAGCCGCCCCGCGTAGGTCAGCTTGTCGAGCGTCGTGACGTGCCAGTCCGGATGCGCTGCGAGCGCGTAGTGCACGAAATTGCTGCCGATGAACCCGGCGCCGCCCGTGACGAGGACCTCGATCATGGTTCCCTCAGAGCAGTTGACAGTCAACAGTCGATAGTCGACCGTCGAGACACCTGCCATCTCAACGATTGACCATCAACCATTAACTATCGACCATCCGATCAGTGCGGCGCGCCGGCGAGCGCACCGAAGAAGTTCGAGAAGCTGCCGATGCCCGCCAGCGTGAACGAGAAGTTGAAGCGGTGATCCTCGGGGACCAGCACGCCCGGCAGGGTTCCGAAGTTGAACGTCTGGTACTCGACCGCGAAGCCGCAGCACTGCGCGTGGTAGTAGCCCGTGATGCGCTGCTGGACGAACTGTCCCTTTGCGACGTCGTAGTTGAACGAGTAGTTCCCGCCGTACTTGTTCTGCGCGAACCGGACGTTGGCGTTCGCGTTCAGGAAGTGACTGAGGGCGCCAGGGCTGCCGACGAGCGCGAGCGGCCGCAATCGCACGGCCGTCAGAAGAGGGTCGCTCGATGGCTCGGCGCCCGGGCGTGGGGCCCCCTGCCCGACCACCCTGGCAGTGCCGTCGGCAGCCAAGGACCGCGTCAGGGTCCAGCTGGCCGCCGTGTTCAGCCAGTCGCGGGCCGAGTACGAGCTGCTGGCCGACACGGTGCGAAGGAAGCCGAACTGCGTATCCCATTCGGCCCGAAGCGTGGCGTTGAGCTGATCGGTGGCCGAGACGCGGCTCACCAGCGCGATGGGCGAGAACTTGAAGGCGCGGGCCCCGGTGAAGCTGGTGGCGTACTGCGGGTCGAACTGGGACGCGCGCTCGTTCGTGTAGTAGGTCTGGGTGATCCCGACGTTCAGGATCTCGCTCGAGGTGCCCGCGCGGCCCCCGCGCTTCCGTTTCGCATACAGGCGATTGGTGATCCCGTAGGTGACGCGCGTCGTGCCACCGACGATCTGGTCGACCGGTTCCCAGCGCACGATCCGATCGAAATCGGAGACGGCGGTCGTGTAGTCAATCGTCACGGACGGTTCGAAGGTGTGCTTCAGCTTCTCGGCGTACCCGCTGTCGGCGGTGTTGAAGATGCGGTTGACCACCGGGCCGGTGATGGTGCTCTGGAAGTTGAAGAACCGGCGCGAAATGGATTGTGCCAGCAGGTTCTGGTTGGCGTCCCAGCTCCCGGTCCAGAACGTTCCCCGCCAGCCGATCGCGGAGTTGACGGAGAGAAACGGCAACGCGGTGAACGGCACGCGCACGGTCGGCGAGAAATCGACGCGCCCGAGCGTCTGGCTGGTTTCGGTGGTCGTCGGGTTCTCTCCGGTCGTCGTTGTCGTCGAGGCGTGCTGCAGCGTCACGTACTCGCCCCCGAGCGACACGTACACGGGCAGGTTGGCAATCGGGCGTTCACTGCGCGACCAGTTGATCCGAGGCGCGGCACTGGTGAGCGTGGACGTGGTCGTGCCGGAGAACAACTCGCTGCGATCGAACGTCCCCGTGACCCGGTAGCCGCCCCACGATCCGACCATCGTGCCCCTGATCGTCCGCTGGCTGCGCGAGGCATCGTAGATGTTCAGGTTGTAGGTCTGCTGGGTGACCAGATCGCTGAAATAGTAAACGCTCCCACCCGCCCGCAGGTGCGAGCTGATCATCTCGTTGGCGATGGCGTTGATCTTGTAGCTGCGCTTGCCGGGAATCGTGGTCGTCGTGCCGTTCGTGTTGGGGGTCGTCAATTCGCGCTGGTTCAGCATGTAGAGCTGCGCATTGCCCTGCGACCCGGGCGCGCGCACGTAGCCGTAGTCGCCGCCCACGCCCTGGCCGGTCTTCGTGAACCAGTCGTGCAGCACGGTCAGGTCCTGGCTGCGGTTGATCGCCCAGAAGAAGGCGTTGCTCAGCTTGAAGCCCTGCGCGGTCGAGGTGCCGTAGCTCGGGAGGAGGAACCCCGTCGTGCGGTCGTCTTTCGTCTTCACCGGGTAGTAGAGGATGGGCAGATAGAAGAGCGGCACGCCCTTTACCCGCAGGACCGTGTTGGTGAGGACCGCGTAGTGATCGAGGCTGATGACCACCGACCCCGACGTGAGCTCCCAGCGGGGAACCGGCTGCACGCAGGTGGTGAAACCGCCGTGCGTGATCCGGTACTTCTTCTCGCCGATCTTCTCGATCGTGTCGCCGTAGAACATCATGTCCGGCTCGAGCGTGCCGAACATCGACCGGTCGACGCGGTCGCCGAGCGACACCATCCCCCAGGCCGGGTTGCCGTAGAAGGTGCCGGTCCGGGTCTCGGTGTTGAAATCGATGTTGCTCGCCGAGATCGTGCTCTGTCCCTGCGTCACCGTCACGTTGCCGCTCGCGATGAGGCGGTGCGTGTCGACGTAGTAATCGGCCTTGTCCGCGTAGAACCTGGTGTCGCTCGTCCAGAGTTCCACCGCGCCCACGAGCCGCCAGTGGTTGGGGTCGACCTGCTCAACGTAGTCGCTCCACCGCCAGTCGAACCCGGGGACCATCTGGGCTGCGGCCACCGCAGGTCGCAGCAGGACCATCAGGCAGCAGACAACCAGCAACGAGACAGAACGCTTCATCTCGGAGTACTCGGATCCGTTGGCGCTGGCACGCGAGGGGAAGCCTGGCCGGCTTGAAACGACCGAAGAATACCATGCGGGCGACCCCCGGGCAAAGCACGGGCGGATGAGCCACCGGTCTAAAGACCGGCGGTCCTACAGGGTGACAAGCCACCGGCCTCGGGGTCCCCAGCGCGGCTGCCGCGCTGGGGGCCCCGCCGAAGACCGGCGGTCCCACGAAGTTAGATTGGTCGCGCGGAGGCGCCGAGGTCGGCCAGCAGGTCCCCGATGAGGAAGATCGACCCGGCCACGAGCACCGGCGAGCCGAAGTCGTGCGCGCGCTTCAGCGCGGCAATGGCCGGTTCGACCACCTCGATGTCGATCTCGCTGACGCCGCGCGCGACCTCGGCCAGGCTGCCGGCGGCTCGCGACCGCGGCGTGCGGGGGCGCGTGACGACCAGCCGGGTCACGTGCGGCAGCAGGACGGCGAGCATCGACGCCGCGTCCTTGTCGCTCATCGTGCCGAACACCATCGGCACCCCATCCGGGTAGACCTCGTCGAGGTACGCGGCGAGCACCCGGGCGCCGGCCGGGTTGTGGGCGCCGTCGAAGAGCACGGGGCCGCGGTCGGTCACCATCAGGTCGAGCCGGCCGCGCCAGGAGACCTTCGTGAGGCCCGTCACGATCGCCTGCTCGGTCACCGGGTGTCCCAACCGCTCGAGTTCCTCGAGCAACCGCACCGCGACGATCGCGTTGCCCACCTGGTGGCGGCCGCGCAGGGCCAGCAGCATCGGCGGGTAGCGGCGCCGCGGCGTCTCCAGCACGAGCTCGGTGCGCCCGGCCACCACGCGCGGTTGCGCGCGCACGCCTTCCCGCGCCGGCACCAGGAAGGCGCCGCGTTCGCGGCAGACGCCGGCGATCACGCCGAGCGGCTCGGCCTTCGACTCGCCGACGACGACGGGCATGCCGGGCCTGATCACGCCCGCCTTCTCGAAGGCGATCTGCGCGAGCGTGTCGCCCAGGTACCGCTCGTGATCGAAGTCGATGCTCGTGATGGCCGCGGCCGTCGCCGGGGCGACGCTGGTCGCGTCGAGGCGGCCGCCCATCCCGACCTCGAGCACCGCGATGTCGACCGCGGCGCGCCGGAAGATCTCGAACCCGATTGCCGTCGTCACCTCGAAGAAGGTCGGTTCGGCCTGCAGCTGGTCGCGCTCGCGCAACCGCGCGACGATGGCCGGCATCATGGCGGCGACGTCTCTCAGGCTGGCGGGATCGATCGGCTGGAGGTTGACGACGAAACGTTCTTCCACGCGAACCAGGTGTGGCGAGGTGTAGCGGGCCGTGGCGAGACCGGCGGCGTGCAGCGCGGTGTCGACCATCGCGCTGACCGACCCCTTGCCGTTGGTTCCCGCGACGATGACCGATCGGTATGCGCGCTCCGGATGCCCGAGCGCCTCGCACA
>Ga0315279_10003221_pt1 | contig 23128 bp, 14 predicted proteins | sample YL17G06_20_MG_FD_203694 | JGI IMG/M metagenome (GOLD analysis project Ga0315279, IMG submission 203694) | Sediment microbial communities from Yellowstone Lake, YNP, Wyoming, USA - YL17G06_20 | ecosystem: Environmental > Aquatic > Freshwater > Lake > Sediment | place: USA: Wyoming | collected... | reverse complement strand
GCCGAAGCAGCCACCACCGAAGGTATACAGTCGTCAGCTAAATGGTCAGCTTTGTGGTGGAAACTGACCTTATTGGCGCTATCGAAAGTGTCGATTTCGATGCCTAACTGCGAAAGTTGGGTTAGTGGGTACATTCCTTTGGCCCTCAAAAAAACCATAATGGTTCTTTGAGGGTCTTGTTTTTTCAAGTATTTTTTCGTTTTTTTCGGCGGGGGCTTTCCCCCCAGCCCCCGCCATAGCTTCCTTACCTCTTTCCAGCGTTTATCGGTCATACATCTTATCCTCACAAGGGGGATACGATGTTCCTTTCCTATTCCACGAAGCTACGAAATATTGTTGACATCGTAATTTAAAAATGTCATTATACTTCTGTCTCATAGCACCGAATGCTTTATCATCATAGATACTAATCTTCGTTTGAGAGGTTTGCAGTGATGATGACGATAGATAACATAGGAAATGACAAGGTTTCTTTCGTTCGGCAATAAAACAGTGCGCCATTGTGGTGCGAGTCAGTATCTGATATAACCAATTGAAAAATACAGGAGGTCTTATGAAAAAGCCTTTGACCAGACGGCAGTTTCTTGGAACAACCGTGGCAGGCGGTGCATTGCTGACAACCAATATAATTACCCCCTGGCTCTTTGCAGGCGAGGACAGGGATTTTCCAAAACTGCCGCCCGTGAAAATCTACAAAGTCTATGCCGGTCGCACAGGCGATATGTATCTGGCCCGGCCAACCGAAGAAGTTGACAGGCTCGAAAAATACTTTGCCCAAATGGAGGAAAAACTCGGCGACGTAAAATTCATAGGCGGCGATATGATTCCTCCAGGTGAAACAGACCAGGTGGCGGCCAAAGTCCGTGATGCAGATGCCGTGTTGTTGATTCATCTTTCCGGCCACGGAGGGGATGCGCCGGTGCTCGGAAAGCTCATCGATGTGGGCCTTCCTACCGTGCTTTTCTCCCAGCCTTTCAGCGGCCACGGATGGATGTATTTCCCTCAATGGCACAAAGAGCACAAAAAGGTCGTTCTATTACCCACAAGCGACTGGTCGGAGCTTGACCGTGTTGTGCCTTTGCTGCGTGTGCCGGCCTGGCTGAAACAGACGCGCATCATCGTAGTTGGCCAGCCCAATGGCACCGCTCCCGCGTGCTCTGCCGAAGCGGTGAAAAAGACACTCGGCGCAGAGCTTGTTCCTATTAGCAACGACAAAGTAATGGAATATTACAAGGCTATCGACCCCCAGGCCGCCGAGACCGAAGCGGAGCAATACTGGCTCAGCCAGGCAAAACGAATTGTTGAGCCAGGTCGCCAGGAAATCATCAACTCAGCCCGGCTGTTTCTGGCAGTGAAAAATCTGATGATTGAGCAAAACGCACAGGCAATTGCCAGCTCGCATTGTATGGGTGAGCCGAGAGGCTGCCTGACGTTCAGCAAGCTTAACGACCTTGGTTTCGTGGGTGCCTGCGAAGGCGATATGGATTCGACCCTGACAATGCTGATGTTTGCTTATGCATTTCGCGCGCCCGGATTTATCAGCGACCCGGTAGTTGATACCGCCAAAAACGCTCTGGTGCATTTCCATTGCACCTGCGCCACAAAGATGGACGGCCCTGACGGCAAACGTCTCCCATTCACCATCCGAACCCAGACCGACAGCAAAGGCGGCGTGTCGCTTGAGGTAGAAAATCGCGTCGGCCAGCCCGTAACCTGCGCCAAGTTAATCGACCTCGACAAAATGTTGATTTCAACGGGAAAAATCATCGAGACAAGCACAAGCCCGATGGCCTGCAGAACCCAGTTCGCTATGAGTGTGCCTGATGCCAAGAGAATGTTCCTTAACTGGGGCGCCGACGTTATCAAAGGCGATGTTATGACCCTTTTGCATAGAGCGGTTTTCTACGGCGACTTTATGGAACAGGTCAGAAATCTGGGAGACTTGATGGGATTCAAAACTATCGAGGAAGGCGGCATCGCTTAGCCTGTATTTCTCACTGCCGAAAACGCAGACCCCGTTAGAAAGGAGTTTTTTTCTAACGGGGCAGAGGTCGCAGTCCCGACTTGTCAAGAAATTAACCAATCAACCAATTAACTAATGTTCCTCAAGCCAATGGTAGGCTATGAAGGCGAAGTCTTTGAGATTTACAGTGCAGTCGCCGTTTATGTCGCCGGCCACTATGGTCTCACAAATAGGTTCGCCAAAATATGATTTACTCGCTTCTCTTGTGCCGCCATAAGCACCCATATTGATAATCCCGCCATTCGGAAATGGCTCAAGGCCAATAGGACTTGCGGGGTCTCCCGCGTCAATGCAGGGACTCATCACATCGTCTTTCGTCCATCCTCCCTCATTGACATCCCATCTGCCCGCCTGCGATTTCAAATGATAGTCTCCATCGAACCAGACTTTTGGCCAAGAGTGTGACCAAAAGCCTGGCTGGGCAAAACACGGATCAGTGTCTACATTACCTGCTCCCCAATTCAACACAAAGAAATTAGGTTCACCAAATACATAGATTCCTAAATGACCACCGCGGATATTGCTGTATGATATCTCAAGTTCTGCTGTCGGAGAAACATTCGAGACAGCGTTTTCAGAATCTGTTTGCCCACTCCAGCTATAGACCCCGATCTCCGACCCATTTGGTGCCGTGTTGTTCCAGAAAATGCAGTTGGAAATCGTCACACTGCTCAACTCCATGTCCATACCTCCACCCCAAAGGTTGCTTGCTGCGTTATCCGTAACAGTGCACTGACTTATTACAGCCCGACCGCCATCGACACTTATGCCGGCCCCGCCGTAACCAGACCCGTTGTGTGAAATTACACACCCCTCTATCGTGGGACTGCTATACATTGAATAAACACCCCCGCCCGTGTTGAGAGAGGAAACATTACCGATGATATTACACTGGCTGATGACAGGGCTGCTATTATTAAGAACGCAGATACCTGCGCCTACACGACGTGAGGAATTATCTTTAATTAGGCAGTACTCTATCCTCGGGTCGCCACTGTAGCAGTGAATACCTCCGCCCTTATGTGCAAAATTGTTCGTTATCACACAATGACTTACTGTTGGACTTCCTCTGTTGATATCAATACCGCCACCATAGGCGAGTACTGTTGGGCCACCATAGCTGAGCAACCAATTATTCTGAATAATACAATGAGTAACCGTAGGGCTGGCATTTTCGATACAAATCCCACTACCTTTTTTGTTGGACCCTTTTGTGATGGTCACTCCTGTCAGAGCCGAACCCTCTCCTTCCCCGCTATGGAAATAAAACCCACGCCCACTATTATTACAGTCAATTACTGTAGTTGCCACCACGCATGGGTCAAACGGGTCGGTACTTCGAACGGTAATAGATTTGCCTTTGAAGTCGATGTCACGGTTGCCCTGGCCGGTATAAGTTCCCTCAGCCAAGATAATAGTGTCATCATCCTGCGCAGCATCGATTGCCATCTGAATCGTTCCGTATTCTGATGGCACATGTAGCTGACGATTCACAGGTCTAATGTATAAGGTTACAGGGACTTTTTGCGGACTGTTGGGTGCCCTGTCTGCGGTTATTGTCAATTCACAAGTATATTTGCCCAGGCCTAACCCCGCAACATCCACGCTCAAATTAACCGCATCGATTTCACCTGTTGACTCTCCATTGTACGGGTTGATTTCGAGCCACAAGCCGTCATCGATTGCATTCCAAACTAACTTGCTGAATCCCGCATTGCGGATATACAACACTTGGCCTTCCGGATTGAATCCTCCTTCAGTTGCCTGGAAAATAAAGGCTGGAGGCGAAACACCTATTACCGGTGTAGGTGTTGAAGTAAACTCATCAGCGCCCATATCTACTCGTGTTCCCATTACCCTCGGCTCGCTATCAATGTCAGTTTCTCCAGAAACCGGTAAGAAACTTGGGTCACCAGCATCTATACAAGGCGAGGTTTGTGACAAATGGTAATCGCCGGTTGCTGGATTAACAAAATCCGGACTGGCATTTATATTGCCTGTTCCGATATAACCGTCTTCTATGTCACTATATGATATCAGAGGCACCGTACTCGATACATCCGGCCCTCCACAACCGGAGTTACCCCATATAATACTATTGCTAATCTTGGGGGTCATCTCAGGCCGACTGTCCCCGAAGCAACACACCCCATCCCCACTTATACTTGCAGAATTGCCGGTTATTGTGCAGTTATATAATTGAGCGTTACTATAGTAAAAGCACACACCCCCGCCATACTCAGATGAGTTGCCAGCGATTACACAGTTTTTGAGTATGGCGCTACTGTACTCGCAGCTTATTCCCCCACCACGGCTCTGGTAAGATGCGTTAGCCGCGACATTCCCAATGATAAAACAGTTGCTAATTATGGAGTTATCGAGTTCACAATAGATTCCGCCACCAATCGTCGCTGAGTTTGCTGTGATGATACAATCGATTATTGTCGGTTTGCCGTATTCTTCACAATAGATTCCGCCGCCAATATTCGCTGAGTTTGCATTGAAAGTGCACCGGTTCAGTACAATACTGGCTCCGGTGAAGCCAGTATATACCCCACCGCCGCCGCGATTTTTAGCTGAGTTGTTACTGAAGGTACAATCAGTCACTATGGACCTGCTGCCGCCTATTTCGCATAAGGCGCCACCAGCTTCAATAGCCTGGTTATGAATAAATGTGCAGTTGGCTATTGTTAGATTGTTACTTTTTTTGCTGCAGAGCGCACCACCCCAGCCACCATAAGTATTGGGTTCTCCTGCAAAGTTGCCGCTAAATGTGCAACCGGTTATTGTTGAATTACTATCGACACTGTAAATTCCGCCCCCCCACGCAGAGGCCGAGTTATTACTAATTATACAGTTAGAAATAGTTGGACTTGAACCGTTACACGATATGGCTCCACCACGGGAGCTAAGGATTGTATATATATCTTGCTCTCTCGGTCCATAACCATTCGTTATAGTCAGTCCTGCCAGGACGGAAGAAGGGGTCTCATGGCTGTGAAAGCGAAAGCCGCGGTACGGGTCCATTTTTGTGCCATTACAGTCAATAACTGTGGTAGCAACAATATTAAGGTCATTTGGATCCCTGCTTCGGACGGCGATGGCTTTGCCACGAAAATCGATATCGCGGTTACCGGCGCCGGAATATTTGCCCGGAAGAACGATTATGGTGTCTCCATCGTTAGAATCATCGATGGCTGCCTGGATGTTGTTAAAGTCTGCCGGACCGTCGTCATCAACATAAATGGTTTTTCCCGCACCAGGTGATGATAGTAGCGCCACCCAAAGTATCGACATCCCCAACAAATAGTTTAGATTTGTTTTTTCGCCCATTTCTTTCTCCTGCCGAAAGCATACTACCTCTTAGGATTATACCATACCAATCTTGCCTTGTCCAGCAACGGCCTGTGAAATTTTCTGAAAAATATCCCGGCACAGCTTAATCGTTGCAGTTTCCCCCATAATCGCGTATTATTTGGCGGTAGCACGGCCATTCCTTCGACTGTGCTCAGGACAGGCTTTGCCGTGTATTCACGGGCTGGAAGCCCGTGCCACGAAGGTTTTAGAAAATGGAGACCGAATGACGTTTGGATTAAGTGCAAGTGGTTATTACTGAAAAAAAATGTAGCATTTACTCCGTTAGAAAGCCGCTTTCTAACGGGGTTTGCAGTTTTCAGTTGTCGGTAGGAGAAAATCCACTATGAGTGAAACTAAGAGAAAAAGCACATCGCGTCGTGAGTTTTTGAAGAACACCGGTCGAATCGCCTTGAGCTCAACACTGGTTGGTGCAGGCGCTGCTCGCATCTGGGCAGCAGAGAACAATACTATCAAGCTGGCATTGGTGGGTTGCGGAGGCCGAGGCACCGGCGCGGTTGCCGACGCCTTCTCAACTACCGGCGGCCCGGTGAAGCTCTACGCAGTGGCCGACCTGTTCGAAAGTCGCTTACAGGGCAGCTTAAATAGCTTGACGAAGGATTTTAAGGACAAACTTGATGTGCCGCCTGAACGCCGGTTTGTCGGCTTCGACGCCTATAAGAGGGCGATAGACTGCCTGGGGCCGGGCGATGTCGTGCTGCTTACCACTCACGCGGCCTTTCGTCCACTCCAATTCGAGTATGCTGTCAAGAAAGGCGTGAACGTCTTTATGGAGAAGTCGTTCGCAGTGGATTCGCCTGCTGTGCGTCGTCTGCTCAAGGCTGCCGAAGTCTCCGAGCAGAAGAATCTGAAGGTCGGCGTTGGTTTTATGTGGCGGCACTCTAAGGCACGGCAGGAAGTGATTCAGCGGATTCACGATGGTGCCATCGGCCAGGTCCACACGCTGCGAATATACCGCGTGCATGGACCTGTCCACTGCCCTCGCCGTCCGCAGAACGTCAACGAGCTGGTATTCCAGCTCCAGAATCCAAACAGCTTCACGTGGGTATCGTCTGGATTTTTTATCGACTGGCACTGCCATAATATCGACGTGGCCTGCTGGGCCAAAGGCGCCTGGCCGGTCGCAGCCCAGGGAATGGGCGGCCGCTGCTACAAGGAGGCAGGCAACCAGTTCGACCACTATACGGTGGAATACACCTTTGCTGATGGAACGAAGCTGTTTGCCTTTTCGCGGCATATAAGCGGCTGCTGGGAGACTTACTCCGATTATGCACACGGCTCAAAGGGTTCGGCTGTGATTATGACGAATCTGGGCGAACCGCAGCCGAAAATATATAAGAGCCATAATATGTCCAAAGAAGAGCTGGTATGGGAATATGGTCAGCCTGACTGCAATCCCTACCATGCCGAATGGCAAGCGCTTCTGGATGCTGTCCGGCAGGATAAGCCGCACAACGAGGCCAGGCGAGCAGGCGAGGCAGACGTGGCTGCATTGATGGGACGTATGGCGACCCATACCGGCCAGTTAATCAGTTGGGAGCAGGCGTTGAATTCTGACTTCCAATTCGTCAAAGACATTGACAATATGACCTTCGACAGCCCTGCTCCAATCCACGAAGGACCAGACGGTCTCTATCCGGCCCCGCAGCCAGGCGTTTCAAAAGAGTTTTGACAGGATTTGGAAAAGTGAAAAACGCAAAGTGCAAAGTGAAAAACTGTTGAAGTTTGGGATTCAACAGTTTTAAGTTTTATTCTTCTCCATTTATGAAATCGGACTTTCTTATATTTTTGAATATTGGAGGTTCATTATGATTCGCAAAAGAAAACTGTGGTTGTCCAGGGTTTGGCTGTGTGTGGTTTTTATGTTCTTGTTTTTGGAGTTCAAACAGCTTCCTGCGGCCCAGGCAGCAGTTGATGCTTTTATCTTAAATGCAAAGATGGGCCGAGGTGTCAACATTATTGGCTACGACCCAATATGGCAGTCAAGAGACGAAGCCCGGTTTAAGGCGAAATATTTTCGAATGCTAAAGGACGCGGGTTTTACCACCGTGCGAATCAATCTGCACCCTTTTCGCTATATGGACAAGGACAACAACTACGCCCTTCGTTCTTCCTGGTGGGAGGTTTTAGACTGGGCTGTCCAGAACGCCTTGAATAGCGAGCTAATAGTGATTCTGGATATGCATGAATTCGGTGCGATGGGCAATGACCCGCAGGGAAATAAGGATAGGTTCCTGGCTTTCTGGCGTCAAATCTGTGAGCGTCTCAAGGATGCGCCCGACAGGGTGCTATTTGAGATATTGAATGAACCCAGCCGAAAGCTAAGTCCGCAGATGTGGAATGAGTATTTTCGCGAAGCACTTGCCATTATTCGCAAGACCAATCCGGCTCGAACCGTCATCATTGGACCGGCCAATTACAATTCGATTGGTTCTCTAAATGATTTGGACCTGCCGGAGGATGACCGCAATATCATTTTGACCGTGCATTACTACTCGCCTATGGATTTCACACACCAGGGCGCTGCGTGGGCAGGCCGCAAAGATAAGACAGGTGTCGAGTGGAAGGGCACCGAAGAGGAAAAGGCAGCTGTCGAGCGTGATTTTGCGAAGGCGCAGGCCTGGGCGAAGGAGCATAAGCGGACGGTCTTTTTGGGAGAATTTGGCGTGTATGACAAAGCGCCGCTGGAATCGCGGATGCGGTATCTAAAGTTTGTTACCGGTGCTGCAGAGAAATCAGGCTGGAGCTGGGCGTATTGGCAGTTTGACAGCGATTTTATTTTATACGATGTTACAAAGGAAGAATGGGTCCAGCCTGTGCGGGATGCTTTACTCCAGAAGTGATAAGTTGCACAGGCTTCCAGCCTGTGAGGACACGGCCAAGATGGCCGTGCTACCTGTTGAAGGAGATTCACTATGAATAAAAAACCTGGTCGTCGAGAGTTTTTAGGGGCCGCTGTGGCGGGGGGATTGCTCAGTTCTATTTCCATAGCGCAAGAATCGAATAAGCCGGACGCACCGTCAAGCCGCGAGGTGCGACTTGAGTTTCTCCGTCCAAAAGAGATAACAGAGGCGCAGACCGCCTGCCCGACAATCTTCCAGCCGCTTGGAACGATTGAATGGCACGGCGTGCACAATGTCGTAGGCGTTGATGCAGTCAAGGCAGAGGCACTTTGTATTCAGGCGGCCAGAAAAGGAGGAGGCTTAGTTGCGCCAACGCTGTATGGGGGTGTCGGAGGTATGGATGAGCCGCATACGTTTGTTATGGAGCCGGAAAACAGCGTTTTTTCAAATCTGCTTCGTCCGTGGCTTGAGCAGCTTTGCCGGGAAATGGCTCGTGACGGATTCCGTGCGATTATCATTCTCACCGGCCACTATGGCGCAGCGCAGCAAATCGTAGTCCGCGAAACGGCGGTTCGTATGAGCCGTGCGCTGGGAATTCCGGTACTCGGCACGCCTGAGTATATCCTCGCAATGGATGCCAACTACACCGGCGACCATGGAGCTTGGGGCGAGACGTCACTTATGATGCACCTCTATCCCGATACGGTTGACCTTTCACGGCTGGGCTCGCCTCCTCACAAGGGTGTCGGGGGACGCGACCCGAAAGAAGCTTCTGCAGAAGACGGCCGCCTTATCACTGACACCATTGTATCGCGACTGGCAGTTCTTTCGCAGAAAATGCCGAACTGGGATTATAAGATGCTGGATAGCTTCATCGACGCCGAGGCGGCCCTCGTTGCCAGGCAGCTTTCAGCGCCGAGAGGCAAGGAGGCTATATGGACTGCCTGGCGTAATATTGCTAGCGCAATGCGTAACTATGGCAAACAGCTTGCCGAAGAACGTTTTGAAGACATCAAGTCATCTATTGCTAAACTGTGATTCAGATATGGCCTATCTGCGAGAATTACGGTTTGTCTCTATAACCGTGTCAATGGTGCGGGGGTCTGCATATCAGATACACCACGGTGAGCGCATCGCGCGGTAGCGCAGGCGGTTCGCCTCTTCATCGCCGATAAACTCTTCTTTGGCCGGGTTCCACTTTAATGACCGCTGCAATTTATGCGCAATGATGGCCAGATGTCCAAGAGATGCCGAGCGATGACCAATCTCCTCGCTGGAGCTTGGCTGCTGGCGCGTTTTGATGCACTGGAGCCAGTTATCGTGATGGTTGTTCTCGCCGATGTTCACTTCTCTGGTCTTTAACTTCATTTCCTCGAAAATATTTTCAGGGCCGCCCTCAACGGGCCCGCCGGTTGACATCGACGTAGCCCAGCCCCGTTCTCCGACAAACACCCCTCCGAAATTTCCTGCTAATCGGGCTGTTGGAGGAACGGCCTTATAGACATCCTTCACCATTTGCCAGTCGTCAACCAGGTGAAGTAAAGTTCCGTTGGCATATTTGTATGTGAGGGTCGGGTACTCTTTGGCGCTGGGATGGATAATCTCCACCGGCCCGCTGTTCTCCGTTCCAATCGCATACTGAATCACATCTACGCTGTGAGAATGATGCCAGGTTACGGAAGCAGCGCCGAAATCCTCACAGAATGACCACGGCACCACGCCCGGAGAGGGATTGATGTGGTAGAGACTGTTGTAAGGGTGCCAGAGAGCCGGGCCGACCCATAAGTCCCAGTCCAAACCTTCCGGCACAGGTTCAGCGGGCAGGGCAAAATCCAGCGGCGTATATGAGCTGCCGGTCCTCTCGACATCCATTATCTGAGCGTAAGGGGCAAACCTTCCTGCTCCGATGAAGCCGGCAAGGTTGCTCCACAAAGTGAAGACTGATTTGACCTTGCCCAATCCGCCTGCGCGGACAAACTCGCAGACCCGACGAATTGTGGGAATAGAACGATACTGGGTTCCTGTCTGGAATATGCGGCCATATCTACGCACAGTCTCCACTAATTGACGTCCTTGGCGGATTGTTATCGAGATGGGCTTTTCGCAGTAGATGTCCTTGCCTGCCTTTGCTGCGTCAATCGCCTGCAATGTGTGCCAATGGTCGGTCGTAACGATGACCACGGCATCGATGTCCGGCCGAGCCAGAAGCTCGCGATAGTCATTATATGCTTCGCAGCCATGATAGGTGCCGCTGGAGGAGTCGGCAGCGTAAGTTTCCTCCACGTGACGTTTGCCGTTTTCGCGGCGCTGGCGGTCAACATCGCAGACAGCCAACACTTGAAAATCTCTGTCACCAGAAAGGCGGTGCAAATGGCCGCCGCCCATCAGGCCATTGCCTATCAAGCCTACCGTTACCCGTTCGCTCGGTGCTGTGCTGCCATCTGCGCCGAGGGCTGAAGAGGGGATAATCCTCGGCGTAAAGACGATTCCTGAAAGCGCAGCCGTGCGGCCTAAAAACTGGCGCCGCGAAATTCGGTTCTCCATTCGTGTCATAGTTTACCTTTCTTTGCAAGCTGGATGCTGACGTTGTTAAAAAACTCAATGCTCTGAGCAATTTCAGACATTGAGATGGACTTATCGTGAGGGTATTCGATACTAAACATTGTTGGCTTGAGACCGAGGCGGTGGATTTGGTCTAAAACCAACTTGATTGTTTCATCGCTGTTGCTGATTGTCTTATCCTGCTGGTAAGTATCGAGGATTAGAAGGCGGTCGCGAAGTATCCGAATAGCTTCGATAGGGCTAATGCCTGAGCGCAACCAAAAATCAAGACTACCGCAGGCGCCAATCCGTTTACTATGGCTTTGGCAGAGTTTCAGAACCTCTTCAGGATTGCTATATTGCGGTGAGGTTTTCCGGCCAAAACAGGTGATGGCTAAATTTATATCGTACTCGTTACAGAGCCGTTCGATTGTATCCAACATATCTGGTCGTGGCTCGTCAATGAAGGTCTCAATGCCCATTTTTCGGCCAAACTCGAAGACCTTACGATAGCCAGCCTCGTCCGCCATATATCCGGCGGATAAATCGGATGGCGTATTGTGAATGTGATACGTCAGCAGACGAACGCCGGCCGAATCCAGCTTTAACCGAATCTGCCTCAACTCATCATTACTGAGATGTTCATCGAATTTCTTAGTGATATCGCGGCTGACGGTCTGAAGATTCGAACCGCCGATATATAATAGGCCAAGTTCTGCTGTCTTGTCGATGGCCTCGAAGAGTGTGAAGTTGTCAAAAGAGACCGGTGTCCCTCCCAGACGCCAGCCAAGCTGCTCCTGCGAGCGGGAAGCCGGCGTCAATTTGGCGCTTGGGGTCGTCGGCGCCGGCAGGTCGCCGAGGACAAATTGAATAGCGGCGAGGTAGAATTGCAAAAACTTTGTGTCCCAAAAGACGTAAGGGTTGTGCGCAATCGTGCAGTAGAAAATGCGTCCTCTGCCATATTGCCGCACCCACGCCAGCGCATAGTCGTTGTCCTCGCGGAAGCAATCGCCACGAGCTTGTCCCTGATTAGTGTCGGTTTTGTCGGTGTCGATGCTAAGTAGCACGCGGACTTTTTGTCTTGAATATGGCTCGTGAAACCGAAAGAACTCATCGCGGTACTCGAAGCCCTTGCCATCGAAGGGCTGATTGAGAGGATGGCCTGGGTCATCGAGCTTGATGAAGACGTGCTCGGAACTATCGCGGTGGTTCGCGCCTCGAGCGCCGAGCATTATGCCGAACTCCGGCCAATCCTCATAAGCGCCGGGCCAGCGAGTGAAGGCGACCGATGTCCCGTGCACACCGAGTAGTCCTCCGCCGCCATAGACAAATTCAATTAGGCTTTGCCTCAAGGCAGGGTCTTCAAAGAGATTGCCTACGGTATTATTAAGAAAGACGGCATCAAAACTTTTGAGATTTTCAGGTTTGAAGACCGATGGGTCTCTGCTGATTACTGTTTCAAAAGCGCCTGTCTTTTCACCCATCAGCGTCCAAGCCAGATTGGCAGTTTTGATGGAGGGGTGCCCGCCGTATCCGACATTGAGGTCGAAAATCAGAAGTTTCCGAGACTTGCGAGGAGTAACGAATGCCTTGGTCGGAATCACCGCCTCAATCCGTTGCTGCTCCTCAGGCTCGATGGTCACCTGCTCCCCGCCATACGTCTGGCGGGCAAGCCCCAGCCACGGTGCTATGAGTGTCCCAGCCGCCGTAGCAGCGCTGCCCATAAAATCACGCCGCGTCATGCCTCGAAATAAAGGACAGGATGGACTGCTCATATTTCTGTCCACGCACCTGGAATAGGCACCGGATAGTGGCCCTGCGCATCGGCTCTGACGGGTGCCGGGCTTTCCCTTGTCAGGCTGTCCACATTCGAGCAAAATTTGAAATCGGAAGATGTAACTTCGTCCCAGGTAACAATCCTGTTACAGTGAACCGCTGCGCGTCCCATTATGGAGGCCAGGTTCGAAAATGCAGCTCTCTTGACCTCGTTGTGCGGCCGGTCCTGACGTATTGCGGATAGCAACACATCCCACTCTACTTGGTATGGACTTAACTTTTCCTTCTCAGGCCGCCAGGTGATGTTGTCGTTGGATATATGCTGGTCTTTATAAATCTGCACCGTCGGGGCGTGAACGTTGCCTGAGAACTGTGCCGCACACTTTGTGCCATGCACAAAGGTAGCGAAATCATCGTAGCATTTCGGTATTGCACGGCTGTTGACGAGTGCCTTTGTGCCATCGGCAAAGGTGTATTCGATTGCATAGATATGGAGGTTCTGGCTGCAATCGATGCTATTCGGCTCGCGTCCACCCATGCCGTGCGCAGAAACGGGCCACGCATCCTTAATCCAGCAGCACTCATCAACCTGATGTATCATCATCTCGATAAACCAGCCCGAGGAGACCCACATAAAGAAATAGGGACGGCGGATTTGCCAGAGAAGCTCGTTATCCTGGCCTTTGAATGGCTCCATTCTGGCGCCGGGGTCCATCCGGTATGCGCGGATAAGCTGGATGTCGCCCAGAGCGCCATCGCGGATTTTCTGGATTAACGCCTGCCGAGCGGACGAATGTCGGCACATAAGTCCGCAGGCGATTTTGAGGTTCTTTTTCTCTGCTGCCTCGCCCAGGCCCAGTATTCGCTTGGTGCCTCCCGGGTCGGGCGCAAACGACTTCTCCATAAAGACATTCACACCCTTCTCGATGGCATATTCCAGATGAGGCGGCCTGAAAACTGAGTGAGTGGCCTGTATCATAACGTCGCCCGGACGCAGGCAGTCGATGGCCTTGCGATAAGCATCGAAGCCGACAAATCGCCGCTCCGCCGGCACATCTACTCGGTCACCAAATCGTTCGCTGAGGGCTTTGTATGAGCCTGACAGCCGGTCCTCGAAGATGTCGGCCATAGCAATAAGTTTGGTCGGTCCGGTCGATGAAGAAAGTGCGTCGGCGACCGCGCCGCTCCCTCGCCCGCCGCATCCGACTAACGCAAGCCGTATCGTGTTGTCTTCGGCAGCATATATCCTGGGCAAAGCGATGCTGGCAAGGACAGAGCCTGCGGCCACTTTTCCAGTCTGTGCCAGGAAATGTCGGCGTGAGGATTTGTTTAGTTTTGTCGGCGATGAACGTAATGTCTGATGTCTGGTTTCTCGTTTCATACTTACTCCTTTGAAAATGGTTTCGTCCCGCACCAATTGACTGTTCGGTAAGGTCTTTGCAAAAATTATGATTACAGACGTAATCGGCTTACAGCGTGGCACGGGCTTCCAGCCCGTGAAGACCAGACACGGCCAGGATGGCCGTGCCACTCTAACGGGCTAAACCATATCTGTAAAACCTGGTTTGGGCACAGGATATGTGCCGTCGGCATTAGCCTTAACCGGCGGTTCCATACCGTCATGGCAATCTTGCGGCTTAGGCGGGTAATAGAAGTCCGACTTATTAACCTGTTCCCACGTAACCTCTTTGCCTGTGTAACAGGAAATCTGTCCCATCACGGTTATCATTGTGCTGCGTGCCATGTAGTCGCCGTTGTTGACAGGTTTGCCCGAGCGAATCGCAGCGAAAAGCACATCGTGCTCTTTCTGGTAAGGGTTGCATTTTCCTTCCCATCGCCAATTTGTTTCTCCCCATATTCGGTACTGAAGAAGTGACGCTTTGCCTTTGCTGCCAAACACCGTGCTGGAATTATTGTCGTAGCATCCATTCGTTGTGCGGCAGAAGGCGTAGGCAGGCACGCCGTTCTCAAATTCATAAACAACGGAGTGGTGGTCGAACACGTCGCCATAGAGGGGCTCGGTCATCGAAGAGCGTCCGGCCAAACCGTGGCATTTTACGGGCGCCTGGTTGTGCATTACCCAACTGGTGCGGTCCAGATTATGCACCAGTGACTGCGGGACATCATCTCCCGATAGCCAGCGGAAATGATACTGGGTGCTGCATTGCCACAGCAGTTCAGACAATCCTTCCTTGCGCGGGATAATACCGTACGGGCCGCGAAGAAAATTTTCTTCAATTGCAACCACATCGCCGATGGCGCCGTCGTGTATCCTTTTGATAGTTTCGATGTACCCATCGTGGTATCTGCTTTGTAGCCCCGAAACCAGGCACAGCCCTTTCTCTTTTGCCAGCTCGCCCGCTCGCTGCATTAGCTTGACGCTGGCAGGGTCGATGCCGTGAGGCTTCTCTACGAAGACGTGCTTTCCGGCCTGGATTGCCGCCATTGCATGGAACGGGTGAAACTTGGCCGCGTTGGCAATCACCACCACATCCGACGACTCAATCACCTTCTTGTAGCCGTCGAAGCCGGCGAAACAATGGTCGTCATCGACCATAACCTGTTCTGGTTTCTGCTCTTTTAGAATCTGCCGCTTCTCTTTTACACGATCCATAAAGATATCACACATTGCAACAAGTCGTGCCCCGGAATCTGCGGTAAGCGCCTCAACTGCAGCGCCGCTGTTGCGTCCGCCGCAGCCAATCATACCAACGCGGATGATATCGCTGCCTGCTGCATACACGCTGCGAGTTATATCCGATGCTCCCAATACGGCAGCCGATGCCGCCGCTGTTGTCGCCTTCAGGAAATCACGCCGCGTTGTGCCAGGGCCTTTATCTAATTTTCTTAAATGTCCCATATCAGCTCCTTTTTCAATATTTCTTTGTTAGATTGACTCGCTTCCATTTCCAATCGAGATTCTTTCTGAATATTGCGCTGGAAGCCCGTGCCGCGGCGGCTTACCCGTAGCCGCGCGGGAACGGGGCCGCCAAACAGAACCTTAGTATTCACGGTCTTTGAGGATACCCGGTTGCGGGACGGGATATTTGCCATCGGCCCCGGCCTGCAAAGGCGCCGCAGAAGCCATCGTCAGCTTATCAACATCGGGAGCAAACTCCTGTTGGCAGTTTAGCATCTGTTCGTAGGTGATAATCTGGCCGGTGTGAGCGGCCATACGACCCATAGAGCTAACCAGACTGGCTATAGCACCGCGTTCGGCCTCGTTGTAGGGCTTATCCTCACGAATGGCGTCAATCAGGTCATCCCATTCAAGCTGATAAGGACTTTGCTCAGGCTGCGGGAATGCCCATATCAGGTCGTCCTTTTCCATCTTGTGCCCTTTGTAGGTGCGGACCTTGCCCGGTGTATGAGATGAGGTTGAGATGACAGCCGAGCCTTTTGTCCCGTGGGCATAACTGGAGAAGCCGCCCTGACAGCCTTCCATATTCCGGCCATAGTAGAAAAGTTTGGTCCCATCGGGATAAGTATATTCAACCGCGTAGTTATCTAAATTCTGGTCAACGGAGTCGCCGCGATAGTGCCTGCCGCCGGTAGCGTGTGCCTCGACCGGCCAGGCGCCTTTCATCCAGGAACACTCATCAATCTGGTGGATGTAGTAGTCGCTATACATACCGCCGCTGGCCCACAGGAAGCTGTGGAAGCGCTGGACCTGATAGAGCAGCTCGGTCATATTGCCGGGCTTGGGGCCGGTCGTGGCCGCCCTGCCGCCCATTCGGTAGGCCCTGAGCATAACGATGTCGCCGATTTCGCCTGACTTGATTCGGTCGTAGAGCTGCTGCCTTCCTCTGCAGTGGCGGACCATCAGGCCCACGCCCACTTTTATATTTTTCTTTACGGATTCTTCGGCAAGCTTGAGGAGCTTGCGGGTAGTCGGGCCATCTACAGTGATAGGCTTTTCCATAAAAACATTGATGCCCTTCTCGATGGCGTAAGTAAAATGCACCCAGCGGAAGGCCGGGGGCGTTGCAAAAATCGCTACATCGCCTGCGCTAAGGCAATCCATCGCCTTTTTGTAACCGTCGAAGCCGACGAACCGCCGGTCTTCGGGCGCATCCACCTTATCAGGATGCTCTTCCTTCAAATTCTTGTAACTGCGGGCAACACGGTCACCGAATACGTCAGCCAGTGCGACCAGCTTGGTCGGACCGTTCTTGACGGACAGCGCCTCAGATGCTGCGCCTGTGCCTCTGCCGCCGCAGCCAATCAAGGCCACCTTAATGGTATTGTTCTCTGCTGCGTAGATTCGCGGAATAATCCCTGCCGCCAGAGTTGAGGTTGCAGCTATCCGGCCGGTATTCTTCAAAAACTCACGACGTGACGTGTTTTTTTCAGTGGTTTTGTTCATAGCAGATATTCTCCTACTAATGTTTCGACTCTGCTCACCATCCTGAGCGAAGTCGAAGGACTGGTCTCTAATTCAGATGTTACGCTTGTTCTAAACATTACCATTCACACTTGCCCAAATATTGTTCGGGCTATGCCGTAAGGCATCCCTAACGGGACATTGCTCCCATTATAGGTATGGCCCCACACTCTACAAGCACTTTTTCAAATCCTATCGCATAATAAAGCCGGACCATTTAGGGCAGTGCAACCATTGAGCGCCGGCTATGGGGCAATCATAAATGCACCTCTCCGGCTACGGCTCGGCCTTCGCCGAGACGAGTCATCACGCCCGACCCGGGATAGGCACAACGTTTTCTTTCGGGATTTCGACCGTGCCTTTCTCGAAGTCCTCGGCTGCCGGCTTTAAGGTGAGATTGTAATTCTTTGGATTAACTGACGGATCCTCCATAATTTCTTTCCAGGTAACCTGTTGGCCGGTGTAGGCGGAAATGCGGCCCATTACAGCCGTTGCAGTGGACTCAGCTACAGCCTTTGCCTGGTTAACGGGCTGGCCCTTATTGACATAATAGAGCGTATCGATTTGCTCCTGATAGTGACTGCCCTGTCCCTGGGGTAGGTCGGCTGGAATTGGTGACTGCTTGGGGTTGGGATAATCGCTGCCGTTCGTTCGGCCCTTCTCGAACACAAAGTCGTGCCCCGTCCAGTTCCAGCAGCCGTTGACCTGGCGGCACATCGAATGGATATGCACGCCATCGCCGTAGTCGTAGTCAATGTTGAAAAAGTCATACATATCGCCGGCATTGCGCTGCGCCCTACTGCCGAAGCCTACCGCACTGACGGGCGGCCTGTTGCAGAACCAGTTTGCGATGTCGATATTATGGACGTGCTGCTCGACAAGGTGGTCGCCCGACAGGGCTATCCAGTTCTGCCAGGTGCGCACGAGGTCATCAGCCGTCTTGGGATTGATGGGTTTTGTGGAAAACATAGAGGCGATACAGAACGAGACGCGGCCGGCATAAAGTTTGCCGAGCGCTTTTTCTACGACAACGGCCTGGTGGGTCTTGATAAAGTCCCAGTCGTGTCGCATCTCCGTGCCGGCGGTAATCACCAAACCTTTCTTTTCTGCCTCCTCGCCGGCAGCAATGACACGCCGGCAGCCGGGCGGGTCAACGGCAACAGGCTTTTCAATAAAGACGTGCTTGCCGGCTTTTACGGCGGCCTCAAGATGCAGCGGCCTAAAGAGCGGGGCAGTCGCCATAAGGATAATCTGCGCATCGGTCTCCATAAGGGCCTGATAGCAAGTCGGCCCGCCGAAGCAGCGTTCAGGCGGAACGTCCAATTGTTTCCCTGCCTGAAGCGCCCGCTCCTTAAAATAATCAGCGGTAGCAACGATTTTAACGTTGAAGCCGAGAATCTTGCCTGCTTCGAGCGCATCGGCAGCGGCGCCGCGACCACGGCCGCCGCAGCCGAGCAGCCCCACTTTGAAGGTCTTGCCTTGCCCTTTGGCGGTTGTTCCGAGAATGGTCGGGATGCTTAAGGCAGCGCCTGCGCCTACTGCGGTTCGCACAAAATCACGCCGCGATATGCCGTTAGGCATCCCTTCCGGGATTTTGTTTGGGTTTTTCATAAGACAGCTCCTTTCAAGGGTTACTGAATTCATTCCCGTTTTAGAGTCGTTAGCAAAAGGACGACTGACTGAGCTTCGAATTAAAAAATAGTCTTAGCTTCTGCCTGTATGATTTTACTTTCGGACTACTTTCTTTCAAGCATAGTTTTTGGCTTTAGCTGCACTTAGTTACCATTAGACTGGTCAGATATGTGAGATTCGCTTACAATATGAGCCGTTAGCTTAAACTTTTATAAGGTGTCAGATTATAAGGCCCAAACCGGTGAAATCAGCAAAGGCAAGCCCCTGCACCATACGGTGCTGGGCAAGTATCGTTGCCATTTTGGTCTTGTTTGTTTCGAGCTGCTTTGCCTCGGTCAAAACAGGTTTAGACAATTGTCTCGCATATAAACACATATTTAGCGGCAAGCGCATCGGCATCATAGCCAATCACACCTCGTTCGACAGCAATGGTAAATACATAGTCGATATCTTTAATGCAATGCCCAATGTAACCGTGACTGCTCTTTTTAGTCCTGAGCACGGCCTGTATGGAGCAGAAGAGGCAGGAAGGGAAATCGACAGCACTATCGACCCCAACTACAAAATACCCGTGTTCAGCCTTTATGGTAACACGCGTAAACCGACTCGCGATATGCTGAAAAATGTAGATATTCTTGTTTTTGACATTCAGGATATTGGAATCCGGTTCTACAATTATATCTATACAATGTCCCTGGCTATGGAGGCAGCAGCCGAACTCGGCAAAAGCTTTGTTGTCCTTGACAGGCCCAATCCGATAAATGGGCTGCACGTGGAAGGTAATGTCCTTAAGAGTGAGTTTGCCAGTTTCGTGGGCCTGCATCCTATCGCTGTGCGGCACGGAATGACCGTCGGTGAGCTGGCAAAGATGTTTAACGAAGAAGGCTGGCTTGCCCTTGCACCAGACGGTGCAGGGCTTGCAGATGGAATTAAGGCGAATCTTGCTGTCATACCTATGAATGGATGGCATCGCAGGATGTGGTATGACCAGACGGGACTACGTTTTATAAAACCTTCGCCAAATATAATCAGCCTTGAAACCGCAACCGTTTATCCGGCGATTTGTCTATTGGAGGGAACAAATGTCTCGGAGGGAAGAGGCACTAACCTGCCATTCAATCAATTTGGTGCACCGTGGATAAATGCGGAGACTTTAGCTACTCGACTTAATGACTTGAGCTTGGACGGCTTTAGATTTGAGCCGAAGGTCTTTACGCCGACCTCTTCGAAATACGCCGCTCAGACCTGTCAGGGCGCCGCAATTTTGGTAACGGACAGGAACATAATTGAACCTTACTGGAGCGGCATCCAGGTTGTAGATACCATTTATCGAATGCACCCTGACAAATTTGAATGGAAAGCCGAACATTTCGACCGCCTGTGCGGAACTTCTGCGATTCGAGAGGCCATAATAAACCACTCTGACCTCAAAGAGCTTAAAAAAAGCTGGCAGCCGGAGCGGACAGCTTTTCTGAAAGTTAGAAGCAAGTATCTTATTTACTTACCAGAGCGCAAAGTATAAAATTAATCCGCCGAACGTCTGGCGGATTAAAGTTGTAAAGCACGGTTGCGTTAAACGTCCGACGATAGACAAAACGAGCAGCGCAACCGTTAAACAAGGTGGTTTTGCAGATGGTCTGGCCGAACTGGTAGGTGAATAGATGATGGAAGTATTTTGGTCAAAAGTGGTTCTCATTGGACTGTTGATGACAGGACCAGCCTCGAATCTATCTATCGGGGCGGATTTGCACGTTTGGACACTAACGAGAACCGAGCGAGTGCTTCGAAGCAGCTCGCCCGGCGACTCGCATGAAGTAAAACTGGCCGCAGCAAGAAATGAATGGGAGAGCTTTCAAATCCTCATACGCTCAGACCAGCAAATCAAAGGAGTCCGCGTGGAAGCCGGCGAACTGCGTGGACCTGACAGAACTGTGTTAGATACAAGCCACGCATATCTTTTCCGCCAGCACCAGTTCCACATCGAGGCCGGCACATATCGAAATGAGGGATTCAAACCAGACTGGTTCCCGGACCCTCTCATTCCTTTCCAGCACCCGGTTTCAGGAGAGAAATTGGAAGCTGCGCGATTCAAAGCGGTGCCCTTCGACTTGCCGGCTAATGAAACCCACGGATTTTGGGTGGACATTTATACACCGGCCAATGCGAAGCCAGGCGAATATCGCGGGATTTATCGCGTTACATCCGAGAGCGGCCAGTCGTTGGAAATTCCCGTCTCGCTGACCGTGTGGGATTTCTCCCTGCCTCGCGTATCGACGCTGGTAACAGCCTTCGGCTCACCGGCACAGCGGATGAGGGATTACTACCGGCAGCGGGCCAAGTCAGGCAAAGAGCCTGAGCCTAAAGACTGGACAGCCATAGAGAATCAGTGTGCGCAACTGCTTACGGAGCATCGAATAAATGCTACACCCCCATCAGAGTATCTGCGGCCTGTCGCTCAGCCCGATGGCTCATTTCGGATTCCAGCAGAAAAACTACAGGCTCTGCGCGAATTTGTGGACCGCTACCACGTCAATGCCCTCCAGATTCCCCACCCCGAAAGCGTGGTCAAAGACCCCGAGCTTGAACGCGACAGGTTAAAGGCATGGCTGGCTGCATTTGACCAGGCGGCCAAAGAACTTAACCGACCATACATTGTCTTCTACACCTACCTGAAGGATGAGCCCAACACCGAGGAGGATTACCACTACGTGCAAAAGTGGGGCCGAGCCATTCGCGAAGCTAAATCCATCGTCAAGGTTCTGGTTGTGGAGCAGACCTGGACATCGCCAGGTGAGGGCGGCGCAGACAGCGCCTGGGGCGACCTCTACGGAGCAGTGGATATTTGGTGTCCACTTTTCTCTCTGCACAAACAGGATAGCGCCGCTCAGCGACAGGCCCTCGGTGAAATGGTCTGGACCTACACCGCCCTGTGCCAGGGCGAGCCTACTCCCTGGTGGCACACCGATTATCCGCTCCTCAACTACCGAGTGCCGGCCTGGATTGCATGGAGATATAAAATGAAAGGGCTTCTCTACTGGGGCGGGATGTCCTACTGGCGAGAGGTGGATGACCCCTGGACGCAAGCCGACACCTACCACGACAAGCTGGTCTTCAATGGCGAAGGTTCGATTGTCTATCCCGCCCGTCCGGTGGGCTACGATGGCATCGCATCCAGCTTACGTCTCAAAGCCCTGCGGGATGCCATCGAGGACTATGAATATCTGGTTATTCTCGAACAACTGGGCCAAAGAGAAGCAGCAGAGAAGCTCGTGATTCCGCTGGCGGAGTCGTGGTTCCAGTGGGAGAAGGACCCAGCGGACTATGAAACCGCCCGAACAAAACTGGCTGAAATGATTATGGCGGCAGCGAAGCCTCGCCACAGCGCTGTTCTACTCCGGTTATTCCAGGTAAACTGAATGAAATGCGAGTCATCGCAGGCTGATTTGCTCAATTAATTGCTCATAAAAATTGGGGGACAGAATATTCCTTAATCCCGCTTATGTTTCGCCTAAACAGATACAATTATTCACCCCGTTAGAAAAACAGGTTTCCTTCCCCGTAGTAGGAACTATGAATGAAGTTTCTTTTCTAACGGGGTGAACTTCGAACTTGTCCTGTGCCTACCCGGATTAAGGTTTTTCCTCAGGCTTACGGATAGTCAGTATGAAAGGTTACTGCTATTGCTTGGTCCAGAGCCAGCAGCGGATGATGGCCAATAGGTCATCGCCATTTACTTTATTGTCCAGAGTAACATCTGTCCCGGCGCACCAATCAGGAGATGCGCAGCCGGACTGGAGCCAATGCTCAGCTAAAATCGCAATGTCGGCAAAATTAACCCGGCCTCTCCCGTCAATATTTGCCAGCGGGCACTTGTCCTCCTTGATGCCCGTCCAGAGAATTGATACAGGCAGTGCCAGGTCATTGTCGGGATGTGCGACAGGGTCATAAAGACAATTCGCATCGACCGGGCCTGCGGCCCCTTGTGGAATCCTCGCAAGATAAGGCCTGCAGAAATCAAAGTCGTTTAAGTATTCTGGGATATCTGTCATCTTAAATCCGACAACCCATAATGTGCCGCTGTCAGTGTCTTCTGTTATACCCGTGATATGCCCCATACTATTTATCCGGATGGTTTTGATAATTCGATTGACTGTAGCAGACAAGGCTGTCTTTGAGATTGGGTTTGATTGGGTTTGTTTTATTGGTTCATTGTTCATAGTTATTTGTTCATAATCCTTTGTTAATAAGAAGGTTGTGTTCATTTTGTTGCTGCGCAAATTGGCTTTGTTTGGGTTTGTTTTGCATATTGGTAATTGGTTATTGGTAATTGGTAACTGGTTATATAGGCGGAGGTTACGTTCATTTGAGTGTCCAGCAAATTGGCTTTGTTTTGCATAATTGACTCATAGCCACAGAGTAAATGTGTATTTTGGTGTGACGACAAGAGATAGGTAACACAATACAGACAAGACATAGGTAACACTTTAGAGTAAAAATGGCTGAGGTCTAATTAGGAGGACTTAGCCATGGCATGGAAAAGAGTGGAACCTATGG
>Ga0315279_10003220_pt1 | contig 23129 bp, 19 predicted proteins | sample YL17G06_20_MG_FD_203694 | JGI IMG/M metagenome (GOLD analysis project Ga0315279, IMG submission 203694) | Sediment microbial communities from Yellowstone Lake, YNP, Wyoming, USA - YL17G06_20 | ecosystem: Environmental > Aquatic > Freshwater > Lake > Sediment | place: USA: Wyoming | collected... | reverse complement strand
GTCAACAGGGGGGCGCAGGGCGGCCGGTTGGAGGTCGTCGCCCCCGAGCCGGGATCGGTGATAAGGGCGGGGGCCACCTACGTGGTGAAATGGCGCACGCCGGTATTGGCGGGGCGGTTGCGCGTGCTGGAATCTTACGACGACGGGCAGACCTGGTCGGACATCGCGCCCGCCAGCGTGGCCGACATTCGCAAGGGCGAGATTCGCTGGACGGTTCCCTTCTCTATTTGGGGCAGGGGCGGCAAGACGATCCATCTTCGCGTGATCGGAATGGACGACCCGCAGTTGGTTGCCGATGCGGGCCCGTACGAGGTAGTGCGCAAGGGCCCGGTGCGTCCGGCGCCTGCCGCCACCACCGGCCCGGCGTCCAGGCCGGCGAAAGAGTGAACCGCGATGACGGCCTGTCAGGGCCTCAGCACCACTCTCAGGGCCTCTCCTCGCTGCATCAGGTCGAAGGCCTGATGGATTTCCGACAGCGGCAGGATGTGGGTGGCGATCTTGTCGGCGGGTATTCGCCCTGAGGCCAGCATTGCCACCGCCGTGGCCACGTGGGCCGGCGTCGAGTCGCTGGTGCCGATGACTCGCAGTTCGTTGTAGTGAATTGCCCGGCTGTCCATCTGGAGGATGTGCTTGCCGGGCGGCAGGGAGGCGAACAGGCAGACCGATCCGCGTTTTCGGACAAGGTGCACGGCCTGCTCCTGCGGCGCCGCGGCCGGGGCGGCGACGATCGCCACGTCGGCGCCGATTCCGCCGGTTGCGTCCTTGACGATCGCCGCAAGGTCCTGCTTGTCGGGGTTGACCAGGATGTCGCAGCCGAAGGGCTCGGCCATAGCAAGCCGCCGCGGGCTTACCTCGGAGAGGATGATCTTGGCGGCGCCCATTCCGCGCGCGACGCATACGTTGATGAGCCCCATTGGCCCGGCCCCGAGGACGACGACCGTGTCGCCCTCGCGGACGCCGCAGTTCTCGACGCAGTTGACGGCGCAACTGACGGGTTCGGCCAGGGCGGCGTGCTCGGCCGGCAGACCTGGCGGGACGGCAATAACGTGCCCGTTGACCAGGGCCCGCTCGGGGATGACGACGAACTCAGCCATGCCGCCGGGATAGGAAAAGCCCATGGGCGCCAGGTCGGCGCACACGTTTGGCCATCCGCGGCGGCAGTATTCGCACTGGCCGCAGGAGACGGTCGTGGCCATGACCACCCTGTCGCCGACGGCCAGGTTGCCGGCTTTGGCGGCCGGGCCGATCTGGCGGATGATCCCGGTGAACTCGTGGCCCATTGTGAGCGGCGGCTTGATCCGCGGGTTGCCGACCTTGGAACTCTTGAGGTCCGAGCCGCAGACGGCGCAGGCGTCGACCTGGACGAGCATCTCCGCCTCGCCGCACCGGGGAACTGGCACCCGCTCGACGCGGACGTCGCCGGGGGCGTGAAAAACGACGGCTTGCATTGTGTTGGTCATTACTATCCCTTCCCACGGGGCAAAAGAAAAAGAAGAAACATTAGAGGGGGATTACATGGATTAAGAGATTAGAGGATTAAGAAACTGATAAATGCCTCAATCCATGTAATGCTCTAACCTGCCTGCCGGCAGGCAGGTCCATGAATCCCGCTCCAGCCTTTGTTTCTTCTTCTTCTCTCTGTGCCTCTGTGTCTCTGCGGTAATCATCTTTGTCGTGTCAGTAAGTCGCGGCCGGGTCGGCCGGGGCGTTCTCGCAGATGGCCTTGGTCCCGCCGGCCGTGCCGAGCCGCGAGCAGCCCTGCTCGAGGAATCCGACGGCCCCGAGGTAGTCCCGGACGCCGCCGGACGCCTTGACGCCCATTGTCGCGCCGACTGTCTTGACCATGACTTCGATGGCCTCGGGAGTCGCCCCCGGTCCCACGTCGGCGAAGCCGGTGGAGGTCTTGACAAAGCTCGCGCCGGCGTCCCGCGCGATCTCGCAAGCCTTGGCGACCTGGTCGAGCGTCAGGTACGTCGATTCCAGGATGACTTTCACCAGCACGCCCTTGCCCTTGGCCTCGGCCACGACGCCGGCGATGTCACGCTTTACCCACTCGTAATCGCCGCTGAGGAACTTGCCGACGTTCATCACCATGTCCAGTTCCTTGGCGCCGTCAGCGATGGCGAGCTTCGCCTCCAGTGCCTTGGTCTGGGGCTTGTGCGCGCCGTGCGGGAAGCCGATGACGGCCGAGACGTCCACGCCGCTGCCCGCCAGTTCCTTGGCGGCCAGGGGCACGTCAGACGGGCGGACGCACACCGTCGCCACGCCGTACTTCCTGCCCAACGCGCAGGCCTCGATGATGTCCTTGTCGGTCAGGTTGGCCTTCAAGGCCGCGTGATCGAGGGTCTTGGCGATCTTCTCTTTTGTCCACTTCATTTGGATTCTCCGGTTAAAAGAAGAAGGATTTCAACGCAGAGCACGCAGAGAACGCAGAGAATGTATAGGAAAAGATAAGAAGAATCCCCCTCACGATTTTGTTTCTTCTTCTTCTTCTTCTTCTCTCTTCCTTCCTCTGCGCTCTCCGCGTGCTCTGCGTTGAACCCGCTTCTGTTTCAGTGCATTTCTCTTCCGCCGGTGATGTTGACGGCCTGCCCGGTCATGTAGTCGGCGCCCTTGCTTGCCAGGAACACCGTCACCGCCACGACGTCCTCAACGGTCGCCAGGCGCTTCAGCGGGACCTTCGAGGTGAACTTCTTGACGACTTCCTCGACGGGCAGCTTCATGTTCTCGACGTAGTCGGCCGAAACGTTCTGCCAGACGCCCGTGTCGGCCGTGATGCCCGGGCAGACGCAGTTGACGTTGATATGATGGTCCGCCAACTCGAACGCCAGCGCCTGCGTCAGGCCGATGATGGCGGCCTTTGCGGCTGAGTATGCGGTCATCAGCGCCGAGCCCGTTTTGCCGGACTTGCTGGAGAAGTTGACGATCTTCCCGCCGCCGGATGCCTTCATTATCGGCACTACCATCTTTGTGAACAAGAACGTGCCCTTGCAGTTGACTTCGAAGACGAAGTCCCACGTCTTCTCGGACATTTCCTCGACGGGGCCGCCCTTGCCGACGGTGCCTGCCACGTTTATGAGCACGTCGATCCGCCCGCCGAAGGCCGCCTTGGCCGCCTCGACGACCCTGGCGACCTGGTCGGCCTTGGTGCAGTCAGCCGCCAGGGCCTTGCACTTGGGGCCAAGCCCTTTGGCGATGGCGTCGAGCTTTGCCTGGTCGAGGTCTGTAATGAACACGCTCGCGCCCTGCTCGCCCAGGCGCCGTGCCAGGCCCTTGCCGATGGTTCCCGCCGCCCCTGTCACCAGGGCGACCTTGTCATCAAACTCCACGGGGATCTCCTTCGGTTAATGCTGAATGCCGAATGCTGAATGCCAAATGCCAAATGCCAAATGCCGAATGCCGAATGCCAAATGCCGAATGCCAAATGCCGAATGCCGAATGCTGAATGCCACCAATGCCATGAATGCCATGAATGCCAGACTGAATGCCACCAATGCCATGAATGCCAAATGTTGAATGTTCAATGCCCAAGTCGGCTACCGGCTACCGGCTACCGGCTACCGGCTACCGGCTACCGGCTACTGGCTACCGGCTACTGGCTACTGGCTACCGGCTACTGGCTACTGTCCCACCTTAATGACCGACAGTGTATGCGGCTTGTCGTAGGTGTTGCCGGCCAGGGGCAGGTCGATGTTGGACACGTAGACCTTGCCGTCGCGTACGCACGGCTCGCTGGGCCGGTCCAGCAGGCCGCCCGTGCCATCGGTGTTGCCGTTCTTGGCGATGGTGGTCACCCTGCCAGTGGCGAGGTTCACCCGGTGAATGGCGTTGCCCAGGAAGTCGGCCACGTACACGTCGCCCGTCTTGCGGTCCACGCTCAGCCCGTCGCAACTCTTCATGCCCTGGCCCTTGGCGACGACCTTCTGGCTGACGACCTTCCCGTCCGGGTCCATCTTGCCCAGGATTAGCTGGGCGTCGCCGAAGTTGCAGACGACCATGTTGCCCGCGTTGTCGAAGCCCAGGCCGTTGGCGCCGACCTGCCAGTCCTTGTTCTTCGTCGTGAAGTGGATCGCCAGGTGCGGGTCGGCCAGGACGAGAGAACCGGCCGTGACGTAGGGCTGAACCCGGTAGGGCTTGTCGCCCGACAGCTCGGAAATCTTGAAGCCGTACACGCCGCTGGGAACCGGATACGTGTTCGGGTCGATCTTGCTGTCGCAGACGTAAATCATGTCGCCGTGGGAAACCAGGCCGTTGGCCATCACAAGCCCGGTGACCACGATCTCGACCTTCTCGGCCTTGCCGTCCTTCATCACCACGCGGTAGACCCGCGACTTGTGCGCATCGGTGACGAAGCCCTGGCTGTCGGAAATGTACAGGTTGCCGTCCGAGCCCACCGCCACGCCGAGCGGGATGGCCCGCTTGGTGTCCGGATGCACGGGAAGCTTTACTATCTCGGTGATCTCGTCGGTCGGGCTGATGCTCAACATCACGGCCGGGTAGTTCGGGTCGTTGATGTTCGGCACCGAGAGGATGATGTTGCTGGTCTTCGGGTCAACCGTCATGCCGTCGGGCGTGTTGTACATCTCGGGCAGGTTCACGGCGATCGTCGGCTTGGCGATGTTCGCCTCGCACCCGCCGGCGAGCATCGCGCCAAGAACCGCCACCAGGGACAGCATTGTGTTTTTTCGCGTCATTTTCGTGCTCCTTTGTTATTGGCCTTTCAAAACCGGTTTCTCGCGAGGAGGCCGCGGAGAAGAAGAAACGGCTTTAGATCAGGATTACATGGATTAAAGGATTACATGGATGAAAGCATTTATTCTTTTTCTTAATCCATGTAATCCTTTAATCCATGTAATCCCCTTCAAAAGCTTCTTCTTCTTCGCCTCTGTGCCTCTGCGTCTCTGCGGTAATCTTCTTCTTTCCGTCAGGCCTTCCACGCCAGTTTGGCCCATGTCTTTGCGAGGGCTTTGAGTATCTTGTTATAGGCGGCGAGTTTGGCCTTATAGGTTTTGGCCAGGGCCTTGTTCGGCTCGTGCCGCCGGCCGATGCGGACCATCGCGGCGCAGGCGGCGGGGAAGTTCTCGTAGCACCCGGCCGCGACGGCTGCGCAGATTGCCGCGCCGAGCGCGCCGAGTTCCGTGCCGTCCGGTATTTCCACGGGGACCTGGAAGATATCGGCGAACATCTGCGCCCAGACCTTGGATCGCGCGCCGCCTCCGGTAAGGCGGATGCACTCGGGCATCTTTCGGTACTTCAGGAGCTTCTCGACGTGCCAGCGGTGCGAGAAGACCACGCCCTCGTAAATGGCCCGCACGACGTGGGCCCGCTTCTGCCAGCCGTCCAGGCCGATCAGGCACGCCTTGGCGTCCGGGTGGACGTTCGAGCCGTAGAGGAACGGCAGGAAGATCAGCCCGCAGTCGCCGGGGCCCGTGGAGGCCACCAGGTCGTTGCAGACGTCGTACAAGCTTTTGCCGCTCGCGCCCGCCGCCTGGCGCTCGGCCTGGAAGAACTCCGTGACTAGCCACTCGAGGTTGCTCGCCGACGTGGCTGAGCCCTCGAGCATCAGGTAATAGCCGTCCATCGCGTAGCAGGTGGTCATGAAGACCGCGTCGTCGGTTATCGGCGTTCGGGAGATGTACTGGTTGTTGCCCCACGTGCCGGCGACCATGCAGAGTTGGCTCTCGTCGGTGATGGCGGACGAGAGGGCACACGCGTCGATGTCGAACATCCCGCCCGCCACTTTCGTGCCCGCGGCCAGGCCCGTCTCGGCGGCGACCTCGTCCGTCACCTGGCCGCAGATGTCGGCCGAGCGGACCAGCGGGGGCAGCAGGCCGCGCATCTCGCCGATCCCGAAGGCGTCCAGAATGGACTGGTCGTAGTCCGCCGTGCCGACGTTCAGCAGGCTCGTGCCGGACATGTCCGTAATCTCCGCCGCGATCTTGCCCGTCAGGCGGAAGCGGATGTAGTCCTTGGCCATGAGGACCCACCCGGCCTTCTTCATCGTTTCCGGCTCGTTGTCCCGCAGCCAGGCCAGCAAGGCGTTTGGCTGGGCCGCCCAGATGCTCTGCATGGTCTTAGGGCGGATTGTCTTATCGAGGCCGTCTGCGTTCCACTTGTCGCTGTAGGCCCGTGCGCGGGCGTCGGTGGAACTGATGGCGTTGCGGACGGGCTTGCCCTGCTTGTCGACGAGGTACAGGCCGTTGCCGTGCCCGGCCGAGGCTATGCAGACGATGTCCCTGGGGTCGATCCTGGCCTTTGCCAGGACGTTTCGGATGCTCTCGGCCGTGGCGGCCCAGGAGGCCGTCATGTCCATCTCGCTCCAGCCCTGGTGCGGCGTGAGGGCGTCGATCTTCCGGCTGGCGACGGCGAGTTCCTTGCCGTCGAGAGTGAACAGGGCGGCCTTGGCGACTGTGCAGCCGTTGTCGGTTCCCAGCAGGTATTTGGGCATCGTGTTCTCCGTAGGGGCCGGGGCCGCGGGGGTGGCGCGTTCCCGGCCTGGCGGCGGCTACTTTCGGACTTCCTTGATCGGCTCGGCCAGCGCGTCGGGCGTGTCGGCGATCTCCATCACGCCGGCGTCGGCGGCGATGGTTGCGGGGGCCGAGGTGGTCTTATATCGGAACAGCACAGCCAGGCCGATCGTGAGCACGACCGAGCAGAGGACGGTGATCTGCCAGATGGGGCCCCAGTCATACGTTCGGTAGGCCGCGGCATTTGTGTAGAGCGTCAGGCCCTTCTCGCCAGAGGTCACCGTGATGTTGATCGGCGGAACCTTGTGGGTCTTCTCGTTGAGCTTCCGAGGCAATTCCACCGTCCTGGCCGCGATAGTCGTCTTTCCCGCCTGGAGGACCAGCACGTTCTTCTTCACGGAAAGGCGGACGGCATCGGGATCGCTGCCTGTTTGGAAGAGCGTGCCCGAAAGCACGTCGTCGGCAGGCTTGTTCGGGTCATCCACGGGGAAGGTAACGTTCGCCGAGAATGAAAACGCCTTGCCCACCGGCTTGCCCGCGACGTCCGCGAGGCCGCCGGAGTAAACCTCCCCCTTCGTCACGTCCGCCGAAATCCCCTTTTTCTTCGCCTCGGCGAGGATGTCCGCCCGGGCCTTCTGGTCCGCCGTCAGCAGTTCGACTTCCGTGGGGTTGATAGCCCGATCATAGAGTTTCACATCCGTGATCGCCACGGGCTCGCCCGTATTCGCATCGGTCGTCAGCGTCGTGTTTGTCTTGATCTCGCCGGCCGAGGCTACCTTGGCTACCGGCGTGGTAGTTTGGCTGTACTCGCCAATCAGCCATTCGTTGAAGAAATTACCTCCCAGCAGGCCTACGCCGAAGGTGATCAGGAACAGCAGTCCCTGGGCCTGTGCCTTGAGCTGCTTGGGGGCGCCCTTGTCGACGTATACCTGTCCACCGACGAAGAAGAACCCGAAGATCACGCCGTGGACGAGGATGGCGCCGAAGTACATCCAGTGCCAGCTTGCGCCGAGCTTGTCGCCGCCGAGGAACAGCAGGTAGCGGATGACCAGGACTATCAGGCCGATGACCATCGTCCACTTGACGCCGAACCTGGCCAGCGCCAGCGGCACCAGCAGCATGGCGAACATCTCGACGAACTGGCCCCAGTTCATCGTCACGGTGATGAACTTGAATCCCTGGTCCTTGAGGAAAACCGAGCCGTACGACCAGTACATGGCGAACGGGATCATCACCAGCGTGGAGATGATGATGAAGATGGCGAAGTTGGCGTTCTTCATCAGGCTGAAAGAACGCAGCCCCAGCGCGTCGATGATCGACGCCTTCTGCCCCTTGGCCGGCGGGGGGGTGTTCGGCAGCGCCAGGGCAACGATCGCCGCGATCAGGCCCGTGGCGGCTCCGCAGTAGAAGGGGATGTTCGTGCCGTCGATCGACAGCGGCACCAGTTTGCCTTCGACCTGCTGCTTGAACAGCAGGGCCGCCACGATGCTGAACATGCCTGCCGCCACCCAGCCGATCGAACCGAACACGCGGATCTGCGGGAACTTCTCGGCCGGGCTGTGGCTCATGGCGATCGAGCTGGTCAGGCCCCAGGTGGGCATGTACACAAGCTGCTGGACGATCAGGATCAGAACCACCAGCGTGGGGTCCTTGATCTGGGCGACCACCACCAACAGCACGGTGCTGACCAGGTTCAGAACGGCAAGCACCTTCTGGCTGGCGAAGTGACGGTCGGCGATCATGCCGATGATCGGCGAGGCGGCGCAGCCGATCGCCATCGAGCTCATCGCCAAGGCCCGCCACAATCCAGTTACCTTGATATTCTCCAGGTACGTCGCCAGCGCCACCCAGAAGACGGCGAACATCATGAACTGGAGGAACATCATCAGGCTCAGCCGGATGCGTACGTCCAGGGGCATGCCGGGGTTCTTGAGGGCAGCGATCTCTTCTGTCATTTTCTTGGCTCCGTGCAAATGAACCGAACTGGTAACGGCCCGCCCGCGGACGCCCGCGGACGCAGTGTCGGATGAACTGAGAGCTTAAACCGTCAAGACTTCATCATTTCGCGTCGAATACGTCAACCTTTTTCGGACAAGGGGACTGGCTCCGCCGTGCTGTTCGGCGGTGCCTGTCCCCGCTTTTGAACTCACCCACGGGTCCGGCATGTCGGAAGATCGTCCCCGATGGGGGCTCCAGCCATGCCCCAACAGCGGGGACAGGCACCTCCGTCCCGGCAAACAGCGTGCCGGGACTACGGAGCCAGTCCCCTTCCCGGTCTGCGGTTCCCAATACTCGGCTACCGGCTACCGACCTCACCGCATCATCATACCGCCGGTGGCGTCGAGGGTCGTGCCGGTCATGTAGCTGGCGCGGTCGCTGGCCAGGAACGTCACGATGTCCGATATTTCCTGGACCGTGGCGATCCGGTGCAGCGGGATGCGGGCTATGTACTTGTCCTCGTCGGCAGCCAGTCGCCCGGCCACCATCTCGGTGCGGATCATGCCCGGCGCGACGGCGTTGACGTTGATGCCCTTTCCGGCGACCTCGCGGGCCAGGGCCCGCGTCATCGAGACCACGGCGCCCTTGGAGCTGTCGTAGGGCAGGTGCCCGCTGGTCGAGCCCAGAAACGCCGCCTGCGAGGCGATATTGACGATCCGCCCCTTGCGGCCCTCGGCTAGCAGCCGGCGGACGAACTCGCGGCATGCGAGAAAAGCCCCGGTGACGTTGACCTGGAAGACGTAGTTCCACTCGGCCTCGGTGTACTTTGTGATGGGCCCGCTGGCCAGTGCGGCGGCGTTGTTCACCAGCACGTCAAGGGGCCCGAGCTTCCGCTGGACGAGCTCGAACATCGCCAGGATGTCCGCCTCGCTGGCCATGTCGCCGGGTACGGCCAGGGCGGCTGTGCCATTTCGGCCGGCAATCTCGGCGACCACGGCGTCGGCCTCGGCGACGAGGTCTATGCCCTTGTCGGCATTGCGGAAGTAGTTGACCGCGACCTTGGCGCCCTCGGCCGCAAGGCCAAAGCATATCGCCTTGCCCAGACTGCGGGAGCCGCCGGTCACCAGCACCACCTTGTCAGCCAGTCCCATGTCCACGAATCATGTTCCTCTGCTCTGAAGAGAAGGCTTCAGGCTTCAGGCTTCAGGCTACAGGCTTCAGGCTTCAGACTTCAGGCTACAGGCTTCACGCCGCCGGCCTGTTCCATGCGAACGGCCGCCCAAGAGATTAAACGAAAGGTAAGGCAATGGAAAGCGCACGCTCAGGATTCTGAGCGTGGCAATTGCAGTGCGAAACGGAGGCTTCAGGCTTCAGACTTCAGGCTTCGGGCTACGGGCTCCAGGCGACGGGCTACAGGATTCAAGGGATTGGGTGCTGGTTCCTCTGTCCTTCCTGAAGCCTGTGGCCTGAAGCCTGAAGCCTTAGACGCTATTGCCTCCGGCGGTGGGGGATCGAGGCGGGGGGGCGAATCCTGAATTCCTTTGTCGGCCGGGGCTTGGTATGGCCGGGACGTTGCGGTAGAATACTCTGGCGGTATGGAAGGCGCAACCGGCGGTGCGGGCCCAGCCGGCGGCGCCCGAGGTGAGAACATCAGCTTTAGGAAACTGACATTGCGGCTTGTGGCGGGAGCGATTGCGGCTGGCGTTTGCGCGCTGTCCGGGGTCGCGGCAGATGCCGGTCCGGCCGCGCCAAGGGCGTTGGTTTCCTCCGGGGACGCCAACGTCGCCGGAGGCGCCCGGACAAGGCCCCCGCGGCCCGGCGACGCGAATTCCTCGGGTTTCGACATGTCGGCCTCGGACGTGGGCCAGAGGCTTGCGCGGCTGCTGCTTGACAAGCCCGAGGTGCCCATCACCCCGCCCATGGAAATGGACAAGCCGGCAGCGTCGGCGCCTCTGCCGGCGGAGGGGACGATGCTCGTCGATCGCCTGTGCCGGCTTTGGTCGGAGCGAAACAGCTACTGGCTTGTGCTGACGTTCGAGCCCGAGCCGGGCCGGGCCGCGGGGCAATCGGCGCCGGCCGACGACGTCGAACGCCGCGTGCTGCCTTGCGAGTTGATGGAGCAGATGGAGACCCTGGCGGCCCGCACGCCTGGCACGCGTTTTCGCGTTTCCGGCGAGACGACGATCTTCGAGGGCCACGCGTACCTTCTTCCCACGAAGGTGACTGTCCTGCCGCACGAGTCGCCGTCGGCGCTGCCGGCTGTGGCACCGGCTCTTGCCGGGACGCCATCGCTCAAGCTCGCGGCGTCGGCGGGCGCCACGTCTGCCCCCCTCGCGGGCCCGGGGCCGGCCAGTGCGCCGGCGGGGCGGGACAAACGGGGCGAGTTGACAAGCAACGACCTGCTCAAGATCCTTCTCAGCGAGAACGCGGGCCGGCCTATCCAGACCGTGCCCGTCCTGCCGGATTCCCCGAAGCCGGCGTCCGTGGCCCCGACAGGGTCCGCCGTGCTGCCCGTGCCGCGAGGCGAGATGGTCGCCGACAGGCTCGTGCGCATCGTTCCCGACCCCCAGGGCCGGTGGTGGATTGCGGCCTTCGAGGCCGACAACACCCTCCAGGAGCCGCCGATGCGACTGCTGCCGTGCGAGATGCTCGCCAAGGCCAAGGCCCTGGCAGGCGAGGCCCGCCCCGGCCGCATGAGGATCTTCCGCGTCTCCGGCAAGGTCACCCGATATGAGGGCAACCGGTATTTGCTGCTCCGCAAGATCCTCGTCGAGTTGAACCTCGGACAGTTCTGAACATGGTGCTGATCTGGCCTCTATCGCTGGTGGGACTCATCGCCGCCGCCGCCGTCGCCGCATGGGCCCTCATTCGCCCAGGCCGGCAGGAGGCAATCGTCGGCAGCCTGGGCGTCTGGCGGAAGGCCTTGGCGTCGCTCGACAGGTCCGCCAAACGCTCCAGCCGGCGAATCTCCGCGGCCTGGCTCATGCTGCTGTGCGGCGCCGTCGCGGGGATCTTCGGCCTGGCGCGGCCCGTGTTTGAGACTCAGGGCCAGGCGCGCGACGTCGCGGTGTCGCTTTGCGTCTCGGCCGAACTCGGCCCGCGAGGCCTTGCCGACATGACCGCCGCTGCCCGCCAACTGCTGGGCAGGCTGGGCGAGCACGACCGTGTGCGGCTCGTGCTGCCGGCCGAGCTTGGCGGCGCGACCGGCCCGCTTTCGCCCGCCGAGGCCGGCGAGCGAATCGCCAAACTGCCGTTGGTTGCCGTCGCGGCGGCTGACCTTTCCATGCCGGTTGATCCCCAGGACGTTCAGCACGTTTACCGCTTCGTCCCGGCCTGCCAGGCCGCGACCATCGGGGACCCAAGGCCGGCCGGGCCGGAAACCACCGTCATCGCCGTAGCCGATCACCTGCCCGACGGGACTATCGACGCAATCGGCGCCGCGGCCCTGCCGGCGGGCGCCGGCGGGCAAATCGGACAGGCCGAGTTGTACGTGGCCGTTCGCAACCACACCGGCTCGCCTCTGGCGGCCCGCGTGCGCGTCGAGGTCCTTGGGCCCGACCTGGCAGTCTGGCCAACGGCGGGGGAGTCCGATGCCGTGGTGCCCGCCGCCGGCCGGGGAGGGCTGATATTCCGCGCCGAGGCCGGCGAGGCCCTCCGCGCCGTCCTGACGACCGATCAGGGCACCGTCCTGGACGCGGCCCAGGTTGCCCGCGTCGGCGCCTCCAAGCGTAAAGTCGCCATCATCGGGCGTGATGAACCGCTGCTGCGGCGGTTCATCCAGGCCGACCGCTCGCTCGAGCTCGTCGGCTCGGCCGGCGAGGCGGACTTCGTCTTTGCCAACCTCGCCGAGCCCCCTCCGGACAAGCCGGCGATGGTTATCGACCCGCCCGGCGACCCGCCGGGCTGGCATCAAGGCCCGCTTCGCCGGGCCGTCACCCTCGCCGATGCCAACGTCGCCGCGGACGACCCGCTGCTTGCCCGAGTGAACCTCTCGTCGGTTGCGGTGCGGCGAGTCCGGCCGTGGACTCGTATGGACGCATCCGCCCTCGGGCCGCTTGTGTCCATCGACGGCGGGGCGGTGATCCTGGCGAGCCCCTTGCGGGCCGGCGGCAGCAGGGCGGCGGGCCCGGGCCAGCCCGCGCGAATCTACGTCGCCTTCGAGCTCTCGGGCGACAACACCAACCTCGGCGTGTCCGAGGCGATGGTCGTGCTGCTTGCCAACGCCGCGGGCTTGCTGGCGCCGCCGGGCCGGACCGCCGCTGCCTACGAGTACGTCACGCCGATCCAGACCCCGCGTGCGGGTGGGTGGAAGCGGATGTCCCAATCCGCGGACAGGCTGCCCGAGCAGGCCAAGGCCTACGCCGCCGGCCCGCTGCCGGCGCCCGGCGTGTACCTTGACCAGGCCGGGCGGGTAAGGGCGATCAGCCTCGTCGGCCTGCGGGCCGCCCCGCAATCCGGCGCCGAGCCGAGGCCCGCAAGCCCGCCGGCGCCCGCCGAGCCGCTCCAGGCCGCCGCCGCCGCGCCGCTGCCCCAGCCGAGGGTCGTCGGCACGCAAATCGAACTCTGGCCCCTGCTGGCGGCCATGGCACTGGCGCTCTGGCTGGCCGGCTGGGCTGTTAGAATGAGGTGAACGTTGCGGTTGGAGGCCGGCGGCAACATAGTCAGCCCCGAATGGGGCGGTGGCGCATAGCCGGGGGTGACCGCAGGGAACCCCCGGAGCCGATCTTGAAAGACAAGGAGCCCCGGAGGGGCGATGGAGAGTTCGCTGTCGCCCCTCCGGGGCTCTGTAATAGGAGAGCATCGGTTCCGGGGGTTCGCGAATACGCTCACCCCCGGCTATGCGCCAGCGGCCCTTCGGGCCTCAGAAGAAGGGCCGGCGTAAGTTGCACACTGGCCGTGCGGGGGCTATGCTGAAAAGAGAGGGCCTGTGGCGCGAGTGGCTTGTGCTTGCGGCCTCGGCTTGCGGCCGGGCGGGCCTTGCTCGAAAGGCGGTGAACGTCATGGCCGAATCGCATGAGTCAATGCTCTACGAGAAGCTCGACGGCGAAAAGGTCCGTTGCGGGCTCTGCGGGCACCAGTGCGTGATCCTGAGCGGCAAGTACGGGCTCTGCCGCGTCCGGCGAAACGTCGCGGGCCAGCTTCGAAGCCTTACCTACGGCATGCTCGTGGCCATCAACGTGGACCCCATCGAGAAGAAGCCGTTCTTCCACTACCTGCCCGGGACGAAGAGCCTTTCGATCGCCGCTTCCGGCTGCAACTTCCAGTGCGAGTTCTGCCAGAACTGGCAGATCAGCCAGTCGCCGCGGACGGATTCGGAGATTCGCGGCCAGGCCGTCAGTCCGGAACAGGTTGTCTCGGGGGCGATCGCCCACGACTGCGCGTCGATAAGCTACACGTACACGGAGCCGACGGTGTTTTTCGAGATGGCGTACGACACGGCCCGGCTGGCGCGTGGGCGGGGCCTGGGCAACACGTTCGTGTCCAACGGGTACATGACGCCCAAGGCCATCGACATGATCGCGCCATACCTCGACGCGATCAACGTGGACCTCAAGGCGTTCAGCGACGAGACGTACCGGCGGGTGATGAAGGCCCGGCTGGAGCCGGTTCTGACGGCCCTGCGGGCGCTGGTGGCGGCGGGGGTGTGGGTGGAGGTAACCACCCTGGTCGTGCCGGGCATGAACGACTCGCCGCAAGAGCTTCGCGACATAGCCCGGTTCATCGCCAAGGACCTCGATGCGTCCGTGCCGTGGCACGTCAGCCGGTTCCACGGCGACTACAAAATGACCGAAGTCAGGGCGACACCCATCGAGACGATGGAACTGGCATGCGGGATAGGGCGGGAGGAGGGGCTGCGGTTCGTCTACAGCGGCAACCTGCCCGGCCACGCCGACGAACGCACATATTGCCCGAGCTGCCGCGAACTGCTGATAGACCGGCAGGGGTACTTCGTGCGCGGCGCGTACCTCCGCGACGGCCGATGCCCCAAGTGCAATGAGGCTATCGAGGGCGTCTGGAAGCGGCCGTGAGTCAGACAATCGTACGCGGCCGCACATAAACCGTTGGTTCACGCGAAAACAGAAGAAGCCGAGGACGAGAACGAGGACGAGGACGATGGCTGTCGCCGGGATCGAGCCCCGACACCTATTGACATCTCTTCAGAGCGGCGCGATCAAGAATACGCGGAGCGTTTTTGTAGTGACGCCGGCATGCGTCATGTTTGTTCTACGGGCCGAGGGCGAGCGGCAAAGAAGGATATGCCCTTACGGGCACACTACCAGCGCCAAAGGCGATCCGCATGGGCGCATAAGTAACCGCGCACACGAACCGTCCAGCCGCGTGCGCGGGTTGGTTGCGACTGCGGTTGTTACTTCTTGCGGCGGTTCCGGCGTTCGCGGCGCTTCTTGGAACCGATCTTTCTTCTACGTCTCGGCTTGGCCATGAAATACCTCTAGTGATCTAAACAAACTCAGCCGGCGGGCCGGCAGTAATCGAGCCGGGTATGTTACAGGCTATCTCGGCGGTTGTCACGCGCAATTGCGAAAAAACGCCCTTGTAGTGTGCGACTATGAATACTTGCGGTCGGGGAGTTGGCAAGTCAGTTCGGGGCTGGGGCGGAGGCCGGATGGGTCGATGGCGAGTGGCCGGCGGGCGAGAGGGCCTCCAGGGACTTGCGGTAGAACTCGACCTCCTCTTTCAGCCCGGCCTTGCGACAGAAGTCCGCCAGGTTGCGAAATCGCCGGCCCGGATCGTATCCGGCCGCCCAGCACACCTTGGCCGTGCACTGCGGGCACAGCCACGTTGGCCGGCGGTCCGACTCCGGCAGACTGTTGCTGCCGCACATGTTGCACTGCCAGGCCGTGCAGTGCAGGATCGAGAACATGTGGCCGGTCTCGTGACTGGCCGTCTGCAACGTCCGCCGCAGGCAGAGCCGGAAGGCCTGGTCGCTCTCGTTGGGATCGCCGAAGCGGCAGAGCGACCAGACCCCCACGCGGTCCTGGAGCGACGCCTGCCCGAAGACGAAGTTCCATCCCTCGCCGGGCCAGAGGTCGCTGGCCGTCAGGGCGATGCTTGCGGCCGCGTCGGGCGCCAGGCGGGGCGTGAGCACCTTGTCCAACACGTAGGTCGAGAGGATCTGCTTGCCACCCCACGCCGGATGCGTGCGCCGGGCACTGGCCGGCACCAGCGAATCCGGCAGGTCGCCGCCCTCGCGGCAGGTTACGCCGAAGAAGCAGGCCAGATACTCTCGCGTCAGGTCGACGATTCTCCGCTGCGTCGCCGTCAGGGGCCCAAGGGCCTGCACGTACAGCACGCTCCGCCGGCCCCGCGGCGTCACGGGGCGGCACCCGAGGTACTCGGCGAAAGTCTGCCCGGGCTCCTTGTGCTGGGCAAGCCAGTCCCCGGGCCCGGGCTTATCGAGCGGCGTGTGCAGCGGCGTGAGCCTGAGAATAGCTTGCCGCAATTCCGGGATCATCGCGTTGGGCTCCCTGGCCTTGGGGGCCGCCGCCGGCCGCGTCTCCACGGGTTTTGTCCGGGCCGGCCCTGTCTGGCCGCCCGCGACGGCCAGCGCGAGGCCCATCGACGCGACGGCCCAAAGCGGGCCATAACCCAGCCGGCGCCAGAAGCCGTCATGCTTGCGGGCGATGAACCAACCGTTCCATTTGAGCCGAGTCGTGCCCATCTGCTCAAGAAGCCTCTCGCCCACCTTTTCCGGCCGCCGCCGCGAGGCGCCGCTTCAAGCCGTTGTCGAGGGTTATGCGTATGTTCATGGCCAAGCTTTGCCCGGTTAACCCTCAACTTCTCTCGGGGTAAACCGGCTACCCTGCTTCGCCAAGGCTTCGCAGGGCTGCGCCGGCTACTGCCTACTTCCCGCCCTTGGGCGTCCACTCCGTATCGGTGCGGAAGCCGACGGCGGGCAGGCCTTCCTTGTTGTAGAAGTTGCAGTGGGCGCGGTTGGTGGTGAAGGCGAACCTCACGGCCGTGGGCTTTGTCACGTCCTTGCAGGATACCACGACGGTGGCCCCGACGATCTTGGCATCCGCCCAGTGCCACTGGCCATCGTCGCCCTTGATGGCGAATCCCTTGAGCTCGCCGCCGGCGACTTCTTGCGTCGGCGCCAGGCCGTCCTTCTTGCCGACCATCAGGCCGGAGCCGACGTTGTCGAAGCTGATGACCATGGTGGCCCCTTCGATCTTGGCGCTCTTGAAGATCGGCCCGCTATAGACCAGGTCCTTCTTGCCGTAGTCCTTTGCCAGGGCCCACAGGGCGAGCCGCTCGCCGACGTCCTGCTTGTCCTTGGGGTGGATGTTCTTCGCGTCGCCGAGATCGCTGAGCACGGCCATGCCGGTGTTGGGGATGCTTAGGCTGAACGCCTGCGCCTCCAGGACCTTAGCCCAGTCGTCGCCGCCCTCGGGCTTGTCGTTGGGGGCCTTGAATGTCGCGAGCTGGACGAAGTAGAACGGGAAGTCGCCCTCGCCCCATAACTGCCGCCAGCCGCCGATGAGGGCCCGCATCTTGTGGAAGTAGCTCTCGCCCTCGCTGCCGTTGCTCTCGCCCTGGTACCACGTCGCGCCGCGGAAGGCGTAGGGGATCAGCCCGTGGATCATGCCGTTGTACAGGCCCGTCGGATTGCCCGAGCCCTTGAAGGGTTTATCCGGCGAGGCCATGGCGGCCGCCACTTTGTCGGATATGTCCTTCAGTTCCGCCACGGCCGCGAAACCGCACGGCGGCGTCCACGGCTCGATGCGGGTGCCGCCCCAGGATGAGTGAATAAGCCCGACGGGCACGCCGAGGTCCTTGTGGATCTTCCGGCCGAAGAAGTACAACGTGGCCGAGAAATCCCCCACCGTCTCGGGGGTGCATACGACCCAGTTTCCGATCACGTCGTCCATGGGCTCGCCGGAGGGGCGCCTCTTGACGGTGAACATGCGGATGTCGGGATACTTGGCGTCGGCAGTGACCTTCTCGATGTCCAGGCAGCCTGAGACGTGCATTTCCATGTTGGACTGGCCGGAGCCGAGCCAGACCTCGCCGACCAGGACGTTGGCTATGTTGACGGGCTGGCCGTCGGCGCCGGTCACGGTCATCTGTTCCGGCTTGGCGGAGCACTTCATCGCGTCGAGCTTGAGCGTCCACTTTCCGTCGGCGCCTGCGGTGGCGGGTTTTTCCTGCCCGGCGAACTTGACGGTGACCTTCTCGCCCGCCGCCGCCCAGCCCCACACGGGCACGGGCATGCCGGCCTGGAGGACCATGTTTTCGCTGAACACGGCCGGCATTCGCAGGGCCGCCACTGCGGGGCTACCCGCGGCGATAATGCACGTTGCGGCCAGGGCCGCGATCAGAAGCTTCATGCCGTTTGTTCTGGTTGTCTTGACCATCTGACTTGCCTTTCCTTGTCTTTCGAGTCCGTCGAAGGGCCTATTGGCCGGCCGCAGCCGCCGGCCCATGCCACGTTTTCATACAAGTTCTAACACGCGGGCCTGCTCAAGTTGCCGCTTCCTCGCGATATTTCCCAGAATGTGGCATGGGCGTCCCTGGCCCTTCGGGCTCGCCCGTGGATACTGCCGGCCGGGCACGGGCAAGTCCTTGGGACCCCTGACGGGGATGCCCGTGCTACGGTCGTGCCACGGCCACGACGCGAAACTCGCATCATGGCGCGGCTTGGCGGTTGCCTTTGTCGGCCGGGGGGGATATCCTCACGTGTTCCGTAGGCTCTTGCCACTTTCGCGAATAGACATCGGGTACAGGAATCAGCAACCAGGAATCAGGAACGTATGAGAGTTTTAGTCACCGGCGGAGCGGGCTTCATCGGGTCGCACCTGGCCGAGGCCTTGCTGGCACGTGGAGATAGCGTCATGCTCGTGGACGACCTGTCCACCGGCAGCCTGGACAACATCCGGCATATTATGGGCAACCCGAAGCTCGAGTTCATCCGGGAATCGGTCCGCAACGACACGACCATGACGCCTCTGGTGGACCGCTGCGACCTGATCTACCACCTGGCCGCGGCGGTGGGCGTGCAACTTATCGTCCAGCGCCCGGTGCACACCATCGAGACCAACATCCACGGCTCGGAGGTGATCCTGAACCTGGCCAACAAGTTTGGGCGGAAGATTTTCGTGGCCTCGACAAGCGAGGTTTACGGCAAGAGCACCAAGGTGCCGTTCAGGGAGGACGACGACACCGTATTCGGTTCAACGCGTTTTTCCCGCTGGAGTTACGCGTGCAGCAAGATGGTCGACGAGTTCCTGGCCCTGGCGTATTTCGACCAGTACGGCCTGCCGGCGGTCGTTTGCAGGTTCTTCAACACCATCGGGCCCAGGCAGACCGGGCAGTACGGCATGGTCGTGCCGCGGTTCGTCCGCTGGGCCTTGTCGGGTGAGCCTATCGAAATCTATGGCACCGGGCGGCAAAGCCGGTGTTTCTGCAACGTGGCCGACGTCGTCGGGGTCCTGACGAGCCTGACGGACTGCAAGGGCGCCGTCGGCGAGGTCATCAACATAGGCTCGACCGAGTCGGTCACAATAGAAGAACTGGCCGATAAGGTCATTCAAATGACCGGCTCGAAAAGCGAAAAACGCAGGATGACCTACGAAGAAGCCTATGGCCGGTCGTTTGACGACATGCTGATTCGCCAGCCGGACCTGACTAAAATTAAACGTCTGACAGGCTTTGAGCCGAAATTCACACTAGAGCAGACTTTGCGGCAGGTGATCGACTTCGAGCGGCAGCGCATGGGCGCCGCCTGCTGCTGTCAGTGAGGCTGCCGTGAGAAATCGTCGGCTCGGGTCTGCACATTAAGGCATATCTTGGCCGGAATTTGGCCGATGAATTGCCAATAAGCATGTGTCTTGGATACTTCAAGTGCCATTGCGAGCCGAAATTCCACTTCCTGGCCTTGCGCCAGGCGGATGGCGGCTTACGAGTTGGCCAAGCGGGCCTTTGACTTGGCGGCGAGCCTGCTGGCCTTGTTGGTGCTGGGTCCGGCGATGCTTATCATTGCCCTGGCTGTTCGGCGCGAGTCGCCCGGGCCTGCCATATTCCGGCAGCGCCGGGCTGGTTGGCGAGCCCGGCCCTTCGAGATATGGAAGTTCCGGACCATGCGAAGCGACGTGGACCCTTACGGCGGTTCGCCAAGAGGGGCCGAGGACCCGCGACTGACGGCGCTGGGCCGGAGGTTGCGGGAGACCAGCCTCGACGAGTTGCCGCAACTGCTCAACGTGCTGGCCGGCAGCATGAGCCTGGTTGGGCCCAGGCCGCTCTACGAGCGGCAGGCCGAACTGTGGGACGCCCGTCAACGCCGCCGGCTGGACGCGAGGCCGGGGATTACGGGCTACGCGCAGGCTTACGGCCGAGCCGCCATGACGATCGAGGACAAGATAGAGTTCGACCTGTATTACGTGCGCAACAGGAGTTTAACGCTGGACATGGCTATACTTTTCCGGACGGTTGCCAACGTCCTGGCGCGTCGCGAAGGCGACGTCTACGAGAAACGCTACAGCCGCATCAGGGAGAAAGAACGCGATTAGCCAACGAGAACTGAACATCCTGTTCACCTGTGCCGGGCGTCGCGTGGCGCTGATGCACGCTTTCCGCCGCGCGTTGGCCAAGCTTGGCGTCGCCGGCAAGCTTGTGGCCGCCGACAAGACCTTCGCCAGTTCGGCCTACCATGCCGCCGACGCGGGCGCGATTACCCCGCTGGTGGGGCGGATCGAATACATCCCGGCCCTGCTGGACCTGGTGGTCAAGCACCGCATCGGGCTGGTTATCCCGCTTACCGACGTGGACCTGCGAAGCCTCGGACGGCAAAGACAGCGGTTTAGCGACGCGGGCGCCACCGTAATGATAGGCGACGAGGCAGACATCCGCCTTTGCCGCGACAAGGCGCAGACCAACGAGCTTTTCGGCCGGGCCGGACTGGGGACCATCAAGACGGTCCTGCTTAAGGACTTCTACGAGGAACCGTTCTACCCGTGCTTCGTCAAGCCGATTCGCGGCTCAGGCGGGGTCGCCACAGGGGTCATCAACAACGAAAATGAACTCCGCGTCCACGTTGCGACGTACGGCGATTTGCTTCTGGTGCAGGAGTTTGTTCCGGGCCAGGAGTTCACCATCGACATTTACCGCGACCGCCAGGGCGTCGTCCGCTGCGTCGTGCCGCGCCAACGCCTGGCCGTGAGGGCGGGCGAGGTCTCCAAGGGCATCACCGTCAAGGACCAGGACCTCATTGACACGTCGGTGAAACTGGCCGGGCTGCTGGGAAGCATTTGGGGCGTGTTCTGCGCCCAGTGCCGCCGCCAGGAAGGGGGGCGCCCGCGGTTCTTCGAGGTCAACCCGAGGTTCGGAGGAGGCGCGCCGCTGAGCATCGCGGCAGGGGCAGACCTGCCGCTATACCTCCTCCAGGAAGTGCTCGGCCTGCCCATTACGGCCAGGATCGGCGACTTCACCGACCACCTGCTCATGCTCCGCTACGACGACGCCGTGTTCGTCAAGGTCGAAGACCGCAAGGCCCTGCCCGGCTACGACACGCCAAGCTTCCAATGAGACCCGTCATCCAGGCCGTAGTGTTCGATCTCGACGACACGCTCTACGCCGAGCGGGATTACGTCCGCAGCGGATACCGGGCGGTGGCGGAGCACCTCCGCGAAGCCCTCGGGCGCGACGAGGCGTTCGAGGACTGGCTCTGGCAGAGATTCCAGGCCGGGCGGGCAAGCGGGGCGTTTGACGCGCTGGACGAGCACTTCGGCCTCGGCATGGACGCCGCGGCGATCGCCGCGCTGGTAGGCGTTTACCGCAACCACTCGCCCGACATCAGCCCCCGCCCGGGGGCGGTCGAGGTCCTGCGCCGGGTCCGCCGGCGATGTCGGCTGGGGCTGCTCAGCGACGGTTTTCTGCCCGCACAGCGGCTCAAGCTCGACGCCCTGGGCCTTGCCCCGATGTTCGACGCGGTTGTGATGACCGAGGAGATGGGCCGGCAATGCTGGAAGCCCGCCCCCGACGGCTTCGAGGCCATTCGGGCAATGCTGGGCCCGCCCGGCCAGGCATGCGCATACGTGGCCGACAACCCCGCCAAAGACTTCATCGCCCCCAACCGCCTGGGCTGGCGCAGCGTGCAGTTGCTCTGCCCAGGGCAGATCCACTCCGCCAACGCCGCCCCCAAAGGCGGCGAGCCGCAGATCGTCATCGCATCGCTGGACGAGTTGGAAACAGCGCTGTTCTGAGAGGCAAGAGAGCACGGGCTGCTTTTTCGGCTTCAAGGACGTGCCTGGCGATGAATGGCTTGGCAACGGCCGATACCCCCTTTGCCGAGCAGAAGAACACGTTTGCGGATCTCACGATCGGCGATAGACTCATCAGAGAGGCCGATGGCGGTCGTGGGCATGAGTCTATTTGGGAGACCCCGTCTAAGAACAGAGGGCATGACCGATGAGACAGAGGCATATGCACAGATGGGTTGCGGTGGCGGCGGTTTTGGCATGCCTGATGCCCGGCCTTGCCGCGCCTTGTATGGCGGCCGAGGTGGCGAAGCTCCAGACCGGCACGGTTCTGAAACGGACGTATAACTTCGACCTGGCCAAGAAACAGATGGAGTATTGCCTCTATCTGCCAAAGTCGTACGACAAGGCCAAGCCCTGCCCGCTGGTGGTGGCGCTGCACGGCCTGAACAGTTCTCCCGTGCAGATAATGGGCTACCCGGGTCTGCTTGAGCAGGCCGAAAAGTACGGATATGTCGTCGTGGCGCCGATGGGTTACAACAGCCGGGGCTGGTACGGCTCGATTGGATGGGCCGTGCCGCGAAGCACGCCGAAGAACCTGGGTGAACTGAGCGAGAAGGACGTGATGAACGTGCTGGCCATCACGCGGAAAGACGTGAACATCGACCCGAATCGGATCTACCTGATGGGCCATTCGATGGGCGGCGGGGGGACGTGGCATCTGGGGCTCAAGTACCCGCAGTTGTGGGCGGCGTTGGCGCCGATTGCGCCGGCGATATTCCGCGACCCCGATGCGCTGGTGAAGATCAAGGCCATGCCCGTGATCCTTGTCCAGGGCGACGCCGACCAGCTCGTACCTGTCAGGATCGCCCGCGCCTGGGCTGCGAAGATGAAAGAACTCAAGATGGACTACAAGTACATCGAGGTCGCCGGTGGCGATCACGTCAAGGTCGCCTTCGACAGTCAGCCGGCGATTTTCGAGTTCTTCAATGCCCGCCAGCGCAAAGACCCCGCTCCGGCCGAGCAGGAAGAAAAGGACCGCGGATAACATCGGAAACGGTATCAGGGGTTTGACCCTTCTCTCCCGGCCTGTCAGGCCAACGAGACGGTTACCGTGGAAAAGCATGCCCAGAACTGATCGGCAGAGAGCTTGATCAGGCCGTCGCCGGCGTTGGAGTCCGAACCGCCGCCGTCAATGCCCCACGGGTTGTAAACCGTCACGAACCAGGTGCCGACGGAGTTCTTCTCGACGGCTTGCACCTCGTAGGCGTGCGAGCCGACGATGGGGGCCTTGCCGGTTGTGGTGCTGGCGGCCGCGACGGCATGTCCGGCGGCCAGGTCGGTCTGTATCTGCTGGGCAATTGCGCTGCCGCCAAGTGACTTCGTGCTGTAGGTCTTGCACGAGGCGCCGGTGATGGCCTTGAACGCCTCGTCCGGCGAGCCGGCCTCGATCGAGGCGTAGGAGTTCTGCCCGCTTCTAAACTGGGCGAACGCCTTCTCCAGCAGCGCC
>Ga0315279_10003219_pt1 | contig 23137 bp, 19 predicted proteins | sample YL17G06_20_MG_FD_203694 | JGI IMG/M metagenome (GOLD analysis project Ga0315279, IMG submission 203694) | Sediment microbial communities from Yellowstone Lake, YNP, Wyoming, USA - YL17G06_20 | ecosystem: Environmental > Aquatic > Freshwater > Lake > Sediment | place: USA: Wyoming | collected... | reverse complement strand
TCTTTTAAAAATACTTACAAATTTATTGTGGAACATAGTACCCGAAGCCGATAATTAAAAAGGGGCAAGTGAAATTCTTCTTGACAAACGAAAGGGATGGAATACGAGTTCAGGTGAGGTTGGAAAGCTTACTTCAAGGAGAACATGGGGCGGATTCTATTCTTTGTGACTATCTTCGGGGCGATATTTTATCAGGACGATATTTCGGTTAACAAAGTAAAGAAAAACATAAAAGACTCTTGCCTTCGTCATCAAGAGATCTGTCAATCAGATAGGGTAGCATGGAGAGAATAAGAAAGATTTTACTAATCTTTGCCCTTGACACTTTTATAGTGCTTATCTCCTGGGCCGGTCTAAGCTTAATTGCCTTTTGTGTTAGAGCCTTTTCGACTGTGCCAACTATTCTTATGAAAATGTTTTCTATTTACCCATTTTTTATAATCATGTTTGGTTACGCATTTTATCTGATCCTCGATCTCTGTGAGTATCTCTCAACCGAACTTAGAATCGAAAAATGAAAACTGAGATATTAGAAGAGCTTGCAAAAGGACGTCTGAGGTCGAAGGTACTCCTTCGCCTTGTCTTTATCAGAATAGCTAAGGTTATAGCAATATGCTTAATCTTCGTTTTGCTATCTTGGCTTTTCTTACTTAAAAATCTTGTCTGGTTGTCTTTCTTGCTTGGAACGATTCTAGGGTTTTTAATGTTCATGGCCCTGCGTTTCTTTGAAAATCGTTTTGGAGTAAATCAGGGCAAAGAGGTTTATAGCAACCCAACAGCGGTTGGGAATCTAACTGAGCCTGAAGAGATCAAGCCCATTAGTAGGGTTGAAGACTGAACTTCTGCTAATCGCTTCATTCAACTCACCTTTATTATTTCATCAAATCCAGAGCTAAAGATTAAACATTTACTTGGTGTCTCACTAATTCGAACTTGTTAAACAAATGCAATTATGAGGAGTCCTTATTGACGACGAAGCAATCTACGGGATTACCTCGTTTTTTTCATGCCCAAAACAGATCCCGCCCTGGGGGACATTCGCCCGCGCTGACAATGCTAGAATCTATAACTGAGTTGGTTACAGCAAGTCTTTATTTGATTGAGCCCATAGAATTATACAGTGGGAAGAAAGTGGACAGAAGTATGACCGCGGAGATTCCTCCAAAAGTGACTAGAATGAGGGGCTCCAGCACAGTTAATACCTTCTTAGTGGTTCTCCTCACGTCCTTTTCAAAGTATCCATTCACTAAGGCAAGTTGTTCTGCTACCCTGCCCGTCTGTTCTCCCATGGCTACCATGGTGACCATAAAGCCGGGAAAGGGGAGTCCTTTCATAGAGTCAGCGAAGGATTCGCCCCGCTTTATCCTCTCCTCGATGGTTTCTATCGCTTTTACGATGCTTTTATTGCCGATGGTCCCCTTGACCAGATCTAAAGAGGGAAGCAACCCAAAGCCAGAACGGAGTAAGAGGGAGAGATAATGAGCGAAGGTGCATAACACGCTCTTTTGTATAACCGAGCCAAAAAGGGGGAACTTAAGCTTAAGGTAGCTTAAAGTATAAGCTCCACTCTCGGTCTTACGGTAAAAGAGAATAGCCACAAAGCCTAAGACGAAGAAAATCACAATCGGAATCCATAGGTGCATGATATTACCGATGACGAACTGGACGATTCTGGTGTACCAGGGAATAGGCGCGCCCAGCTCTATCACCAATTTCATCATTTTGGGCATAAGATAAAAAGCATAAAAGCTGGTGACTGCAGTCATAACGCACATGATCATGACCGGATAGATCAGAGCTTGTTTTAGCTCTGCTTGCAGTTCATCTTGCTTTTCTAAAGAGATCGAAAGCTCTTCCAATATGGCGGGGAGATTGCTACCGGATTCTCCCGCTCTTATCGCCCCCAGGTAGAACGGGGGGAACACCTTGGGGTGAGCGGCGATGGCTTCAGAAAAACTGCCGGTGCTTTCGATCCTTTTACAGATATCTCCGATCATTTCCTGAAATTTAGGATTTGACTCCTGTTCCGCTATGGTCTGCAAGGACTGTAAAAGTGGTAGTCCCGCGGTAAACATCAGATGTAGTTGGATGGTAAAAGAGAGGACGTCTTTTTTGGTAACCTTCCCGGATCGGAAGCCACCCAACTTTCTGCCTGCCTGCGCCTGAACCGAAATGGGATAAAGTCCCGACCCCCGAAGTTGACTTTCGGCGTCTTCCAGATTGTGGGCAGCAATGACACCTTTCACTCTTTTGTCTCGGGTGTCTACTGCTTGATAGACGTATTGTGGCATTATCCTATCACCCTTCGAACCTCGTCTATGGTGGTTACCCCTTTGAGCACCTTCTCGATCCCATCATCCAACATGGTCTTCATGTTGGCGGCTTTTTCCAACTCAGTGGAGAGGGCTTTTTGTAGAATGAGTTCGTTTACCTTTTGGTTGGCCTCCAGCACCTCGAATATCCCAATCCTTCCCTTATAGCCTGAGTGTTTGCACTTATCGCAACCCTTTCCCCGATAGAAAACCGGATTTTTTAAATCTTTCAACTGTTCGAAATAGCCCAGCTCTTCCTTGGATGGAGTATAACTCTCCTTGCACTTGGGGCAGATCCTTCGAGCCAGCCTTTGAGCGATTACCGCGAGAAGAGAGGTGGATATCACAAAAGGTTCAATGTCCATGTCCAAAAGACGTGCCACTGCCGCAGAGGCGGTATTGGCGTGCAAGGTGGTGAAAACCAAATGTCCGGTCATGGATGCTCGAAATGCCATCTCGGCGGTCTCCTCATCTCTCATCTCTCCTAAAAGGATGATGTCCGGATCATGACGCAAAATGGAGCGCAGACCTTTGGCAAAGGTATATCCCGCCTTTTCATGTATGGGAGACTGTTTGGCTATGGGAAGCTGATATTCTACCGGATCCTCCAGCGTAATCAAGTTCTTTTCTAAGGCATTCAGGGTCGTAATGGCGGCATAAAGGGTAGTGGACTTACCTGATCCGGTAGGACCGGTGATCACGATCATGCCAAAAGGTTTTTGAACCAACTTTTTAAATCTTTCTAAGTTTTCACCCCAATAACCCAGATCCGCCAAGCTCATAAGAAACTTGGGCTTCTGCAGTATTCTCATCACCACGCTTTCACCATAGAAAATGGGCAGGGTGGAGACCCGGACATCAATGTCTTGGCTATTGTAGGTGAAGCGGAAGCTCCCATCCTGCGGAATTCTCGATTCAGTTATGTCCAAGCTAGACATGATCTTTATCCGACTCACCACAGCTCGATAGATCTTTTTGGGCAAGATAAAGGCGGTCTCGAGAATACCGTCTATTCGGTAACGCACCCGCCCCACGCTTTCATCCACCTCTATGTGGACATCTGTGGCTCTTTCCTTGATCCCCTGAGCGATCAAGGAATCGACCAGTTTGATCAGTGGAGCGGTCTCTTCCTTCACTTCCTCTAAGCTCAACGCTTGATTTAAGCTCTCTTCGATTACTTTTTCCGGGTCGACGGTCATTCCATAATAATCATCTATGTAACTTAAAATGGTCTCTTGATCGGAAATCCTGGGTTCGATGGAGAGCTTGGTAATATCCCTCAAATGGTCTATGGCGTTAATGTCATTGGGATTAGCCATGGCAACAACTAACACCCTATCATTTTTCTCTACGGGGATCAGCTTGTATGATCTGGCAACTTCCCCGGGAATGAGATTCACCGCTTCGCTGTCTATCGGGGTTTTGGAGAAATCCAGGTAAGGGGTTTCGGTTTGTTGACCCAGAAACTGAAGGACCTCCTCGTGGCTTATGAATCCCAATCTTTCGCAGATCTCTCCAAACTTGGCACCGGTACGGTTCTTTTCTCTTTCTGCCAACTCAAATTTGCTTTTCGTTATTCTTCCGGTTTGAAGTAGCATGTCTCCCAATGTCTGAGTCATTTCTCCTCCTTTTGCGAGAGCAGATAATTCAATCGATCCCGAACGCTTGACTTCAATTCCTCCCCATTTTCCCCCGGAGCCTGCAAAAATAAACCATAATACTTGACGGCGTTTCCCTTATTCTTGCTTATATCAAAAGCTCTACCTAATTTATAAAGCACACGCGAATCAGTTGAATTGATCCGATAAGCTTTCATATAAAGCTCAAGGGCCTTGTCCACTTCTCCTCTTTCCTCATAGATGCTACCCAAAAGAAGATTCGCCTCCAGGTGAAAGGAATCAAATTCCAGGAGTTTTTTGAGCTTAGTCTCGGCGGAGGCGGAATCTCCGGTCTGATACAGAAGCAACGCAAAATTGAAAAGCATTTCGGGATTTAGGGGCCTTAATGCATAGAGGTAAATAAATTCTCTTTCTGCCTCTTTAAGCCTACCTGCCTGCATGTAGGCTGTGGCTAAATTCATATGGGTTTGCTTGTGGCCAGGATCAAAAGAGAGCGCCCTTTTATAGGAATTAATGGCTCGATCAAAATCGCCTTGTTGATGATAAGAAACTCCTTTATTATAAAATCTCTCGGCTCTGGAATTAGATTTGTCAATGATGCCGGACGGTTTTGGCACCGACCTCTTCTTCGCCTCTGGAAGGGAAGCTAAAAGAGATTCCTCTGATGGTGTTTTTTCATCTCCCGGGACCATTGTTTTCTCCTGATCAGGTTTTTCAGCCGCCTCTTTTTTTGATTCTGCGGGAGGAGATAAGAGAACTTCCTCTGCGGGGGCTTTCTTTTTTTCAGAGGATGGAGTTATATTCAAAATATCTTCAATATCTTGTGAAAGAACATTCTTTTTGCCTTCGGAAGATGTTTCCTCTTTTGGGGTTTCTTTTTTCTTATCAGACGCAAAAGAGAGCACTGGCTCATGCGGTTGTTTGATCTCAGGGGCTGGAGTTTGCTTCTCTTCTTTACCCTCATCAGCTTGGCTTAAAGCTGTTTCAATTGAAGGTTCGGTCTTAAGTTGTGACATCTCCCCCTTTTGCGTGCCGACTTTCTGGGATTCTTTAGGTTTTTGTTGAGCCAAAGTTTTCTCGGGGGCGACCTCTTTCCCCTCCTTTGTTTTTATCGCTGCAGTATCCTGGTTCTGTTGAGACACCCGTAGCTTGGCTTTTGAAAGTTTCTGTCTGGCACTTATGGATCGCCGGGGCACATTAGGTGGAACCTGTGGCGTGGGCTTAAGAAAAAAGAAATACCCTCCTCCTAAAGAAATTCCCAGGAAAACCAAAGTGGCTAATAGAATGATTACCTTTCTTTTCGATTTTGGTTTAGGTGGTATCTCTGGTTGAACCGGTGGATTTTCCTGGTTTTCAACCTTTTCTATCGCTTTTGTTATCAGTCCCATTTACGTTACCATAAGTCGTTATAATCTATCCTTGTCTACAACCTTCCTCTTTCCAGTATCTTTATCCCGTTCAAACTTTCCCAACCCTCCAGAACATTTTGCACACTGATCTTTCTGCTATTCTGAGTAAAGGCTGACATCATGGCTCTTTCGCAAAGAACATTCACCATCCGAGGCAAACCTCTGGAAATCTCATAAATCTTACCAATCGCCTGCGGAGTGAACTCTACCGGTGAATCATCTTTAGCCACCATCAGTTGATGTTGGATGTAAGGTTGTATCTCCTCTAACTCCAGCGGAAGAAGGTGGTATCTTACCAAAATGCGCTGGTCAAATTGTCTCAGCCTTCTCTCGTGTAGCTTCTCCTCCAATTCTGTTTGCCCAAAAAGAACAATCTGAATAAGTTTTTGGCTCTCCGTTTCCAGATTAGAAAGAAGTCTTAGCCCCTCTAAGGATTCAAAATCCAACCCTTGCGCTTCATCCAAAAAGATGACCACCTTCTTGGATTGACGGTACGCCAAAAGAAGCAGTTCGTAAAGATGTTCCACCAACCTTCTTTCGGTCAAATCCTCTTGGGGAGTTTTTGATACCCTTAGGTCTTCCAGAATGGTCAGCAGGAGCTCTTTCTGCGACAGACGTGGATCAGGGATATGGATTATCCGCAAATCCGCTCCGGCCTTGCTTAAGAAATATCTGGAGAGCATGGTCTTACCTGTGCCTGGCTCACCTGTTATCATAGTGAATCCCGATTCCTCATATATGCCATACCGCAGATGGTTTAAGGCTTCGCTCGCCGAATGGGAGAAGAAGAAAAACTGGGGGTCGGGAGTAACCGAAAAGGGAGATTCTTTGAATTTGAAGAAATTTTTGTATGAATCCAAAAGATCCACCTGCAAAAGAGTTTGTTTTCTGCTCTGATCAAGTGATAAAACGACCCTGTTACGATCAGAAGACTCAAGGGTAACCTCTTCAGCTTCCTTGGGGTATTTGTATATCAATCTCATCTTAGTTTTCCTTCTTATCAAAAGTTGTTATCTTAGCGGTCAGGAAAATTACCAACTCCGCTTTTTGTTCGGTCTTCTCTTTCCGTTTAAAGAGATAGCCCAGCAAAGGTAGATCCCCTAATAGAGGCACTTTATGTTCTGTGTCAGTTAGCTTGGAGGTGATGAGACCTCCGATTATGATGGTCTCTCCGTTTTTTATCTGCACCAACGTGCTGGTCTCCCGAATATCTATATTGGGAGCTTTTAAGGTTTGGTTTTCAAATTGAAATTCAGACCAGGTGTTGGCATCGCTCACAATTGGGACCACCTGCATGGTCACACAATCATCCGAGGAGATATAAGGGGTTACCCCCATAGTCAAGCCCAGAAGGACGGTTTTTTGCGTAGGAACAACTATGGGTTGCCCGATCTGGGCCCCGCCAGCAATGCCGGTCAGCTCCCAGTAACTTATTACTCTGCCGACGTTGATCAATGCGGTCTGTCCGTTGATGACGTTGATCCTGGGTTTGGAAAGAACGTTAACCTTTCCATATTTTCCCAAAAGATCCAAAACTGAAGTGGCATCATTTCGGGAAGCAGTAAATTCAACCACAGAACCTGGTAAACCCAGACTCTGGGTAGCTGTTACCTCGATTTTTTTGTCATTCAACAAAAAGGAATGTACCGCCGACCAATCTATTCCCCAGGACTGAGCTTGTTCCAAGGTAACCTCGACTACCTCAGCCTCTATCAGCACTTGTCGGGACAGGGAGCTTTTTATCTTCTGGATAAAGTTCTCCACCATTCTGAGGTTTTTCTTGCGATCGGTCACGGTCACCAGGCCGGCAAGTTTATTTATGAAATATTGTCCATCTGAAGATACTATGCTTTTCATCCCATCTTCTACCTGCTTCCAAAAATCAACTGCATCCTGGTCTGTGGTTGCGGTGATCTGGACTTGACCGCTTATTCCTCCGGCGCTGGGGATGGATCCCAAGACGTTGCCTCCTAACTGAATCTGAGAACTGATCTTATTAGGGACATACCCCAACTCGAAGAAGCGAGTATCTATAAGCTTCACATGCAGAGTGGGACTTTCGGTGGAATACATATAATCAGTGGGAGCAAATATGTCATCCAGGGCTTCTTGCAGTGTTAAGTCTTGGAAGGAAACACTGACCGGAGTTTTTCGATTCACCTCTTTATCCCATATGACATTAAGATTAGTTTCCTTACATAAAGGAGAAAGAACCTCTTCCAGTCCCAATCCTTTGGCTGAAAAGGAGAAAAGCTTTTCTTTCTGGGGTTCAATTTCCAAGAGGGGAACTTGTCTCAATTGGGGAGGCACGGGTGGTGGACTTTCCACACTCTCTTTGGTATTCGATTTCGCCTTCTCTATATCATGCCGGGCAAGATTTGGAGCACAGCCGTAAAGAAAAAGGAGGACAAAAAGTATGGAGAGTATATCCTCAATGGAATTTGATTTCCTCATGATTCTCCCTCCTCCCTAAAAGTGGAACGATCGTAGAAGAAAACATAGGTTTTGCCATTTCTTAAAAACACTACCCGGTCTGTTTTGATCTCCTTTACCCTCCAACCATCAAATTCCTCCCCTTCATGCACCCAACTCCCATTCTCCCCGGATACGATGAGGGCACTTTTTTCATCATCGGTGATCAAAATAGCCCTGACCAACACCACCTTGGGAGATTCAGCTTTTGTCCCACCTGCGGATTCTGCTTCGGCTATTTTTCCGGGTGTTCCGGTGACAACTGTCCCCGGCATCTGGCTCTCTAGGTCCTTTATCTCCTGCTTCAGCTTTTTTTCCTCCAAAGAGAATTTCAAAAGCTCTATCTCCTTTTTGGTGGCATTGATTTTGTTTTCTAATTCTAAAAGCTCTGGACTTTCCCCACGAAAGGGGTCTTTCAGCTCTTTTAAAGCTTCAAAAAGAGGAGACTGGGCTGGTTTCTCCTCTTTTTTGGGTTTGGGGACCGGCTTCTCCGTTCGGGGAGCTGGTCGCTCTTTTTCCGCTGGCATGTCGGTTCCACTGGAGGTAATGAATTTAAGCAAAAAAAAGCCCCCTAGGATTACCACTACTATCCCCACTCCTAAGCGAAGCTTTTTTGATTTAAACTTTTCAGGAAGTCCCATTTAAGCCCCTCCCGGGACAACATAATATTTAAGCTGTAACCTTAGAATCCCAGGCACAGACACATCGGTGCCACCAATGGTCAATATTTCTGTCACTATGGGGAAATTTTGGAGTTCCTCCAGCAGGTTCATCATCTGCTTATAGGAGATCTGATTGCTTATGCCAATCTTGAGTGACACCTCCGTTACACCGATCATATCGGGAAAATCTTTGCTTTTGCGTTCATTTTCTACTTCCACCTCCGCTTCACACCCGAATCGGGACAGAAATGACCGGACGAACTTTTTTATCAAGACTTTGTTGGCAATCGGATCGTCCACCCGCGGAATCTGGGTTAACACCTTACCGGTCATTCTTCTCAATTCCAATGACTCCTCCAGATTCCTTACGTACTCCAGGCGCTGATCCAACTTGGCCACAGTTTCCTTTTGTTCTCCAATCTGCGCTTGAAGGGATTTAACTTTTTTTATCCCAAAGACAGAAACCAACAGTATCAAAATCACAAAGACGAATATGACCCCTTTTTCTTTTACCATCTCATGCCTTTAGTTGATAGACAATCTTAAATGTTATCTTTTCTCCTTCCAATTTTTTCTCCGCCACTTTGGTTCCAGTGAAGAGAGGAGACTTAAGGAAATTATTTTGAAGTTCCTCTACCAAGACTAAGGAGGCGATCTCATCTTCTCCCTCCGCTGTCCCATAAAGCTCACCCGCCCATCCATTTTTTGCCTTTTTGATGGTCATGCTCTTGAGAGAAACCCCTGATGGCACAACTGCAGCAAGCTCTAAAAGAATTTCAGACCAATTGGGCTGAGAGGTTTCGATGGAGTTAGAGACCAGCTCTAAAGCTAAATCCTTCATCCTATCTTCCTTCATCTTGATCTCTCCTTTTATCCCCACTTGGTGGACATTCAGATCTCTCAAATCCCATGAGAGTCGAAAAATGAATAAGGCAAACATCAGGAGCATACCCAGAAAAATAAAGGAGAATAGGGTTACTCTCTTTTTAATCCTCCCCTTCTCTTGAACCGAGAAGGGTATAAACTTAAAACTGAAACGGTCCGGATTGATCAGGGCCAAGCCTAAACATCCGGGATACACTCTGGAGGTATCTTCTATCCCCTGGAAAAGAGGTTGAGCTGAAAAGAGAAAAATCTCCACTCCAGCCTTCTGCTTTAGATTCTCAGAAATTTCTGAGGTGATGGAGTTTCCCGAGATTACTATTTTGGCTACTTTCTCGTTAGGAAAACTTTCGGTGTAGAAAAGGAGAGTTCGGTAAATATCCTTAGCCAAGGCTGAACTTTCTGGATCCTTTTCCCCCTCTGCTAAAGGGAGCTCTCGGGTCAGCCGAATTTCTTTCCCCTTGAAGATAACTATCCGACTTCGGGGATGAGAAATCTCCACGAAGCCCACCGCTTCGTCAGACAAAAGCCCCATTTTCTCCAGAAGCGTTTGCAAAGCTAAGGGATAGGTGGTAAATATGCTGGGTTTGATGGAAAAACCAGCGAAAATCTGCGATAGCTCTTCTAAGGTTTTTCTTTCTATTCCCACGACCATCGTGTTTCTATTGGCTTTCAAGCCAGGAACTACTATCTCACCTAAGTCCTGTTGTTCAAACTGATAACCATTTCCAAAAGCTTTTATTACCTCATTTTTTACAGCCTCTTTTAACATCCTGCCTTTCAGATTGGGCAAGGTAAAGGTTCTATGGAAAGTTTTATCTACGGGGGCCGAAACTCTTATTTCCTTGATCCTTCCAGATTTGGTCCGAAGATACTCCCCTAGATCAGAAACATCGAGTTCCAGTGCTTCCACTGCACGGAGCTCCCCCCCTTTGTTCTCCACACTGGTTATCTTCGCTTTTTCGCCGGTAAAGTCAATGCACAAAAACATTTGATTTCATTCCCCCTTAAGGACAGATATCATCACCGCCACAGCCCTCATCTGTTTTATTGGGACCAGCGGAGTAAAATTTATGATTGGCTGAATCCCAAAGATATTCCTTCCCCCAGGGATCTACCAGATGGTCAGGATTTGATATAAGTCCGGCATTAACTAAAGCTTGTACTCCGGTGACTAAATTCCAATTAGTGACTCCATCGCAGTTACCCGGTAGATCTTTCAGTCCGCAATTACTTTCCCCCGGATCTTCATCTACGAACCCATCCCCATCGTCATCGTTCTCAGCTAATATAGTTGCAGCCTGATTTAAAACCGCCACCTCCTCATCTATCTCTCTTCTCCAGGCAATAGAGGATGCCAGTTCATTTGCAGATAGATAGATAAGTATATCATCGAAATCTGGCGAGGAGCTTTTCTGAGTATATGCTCCGTCTGTTAAATCAATATTTCCCTCATCAAATCTTAAGTTGGTTCCCTTGGATATCAAGACCACAGATGTATTTCCTATAGACTGTCCGTCAACCTTCAGCTCAGAGAAGGGCGATCCGTTTTCTGTGGCTACATAAGCATAATACTTACCTTCATAGATCTCGTCTGTCTGAGCAGAGGGAGGAAGGTCTAACTGGGTTATGGGAACTAAATATCCGGAATCAGGAGAAGGCAGAGCTAAGTTATTCTGATAATAGCCTAAGACTGCGTCTCTGATATTCTCCATCTCTTTTCTGGTTTTTACTTCTCTCTCTCTTTTTACCACAGTAGCATAAAATCCGACGATCGAAACTGTGATCATCCCGATTACCGCCATGGATATGGCCAACTCCACCAAAGTGAATCCTTTATGAGTGTGCCCATGAGTTGTCCTGAAAAATGAGAAGCTCATTTAATTTTCTTCAAGAAAATAACATTTTAGCATTTTTATGAAATTCGGGGAGGGGACACCCACAAATGGGTGTCCCCTTCGAATTGACAAAGTCCCTTAGTCGAGGAAGTAATAAAGGTCACACCTTCCAGTGCCGGTGTAATCAGTGCTCGTTGTCACAATGCCCGAGGTGTCAACTCCATCGTCGAGCTGTTTGTCAATATTCAAGGCGACATCCTTCGGAAGGCTTATCAAGATGTAATTGCCATTCTTGTAGGCTGCGGGTACTGTCAAGGTGTCAGCACCAAAAAAGTACTTTGCCCCAAAGGGACTCCTCTTGCTTTGGTAAGCTAAATTTTGACCCTCAATGTCATTCCACACTGTGGTGTCATCATCGAGATAGCCGTCGCCACCGCGGTCCCCCGGTAGCTGCGAGAACTTATCGAAGTAGGTGTAGACCGAGGCGTAAAGTCCTCGCAGGTCCTGGACCTGCCTTCTGATCTTGGCATTCGCGATCATCTGGGAGCCGCCCAGAATAGCTCCGATCAGAAGACCGATGATCACCAGTCCGATCGCCAACTCCACCAGGGTAAACCCTCCCTCGTTTCCGAGCAATTTTCTCATACGTGTCATTCCTTTTCACCCCCCTTCTTTTTTTGAGGTTCATTCCATTCGCCTTCGTCCTCATAGTCAAATCCAACAGATTTAAGGGACGGACGAAAAGAATCATTTGCTCCCTATTTTGGGATACAAAATTCCTCTGCGTTTAAACTAAATGTGGAATTTCCCCCACATTTTTTCAAAAAACTCAGACCCTCAACTTTTTGGAATTGTGAAAGCTAAACTTCCCCCGCATAAAATGTATCTTTTGCTTTTTGGGAAGTGCTTTCCGCGGGCAAGCACAAAAGAATTGATTCCTCCGCGGCCGTCCCCACAGCCCTTCCGTTGTTTGTGCTTATCGGTAACTTCATTTCAAACTTTAGAAAAAATCTTTAAGTCAAAAACTAAATACAAGTCTAAAAAGTAGGTTGATGCCTAAAACAGATCATACACTTTTTGACAAATGAAAAATTAGGCAGCACCGAAAAGAGTTAGTGTATCTTTCAAAAACTTTTAACCTATAACTCTCTAGAAAGTTGCCTTTGCCATGTGATCCGTCAGCCATAAAGATAAAGAGACGCAGCCAAAATTCAGTGCTTTTTGATATTGTCCATGACAACTCTCTTTGTGTGTTGGAAATTAAAAGAATATTCATCAAATCTATTTAAGGTGTATGGAAGTAAAGATTCCTTTGAAGTCAGACGCTTTTTATATATTCTAATAGCTGGCTCCTTTTTTTAACCGCCAATTATAATTTCAAGTAAACAGATTTGATGATGAACGGGGAGTCTCTCAAATCTTTTCGAAAATATCAAAAGAATTTTGTGCCCAAAATATGTCACAACAAACCAAAAATGAAAAAGGGTTATTTGGGGTTTATTTTTGACTGTTTCGGTTTGATTCATTATGTTTATTATGACTGAGAGGGTGTTTGGCGGAGCCGTTCTGTAACTTGTTGTCTTTCTTTTTGGTTTTTTCGCCCTTTCACGGCGGCGACACGAGTTCAAATCTCGTTGGGGACGCCAATTTTGACGATCAAGCTCTTTGGCAAAAGGCCAAAGGGCTTTCCATATCTGGAATAAAAAATTCTGTTAATGACCTTAGGAAGCCTGCATGGCAAGTCTTACCATACCACGCTTAAGGTCACCGGATAAGGGTCTTCCGAACTACCAAGGAAGTTTGCATTCAGAACAAACAAATTTCTTGAGATATAAGATTTATGCAAAAGTTTTTAACAGAAATGGTGTTTATATATTATTAGTTGTATTTGGTTAAGCTGAGGTCAAGACCTACAATATGGATGAAACCGAGTTGATCTTAAAATTCAAGCAGGGGGATAAATTTGCCTTCCGACAACTGGTGGAAAAATATCAGGATTCGGTGATCAATGTAGGTTACCAATTCCTAAGAAACAAAGAGGAAGCAGAAGAGATGGCTCAGGAGGTTTTTCTGAAGGTCTTCCTATCTACTGGTTCTTATCGACCCCAAGCGAAATTTTCCACCTATCTATTTAAGATAGTGGTGAATTCTTGTTTAAACAAACTCAGAGACAAAAAGAAATTCTCATCCTCCCAATTGGAGGAGAACTTACCCGCACCCACAGAAGAGCAACCGGATAAATCTTTGGAGCGAGAAGAGCTGAAAAAATTGGTAAAAGAGGCCATAGATTCCCTACCTGAAAATCAGAGAACTGTGATTCTACTAAATCAATATGAAGGATTTTCTTATCAGGATACGGCGAAGATATTAGATTGCTCCGTCTCTGCTGTTGAGTCCAGATTATTCAGGGCAAAAGAGAGCTTAAAGAAAAAGTTAGCTACACATATTAAAAAAGATGCAATTTGACCGCAAGTTTTGGAACGTATTTGTGTTTATATTATATGAATGAGGAGATTATTCAAATGAAATGTCAGAAAGTAAGAAAAAAGTCATCAGCCTTCGTGGATGGTGAGCTAAGTGAAAAAAAGAAAGTAGAAATTACTCACCACTTAGAGACTTGTCCATCCTGTGGAGAAGAGGCAAAAGTCTTATCTTCACTTTCAGTTTTGTTAAGGGAAGAAAAGGAGAGTATGAAGGCATCCCCATACTTTTGGAATAAATTAGAACAAAGAATTATCCAGGCAGAGACAAATAAAAATGTTTTTGACACACTTTTAGAGTGGTTGAACCGAACCCTTATTCCAGCCAGCGCTACTGCAGTTGTTGTGATTGGCTTGTTCATCGGGATTTGCTTGGGTGGGATTATTTATACAAGAATCGCCCAAATTCTTAATCCGGATAGTTCGTCTTTAGTGCAACAAGAGATGAATCAATCTTTGCATCTCAGCACTTTGAATGATTTCCCACAAGAATCGATTGGGGAGATCTATATTGGTTTGCTGGCTGAAAATAACTTACCGAAGTAAAGGTAATAAGAATGAAAAGAAAGCTCATTATTTTAGGGATACTGCTTCTGATTGCGATAAACATATCTGCGTTAGCCACCGTAGGCTATCGCTGGAAATGTGGGTATGGAGGAAAAGCCTGCGGAGGGTGTGCACCCGGAGAATATATTTGCCAACAGTTATCGCTTTCCGATTCACAAAAACAAAACATGGAAGTTTGTAGAAAGGTTTTCAGCGAAGATATTGACCAGAAAAGGGAAATTCTAAACCATAAAAGAAATGAATTAGTGGAGTTGATCAGCCAACCTACACCCGAGGCTGAGAAGATTGACAGTTTATTAGTGGAAATAGGAAATGCGCAAACAGAATTAGAAAAAGACGTAGTTAATCATATCTTGCATGAGAAGGAACTTTTGAATCCAGAGCAACAAAAGAAGTTTCTTGATCTGATTAAAGGATGTTTACTTCCCGAGGGAAAATGCGAGAAAGTCCTGTGTCCATCTGAAAGGAGATAGGAAAGATTAGCGGACCGTAAGGTAGATACGGAAGATTTGGAGGATTGAAAAAGTAAATAAACCCTAAGAAAAATGAAAGGAGGTGAATACGTGACGAAGAAAATCTGGTTATGTCTGGTAGTGGTTTCAACACTTGTATTCTTCACAGGAATAACTGCTTACGCCTGTGGTAATAATTGCAAAGGCGGAGGAAAAAGCCATTGCTCCTTGGCAGTGGAGGGCGCCAAGATGGAAACTGGTACTATTCCCAACGGGATAGCGATAATGATTACATCGGACGATCCTGAAGTGGTAAAACAGGTCCAAGAGCGAACTACGAATTGCAAATGTGAAAAAAAGAAGAATGTCAAGTGTGAAGTGACCAATGTTGCCAATGGAGTGACGATATTAATAACCTCAGATGATCCCGATCTCGTAAAGGAGATCCAAGAACACCAGGCTAACTGCCTAAAGAACTGCCAAAAAGAGTGTGCCGGGAAAATGTCGGGTTGTTGCAAGCGCGGCACCAAATAAGTCAAGCTTTTGGATAGACTGCTACCCAAAAGGGTGGAAAAGACAGAATAAACAGGGGCGGATCCTTTTGATCCGCCCCTGTTTCATTTAGGGTAAATAGTTAATCCCAGAGGAGTATTTTTTTATGGAGAAAGTTTAATCTACCGGAATGTAGAAGTTGTGACGGACTACATCAGCCATTCGTCTCTCTAACACTTAGGAATGCACGGAATTCTGTGACTTGAGAGCAAAAGCTCTTGTTGCATGGACATACCCCAGACGGGAAGGCTCCCGTATGGGTGGGCGTCCACTCATAGGAGTGGGGTCTGCTTCGGGATGAATCCTGCCTACATAGGGTTAGAATATCGTCAGAATTTCCCCAGAACGCTGGCACTTCGCTCAGCTGTTTAGCACATAACCTGTAGGTCCGCTCAGACGGATGGAGGTCTGTCAGTTTCAGAGGCGGGATGCTTTTCCAGACTTCTTCAGAGATCTCTTAGAAATGAGGAGTTTCCCCATTTTTTCGATCCCTATCCCCCGCCAAAGGCGGGGCTACAAACCACCCCTCATTCTATAAACTCCCCCTTGCCACACAATACTTTTCCGCCGGAGGCGGATCTGCTTCAGAAACTCTCCCAAATACCATCTATTAAACTTTACACATTCCGAGATCAGTCAAAAACTGCTTTCCACATGACAAATCATATATGTCCTTAATTTTGGGGAAAGTCCAGTTAGAAATTTCTTGACTTTACAAGCTTTTTGCATAGTTTATTATCCGAAGGATATTGAGATCGGTTAGATGAGTAAGTAACTAACTTTGAATCTTTTTCATTAAGGAGGATGCTTTGCCTTTAAACTGGATCTTTTCTGTAAGAGCGTTGGAGATGAAAAGCTCCGCCATCCGGGAGATTTTGAAGATAACGGAAAGACCGGATGTAATCTCCTTTGCCGGTGGACTTCCAGCTCCGGAGCTTTTCCCGGTGGAGGATTTGAAAAAAGCCTGCCAATCGGTTTTGAATAATGTTGGTCCCAAATCTCTGCAATACAGTTTGAGCCTGGGAATTCTTCCCTTGCGTAAGTTCTTGGCTGAAAGGCTCTCCCGAAAGGAATCTCCCCTTACTGAGGACAACATTCTTGTCACTGGAGGCTCCCAGCAAGGTTTGGACTTAGTGGGAAAGGTATTCTTGGAGAAGGAAGCGGTGGTAATCTGTGAGAGCCCGACCTATCTTGGAGCTATTCAAGCATTTAATGCTTATAATCCCCATTATGTGACGGTCGAGATGGATGAAAACGGGATGTTAATCGATCAGGTGGAGGAAAATATAAAAAAATACAAGCCGCGTTTGATCTATGCGGTGCCCAATTTCCAAAATCCTTCCGGGATAACCCTAAGTTATGAAAGAAGAAAGCATCTGGTGAAGCTCGCTTCTGAGTATTATGTCCCTATCATTGATGACAATCCATACGGAGAGCTAAGGTATATTGGAAAGGATATTCCTTCACTTAAAAGCCTGGGTGGGGATTTAGTAATTCAATTGGGCACCTTTTCCAAAATCATCTCTCCGGGCTTGAGGATTGGTTGGATCGCCGCCCCCACAGAAGTGATGACCATGTTCGAGCGGATGAAAGAGGGAGCAGACCTACATACCAACACCTTTGCTCAATATGTTGTTTTTGAATATGTGAAAAATGGGAGCTTGGACAAACATATCGAGCAGATCAAAGTTGCCTATGGAGAAAGAAGAAAGGTAATGATAAAGGCGATGCAGGAATATTTTCCAAAAAACGTCAAATGGACCGAGCCGGAAGGTGGGCTTTTCCTGTGGGTGGAGCTACCTCAAGGAGTCTCCGCCACGGCTTTACTCTCGGAAGCACTGAAGCAAAAGGTGGCATACGTTCCCGGAAAACCCTTTTATCCATATGAGGACATGGATAACACCTTAAGGCTCAATTTCTCCAATGCCAGTCCGGAGATGATCATAGAAGGAATAAAAAGATTAGGCAAGGTCTTCAAGGAAAATATTGCCCAACCCAGCAAATTGAAAAAGGCTGCCTCCAAATAGCCTCATCGTCGGATTTAGGGTTTATGGACAGTTGGTCAGGGGCGCCCTTCTCCCGCCAAAGGCGGGATCAGGATAAATCCTCACCTCTGACCTTGTATTTTCTATTCAGGATAAGTGAATCTTGAACCAACACTTAGAAAATTTAGCGGGCATTTTTTGAGAATTCAGTCTCTTTTTGAAGTCAACTTTTTTCATATTAAAGAGTTACGAGAATTTCCAAAAAGCTAATCTTACTTGTTTTTTAAGGGTTTTCTCAAGTCCTAAGGAAATATTTTGCTCCGGTTGATGGGGGGTGCAATGTCTCAAAAAAATGATAGCTTTTCGAATTTTCTACTTGACAAAATTGGCAAAGGAGTTATTTTTAAATATGGAAGGGGAGAGAGGAGAAGAAGGGGGTCGTTACTTAGAATTGTTGTGAAAATCACCGTCCCGAGAAAGCTCGGGGCGGGGGAATTTCTTTTTATATTCTAAAGCTCTTTTTAATATCACATCGTTAGTTTTGCAAAAGCAACTTGCAAAACGAAAGGGTAGTTATTTCTATGAATTTCCTCTATGCAAATCTTTTGAATTCTCAAAAAATGAATGAAAAAGTCATGGAAACCCCTCTAATGATAGATGGGTCAAATCTAAAGTTTAAAGAATCTTTCGAATCCCCCGATCTAAATAAGGAGGTGAGGTATCTTTTTACTGGTCGGGGCTCCAAATCTAATTATTTAACAAATTATTTAACAAAACAATGAGTTGACCTTATTCAGCCAAAGGAGGTGGTGCTTTAAACGATTCACTAAATTTAACAATTATGTTTTTGAACCTTCATACCTTAGGAGGAAAAAAAGATGTTAAAGAAAACAACAATAGCCTTGGTTCTGCCGTTTGCTTTGATACTGCTGATGGTATCTTCTGTGGCTATAGCAGCAGATGCACCGGAGCTTACACCAAGCACAACAGATGGGAAGGTGCACAAATGGCAAGGACCTGTGCCTAAAGGCGTGGTCTGGGACAACGGGATGACATACAATGCTGTGGGCGCATCGCAGTACGATTCTTCCTTCAACTTTGACCCCATCCTCGCGGATGATTTCACCTTCAGCGTAGACCAGCTGGTAAGTGACGTCCATTGGATTGGAGGCTACTTCTATCAAGGTCACCCCCCTTGGGATGGCAACTTTGACTGGGAGGTCATCTTCTATAACGACTTTGGTGATGGCACCAAACCCGGTGCGGCTATCGGCACTTACTACTTTGCCAACGCCGATGTCAATGAGACAAAAATAGACTCGACTGCTACTCGTTACATGTGCAGTTACTCCGTTGATCTGCCTGCTCCATTGAGTTTTAGCGCTAACACGAAGTACTGGATCTCCATTCAGGGCATTGGCGCCTTCCCGCCGCAGTCCCTCTGGGCTATGCACGATACTACGATCGCTCCGATCTTGCTGCATGAGGCGGTCTTCAAATCCGTGTATTTCGGGTTCCCGGATTGGACGAATGTGTCGGACCCGGACCCGCTCTGGGGCCGTAGATTGGACATGTGCTTCCAATTGACCTATGTGCTTTTCTCCGTTCTTCCTGGTGTGGACCTGTGGTCCACCCCATGCGGTGGTGCCACTGTCGACTCCCACTTCACCGTCATGCCATTACCCCCAGGCTTTTTTGGCCCTGGCTCGGACCCGTTTGCCGGGGACGTTGCGTTCAAGGGGGAGCCGCTTACCACGACGCCTCCCGGAATACTGGGTCCGTCCGACGCGATCGTTGAGCGAAAGACAGTGGCGATGTTGCCAGCTGTCGGTGACTCGGACACGGTTCCGATCGAAATCATAGCGCTCTCTTTGACCAGCTGCAACCCCATTACGGTAACCTATAATGGCGGTAGCAACCCCGAGCTATGGGACGTAGACGCGTGCCTGTCGAGCACCCAGCCTCAAAATATTGGCTCGATGATTATCCGGCGTGGGTGTGATGCCGGCGGCACATTCAGCGCCACCCTGCCTGTGACTCCGAAGTTTATTTTCATCCGGCAGTCGGATCAAGCCGTGCGGGTATTGGACCTTGGGGGCATGCTCACGATTAATTTTGAAACAGAACGCTTGTGCAAAGGACAGTGGACGTACTCTGACCCTGGTTTCGGTATATTCACCTCGCCCGGCGGATTAACAGTCGATCACGATTGCAATCCCTCCACTCCTGAAGTGCCGGTGGGTGCCGGAAGCAATTTCTTCCCCGGCGTGCAGGCGATACCCTGCGATTCCATCCAACCCCCACAAAAGTATAAAAAACTTATGACTCATGAGGAGGCCCAGCTGGCCGCCCACGGGGTTCTTCCACCCGAACAGCACGAACAAGACCGGGACAACGACTGTATTCCTGATACCGCCGACAACTGCCCTGATATTCCAAACCCATTACAAACCGATAGCGATTGCGATGGCATCGGCGACGCGTGTGGGCAGGAGAGCCTCTACTGGAAGCCGGCTTATGAGGACTATGCTCCGTCCGGCATGCCTGATTTAAGCCAGATGCAGGCTATCTGGGTAAAGGATCCATCGGGGGAACACACCTTCTGCGGACCTTGTGCCGTAGCCAACTGTTTCAAGTGGTTCGACTCCAAGTATAATCAAGTTGCTCCAGGCGTTCCGGGTGACGGATTTGATATGTTCCCGCTGGTAAGGGACTATCTGGATGGGCTTCCACCTTTAGTTGGACCTCTTCAGGATGACCATGACCCCAACAATATGGATCACCTCGCTACTCCCTGGTTGTTTGGGGGAACCCTAGCTCCTCCAGCAACTCCCCAGCCTTTCACTCCCGGATTCCAGAATCCTCCGCAACCGATGGTTCCCTGGGGCGAACTGGTGGAGAGATTGGCTTGGTACTTCAATACGGATGGGGTTAAAACCGGATACTGCCAGCATAACGGAACGGAAGTCCACGATATGTATCAGGGAATCCAGGACTGGTTTAACTCTGAGCATTTTGCGAACGGGAGTACCCTATCTGATACTCTTTGCGTTCGCCTCTGGCAGAAACCTACTTTCGCCCTAGTGGAGTCACTCATAGAAAAGTGCGAGGACGTGATTCTGCTTTTGGGATTCTGGTGGTATGATAACAACACCCAGCAGTGGCTCCGATGCGGTGGACATTACGTGACCGTGGCGGGCATCAACTCCCAGGATTTCCTCATAGCCGTATCAGACCCAATGTTCGATTGGGCAGAGATGGGCAATCCGGGCAGGGTTCTGAATGGTCAGTACATCCCCCATACTCCTGGTCACGATCAAACGGCGCATAACGATGAGGGAAATGTGTCGCACGACCTATACCATGTTATTGACGATCCCATCAGCCCGGGAGGGATATGGGAGCTTGCCGATTATGTCCTCTCCCAACGACCCTGGTATTGCTACGACTTGTCTCTCGAAAACATCCCGACTGAATTCCAGGGCGTGAGTGTACCGTGGCCCGGAGGAGATGTCCCTGTGATCACCGAGGTGGAGTATGCGGTACAGATCAGCCCGTGGGATTATCGGGGTGACGTCAACGGCGATGGGAAAGTGAACGTTAACGACGTGGTCTATCTGATTAACTATCTGTTCGTAGCCGGCTCACCTCCTCCAGTTCCTACGAAATGGGAGGGGGATGTTAACTGTGATGGAAAAGTAGACGTTACCGATGTGGTCTATTTGATTAACTATCTGTTCGTAGTCGGCTCACCTCCTCCATGCCGCGTCTGTGACCCGTAATCCCTCTAGGATAAAGGACCTGAACTGAAAAAAAGACCCCTGCCCTTGGTGGGGGTCTTTTTTTATATTTAAGATCAAAGTTGGTAACTATATTTGGTTTTTTTATTATGTCTTTTCCTATTTTTTACTTGACAAAATTGGCAAAAAGGTTATCTTTAAATGTGGAAGGGAAAGGGGGAGTTTTACCCTATTCCGAATTGGGATGGTCCCAAAAACTGCCATCCCCAGGAAAGTTCGGCAAAAAACTTCTTTTTTTATATTTTTTATATTAGAGCTTTTTTTAACATCTCATAGTTAGTTTTGTCCGAATTCTGTATCCGTAGGACAGGACGAAAGGATGATTATTCCTATTGTGGTGAGCTTGTCGAACCATGGATTTTCCTACGAATGCATAGCCATAGGTTAAATTTAAAGGCTAAAGAATGTCTGGTATCCCCCGATTTTATGAAAGGAGGTGCTAGTTCACGAGAGATCGGGCTAAGTATTAACCAATCAAAACTAAAAATGTGAAAACTCAATTATCATAAGGAGGTGACTTTCTCTATATTTACTTGTATTTAACTTATCCACATTAAACCCTTTCTTAAATCAGAAAGGAGAGGAAAATGAGAAGGAAATTTCTGTTAGTCCGAATTTCGAATGGCGGAGCAAAGGAGGTGAAAAAGAATCCCTTGGGGGACAGCAAACAAGAGCTAATTCTTTAGGTACAGGCATTGAGATTGCTGGTAAGCCTTTCCTGGGGGAGTAATTTTGAAAAAGCAAGGTTGAGGTTCGAGCTATCTTCACTGTATACTTTTTCTTAGATAAAGAGTAGATTCTACTTGTGACGCTGATAGCTTTCCAGCTTGCTAAGAACGCTTGCGGGCGAAGGGAGAATCGTGCCCCCAACTCCTTCGGAGTCTTATAAATCCTTAGCTTAGACAGATAAATGATTAACCTTTTGGCTTTAAGGAGAAAGTTATGTTAAAGAAATTTATTTTTATCTCTGTTCTGACCATCGTCCTTTTGGGTTGGGGCTTGCCAATTATGGCGGACGAGTCCGCAACAGACCAAGCGGAAAACATCGTGCCCGCTATAGGATCAAAAACACCCGGTGACATCTTGTGGCACTGTGATGTCCAGCATTATAATCCTCCCAATGACAGCGATCAGACGATCCTCGGAGTGGAAACCTTACGTGACACCATCTACGTTACCGGCGCAGGCAATACCAGCACAGGCGGCGCAGATAATTACATTTATGTTTGGCTTAGATCGGGTGGAAGCTGTCAGTACCTGTATAAGGCCCTGCAAACTGGCACAACCACTTGGGGATTCAGGGATATGGCTGCGGACGATCAATACCTCTATGCCGCTTCCAGCGATAGCGGAAGAGTCTTACGGTGCTTCTATGTAACTCCCGGTGGAATGGTGGATGTTTCGGCAAACAAAATCAGCGTTCCTGGTTTACCCGCAAGCTTCGTTATTCGAGCGGTGGCTTATGATCCGATCCACGACTGGTTCTGGACTGCAAACTGGAACAGCAGTATTTACGCTTTCGCTCGTTCTGGAGCCATAATGGCAACGTACGCCACCAACCCCTATAATGTCTACGGAATGGCATTCGATAATCGATCCACACCCGGTCAACCCTGGCTGTGGACTTATGCCCAGGATAGTAGCAAAGTGCGTCAGTTCGATCCCGCCACAGGAACATATACAGGGGTGGTCTATTCCGCCTATGGTGAGGGAGGTAACGGTACTGGGATTGCGGGAGGTCTCTGCATGTTGGAGGGAAATCCCTCCAAAAGAAAAGCCACTTTATTGGGCTTGCTCCAAGGAACACCCGTAGATGCGATTTGGGCCATGGAGCTCGCCCTAGACAGTCTGTATTGGAAGCCATCTTACCTGGATTACGCTCCCTCCGGCATGCCTGATTTAAGCCAGATGCAGGCTATCTGGGTAAAGGATCCAACAGCACAACACACTTTCTGCGGTCCCGTGGCAGTAGCCAACTGCTTCAAGTGGTTCGACTCCAAGTATAATCAAGTTGCTCCAGGCGTTCCGGGTGACGGATTTGATATGTTCCCGCTGGTAAGGGACTATCTGGATGGGCTTCCACCTTTAGTTGGACCTCTTCAGGATG
>Ga0315279_10003218_pt1 | contig 23143 bp, 19 predicted proteins | sample YL17G06_20_MG_FD_203694 | JGI IMG/M metagenome (GOLD analysis project Ga0315279, IMG submission 203694) | Sediment microbial communities from Yellowstone Lake, YNP, Wyoming, USA - YL17G06_20 | ecosystem: Environmental > Aquatic > Freshwater > Lake > Sediment | place: USA: Wyoming | collected... | reverse complement strand
AGATCTTTATCCCATGGTTCCTTACGCCTTCGAATATGTGAGAATTGCTACACAAACGGGCACACCAGGACTTGTCAAGAAGCTCGCAAAGCAAATAGTGATGTCAGGCGGTCCAAGAGCGGTAGCGATTGGTGCGAAAGCAGTGATGACAATGAATCCGTCGAATCTTCTAAGCACTTATCTGACTTACGAAATTTCAAGAGTGAAATCTTCCGCAGGTAAGAACATGAATCTTGTTTCACTGATTCTCAACGAAGTAATGACAGACATGGCACTCGGTCTCAACCTTGATTGGCTTTTCGAGGCATATGTGAAATTCCTATCACGACGTGACATCATCCCCGGGTTTAATACTCGTAATTTCCCGTTTTTTGTCCAGAAATTCAAAGAATGGAACATCGACACACGTAACATAATCGTTGCCACACCGTTCAACAAAGCTGGCTTCCAAATGAACCCTTCCAAACAAGAATGCGAGAAAACCCTGGCCGATCTGTCCAGCCCAATCGTTCTTGCAATAAGCATCCTGGCAGCAGGATACCTAAAACCATCGGCAGCCATTGAATATTTGACAGATCTCCCTAACCTGAAGGGAATAGTTGCCGGCGTCTCAACAGAACAACAAGCGCGGACGACGTTCACGCTCCTTAATGAGAGCTTCCGAAACGCGAAGTAGCGCGGGCGCGCGCGCTATAATGCCCATCCGACAGTGTTGAGCCAGCCGACCTATAATGGAACGTTCGTTGACCTGAAATTCCACATGACTGCCTACTAGGGCAATCGCGCGCTGATACGTACGCGAGGGTTTAAACTTGTCAAAGAAAAACTCCACTGAATCGATCATTCACAATATTAATTATTTGCGATTGAATCTATTTATGGTTGCAGAACTCTGAGGGCTTACAAATATGAAAGTCTTGGCTATTGGAGCACATCCCGACGACGTTGAACTGGGTTGTGGAGCGACTTTGGCGTTGTGCAAGAAGAAGAAACATGAGGTCCACATTCTTGTTTTGACAAGAGGCGAAGCCTCAGGAGACCCTGAAGTCAGAGAGATGGAATGTAAGAAATCTGCGGAGATTCTCTGCGCAGACAGAGTCCATTTTGGGAATATGCAGGACACGAAGATCACGGATGGCGTGGAGACTATAATGAAGATTGAGAACGTCATAAAAAAAGTGAAACCTGACCTTGTTTTTGCACACAGCAGTAAAGATGGACATCAGGATCACAGGAATGCATGCTTTGCTTCTTTGTCTGCTGCAAGAGACTCAAAGAAAGTTTTGCTTTATGAATCTCCGGCGGCATTGAGGGATTTTTGCCCGCAGGTTTTTGTTGACGTAACATCGACATTCGAAGATAAACTGAATGCGTTGAGATCCTATGGATCGCAGTCCTCAAAAGTGTATTTTAAAGGCGACCCAGCTCTTCATCGGAATGCGCGGGCACGCCCTGGTGAGAGCCGCAAGTTCCCATACGTTTCAAACGCGGTGGAAGGACTTGCAAGATACAGAGGCTTTCAGGCTGGCGTGACCCTTGCAGAAGCATTTGAGGTAGGCAAGTTCATATTGGATATCCAAAATGGTTCAGAATAGCGCGCGCGCTGGTATCGGAGCATAGAATGAACAACGTTTCAGACACGGGCTCAAGCCCCTTTTCATACAGGACCTTGGATGAGCTTGTCGAGGCTTGTGAAAAGTTCTATCACAGTCGGGTGGAGAAGTCAGCTGACAGACCTGAAGTTCATCGTAGACGGGAACAACTGGCTACATGGGTTCGGAAATTTCATAAGGACTGTGGAACGCTTAGTCCACAAGTTGAAGAATCCATAGAGAATCTGCGGAGTCGTTCCTGCGTTCTTCTGATGACGGCTCATCAACCTAACCTTTTTGCCTATAGTGGTGTACTCCGCAAAGCTACATTGAATCAGGTTCTTGGTGAAAAACTCGCGGAGAGACTGAAGCTGCCCGTGGTCACTTTTTTTGGGTTAGCAGATCAGGACTTCACAGATGACAGATGGGTAAAATCAGCCCTTCTTCCTGACGTGGAAAGGAGAGATGGCGTGCTTGAGCTACATTTGGATTTACCAGAAAAAATGATGTTGTGTCGAGTTGCCAAGCCAGCTGGAAAGGTTTTGGACGAGTGGCGAAATGAAATTAGAGCTTGGCTTGGAAGAAACCTCAGACCGATAGAACATTACTGTAGATCAGTCGGGGCCAAGTTTGAAAAAGGAGACGTCTTGACAAAGAATTTTGAGAGGTTTTGGACGATCGTTGAGCAGGCATATCCGAGAGCGGCAGTCTATTCTGACTTCAATAGTTTTACGATGTCCAAGATTGTGAATGAAGCTTGGGGTTATCCTACGCTTTTTTCCAGGTTTTCTGAGTGCCAGCAGATTTTTGGAGATGAGTTCCGTTTATTAATTTCTCACTTTGAAGACTATTCTCGCTGTCTTAAGGAAGCAGTGAGCTCCACAGATGGAACCAAGGGCGGAGTCTATGAGCAGGAATATGGCACGATGCCTTTTTGGTATCATTGTGAATGTGGGAGCAAAGCAAGGTTGATGGCTGTAGAGGAGGGGGGATCTTTCTTTGCGTTGGGAAAATGCTTGAGATGCGAGAAGGAGTATCGAATCGATTTCGGTCTGAAAGAAGCCCCAGAGATTTCCGGCATAATGACGAGGATATCTGCTAGAAGTCTTGCTATGCCAATCATATTCTTTAACGGCTTAGCAGTTTGCTGCTATGTCGGTGGGGAAGGAGGAAGAGAATATTTGCTTCAAGCAAAGTATGTGGCGGAACATATGGGAGCAACCTTTCCTCCTGCGACAATATGGCGACCTCATGATATTTACTTTGGTGTTGGTCAATCAGCTGCTTTGATAGCCTTCAAGGACTTGTCTTCGACTTTTGATTTTTCTCAATACGAATTTGCGAAGTCCAGTTTGGAGGGAGAAGTGGCTAAAATTCAAGAAGATATTGAAGCACTAGAGCTGCAGAAGAAACAGCTTGGCAATGTTAGAGCAGAGAAAATGGAGAATATTGAACGAATGAGGGCATTGTCAGACCGGCAAATCGGGATTAGGAGGAGAACAGGTTATTCTCTGATGGTGAGAAATCTGAAGCTTCTTGCGAACGTCGCAGAAGTAATGCGCCTGCATCCCTGCATCGTCGACTATGCAATCAATTTTGGTCTTAAAGGTGTAAGTGACCAATGGAAAGTGTTCCTAAATGAAAGCCGCGATTTGTCTTCAGATACAAAACTCAAAACTGATGTTGATGATTGGCTGAGGTTTGCACAGATCGAGTCTGTGGAGGCTGATGATTATGGAGAAGAAATCTGATTATTGTCAATATTATTATGGGGATCTTGTCTTGGACACGTATCCTGACGCTCGGCTTGCCCTTCCTTTGAGAAGATACTGGTGGATTTTGAAAAAGTATGTCTGGTTTGCCAGCAATTTTGGTCTGCGCGGATCCGTTTCAAAGATACTTCCTTTCACGCAGTTGGGCAAATTTGTTCACACTCGAAATAGGAAGATCGGGTCTCGAAGGATTGATAGAAACTTGGATTTGAAGACTGGGGATTGTATTGAAGTCCGCTCGGCAAAGGAGATTTTTGCCACACTTGATGCAAAGGGAAAACTTAGAGGCCTGACTTTCACTCCTGAGATGGTGAAGTTCTGCGGCAGAAGATTCAAGGTCTACAAAAGACTGAACAAGATAATACTTGAGGCAACCGGAGAACTTCGAAAGATAAAGAGCCCCACTGTGCTCTTGGAGGGAGTGTTCTGCGACGGAGAAGCCCACGGCGGATGTGACAGATCTTGCTTCTGTTTTTGGAGAGGAGAATGGCTCAGAAGAGTCGATTCCTAACGTTTGATGCAGAGACGACATGATAACTGACGGTGACCAAATGATAATACCGCATTCAAGGCCCACTATTAGTCAGGATGATGTTAAGGCTGTTGAGAAGGTTCTGTCTTCAGGAATGATAGCTCAGGGTGAAAAAGTTGCTGAGTTCGAGAAAGCCATTGCAATCTTTGCAGGCAAGAAACATGGCGTTGCAGTCTCCTCTGGCACTGCTGCTCTTCACCTGGCCTTGCGAGCCCTAACTGTTGGATCCAGACGTGAAGTCATTCTTCCCAGCTACGTTTGTTCTTCTCCATATCTTGCAGTCTTGCATGCCGCAGGTTTACCAAAGGTCGTTGATGTTGACCTAACTGACTTCAACATATGCGCTTCGACAGCGAAGAACAAAATCACATCAAAGACTTCGGCGATAATAGTGCCACATATGTTTGGGAATCCAGCTGACCTTGACGAACTGATACGACTTGGCGTTCCAGTCGTTGAGGATTGTGCGCAGTCTTTAGGAGCACTGTTCAAAGGCAAGCCAGTCGGAAGTTTCGGCGATCTCTCCGCATTTTCTTTCTATGCAACGAAGATGATTACGACAGGAGAGGGTGGAATGGTTTTGACGGATGATTCTGAGTTGTGCGAGCGGGTGCTTGATCTGCGGGACTATGACAAGAAGGGTTTGGAGGCGGTTAGGTACAATTACAAGATGACTGATTTTCAGGCTGCGCTGGGTTTAAGTCAACTTGCTAGGCTTCAGGGTTTCATCGAGCGTAGACTGCAGATTGCAAAGGTGTATGATGAGGCTTTTGCGGACTGCGGTGTGACTCTTCCACAGCGTTCACAGGATAAACTCTCCGTCTATTACAGGTACGTCGTGTTGGTTGCTAGGCTTCTGCAGGTTCGGAAAAAGCTGAAAGAACTTGGAGTAATTTGCGAGAGACCTGTTTTTGTTCCATTACACCTTGAAACCGGTGACTGTCTGTGCAGAAATGCTGATAGGGTTTTTGCACATGCTTTGTCTATTCCGTTATATCCTGGTCTTACAGATCAGGAAGTTCGGTTTGTGACGAGAACTGTGAGGAAAATTCTCCGCGAGTTTCAGTAAATGTTTGGAAAGCGCGCGCTGCATAACGTCTCAAACTGTGCTCGGTTGATATTGCATATGCTCTGCAAGATCTGTGACCTTAACAATCATTAGGCAATGAATATGGCGGGCGCGAGTTGTCATGATCGATTTGTTGACTTGAAATTCAACATGACCGCTCAATAGCGCGCGCTAGGGTCCAGCGATCTGATGGGCTTGAAGGGGAATTCGACATATCTCAATGCAAGAAAGACTATCTTATGCCTGAAATAGGATTAGCAATACAGGGTTCAAACGGTATAATCAGAGTGAACGATGACAGGGCGTGATTAGAAGAGTCGAATACGGGGAAATCGACCACGTGGTATAGACATGACCTCAACGGCAATGTCGATTTTTGGCTCGGAGAAACTGAATACTTCCGCGAAGACCAGCATTTCATCAATTCAATATTGAAACACGAGAAAAGCGAACCTAGTTTTCTGACAGCTGCAAAAGTAGATTCCATAATAGACAAAGTGAGGCAGGTGCATGGATCTGGCTCAGATGAATGAGCGCGCGCGCGCGCCAAAGGTTACGATTGGTGTTTGTGTTAGAAATTGTGCCAGTACCCTTCCTTGTATGATCAAAAGCATTATGCAGCAAGATTTTCCACACAAGTTTATGGAAGTTATTTTTGTTGATGATGGCAGTGAAGATGATACTCTAAACACTGTAAAGGGCTATGCAAACAGGATGGGTATGAGCGTAAGAATCTTCCATCATGAATGGAAGGGTTTGGGGCCGTCAAGGAATGTGGTAGTCGACAATGCATGCGGCAGCTATATTGTGTGGGTCGATGCTGACATGACAATACCTAAGGATCATGTGAGGAAACAGGTAGAATTCTTGCAGAACAATCCTGACATAGGAATTGGCAAGGCGAGATGCGGTTTGTTGCCCAAAGAGAACTTGGTCGCGACTCTGGAATTCCTTATCTTCGCGGTTAATGATTCAAGGAATTGTTCGTTAGATAGAAAACCACCCGGGACTGGTGGATCGATTTATAGAGTCGAGGCTATTAGAGGCGTAGGCGGTTTTGACAACGACCTAATCATGGGTTCGGAGGACACGGACGCAGCCCTTAGAGTTAAGGCTGCTGGCTGGTTACTTGCTACAAGTTCAGCGGTCTTCTATGAGAAGGGTAGACAGACTTGGCAGGGCTTATGGAATCAGTATTCTTGGCATGGATATGCCTTTTTTTATCTTTATCGCAAGAAAAGCGCGCGCGTACTGTTCTCTATTTACAGGATAAATCCAATCGCAGGTTTCTTGAGTGGAGTCTTGTACGTGGTTGACGCCTACAGGATTACGGGCAACAAAGCGGTTTTTCTCTTGCCCTTTCACTTCGCTTTCAAGATGACTGCATGGTTTTTTGGGTTTTCGCGCGCGCTACAACGTTCACGCTCCTTGAGGAAAGCTTTAGGAACGCGAAGGAATGTTTAAGGAGCGCGCGCTAATTTTGTCTCCAAAAACGGGGTGATCATTTCGCCATTTTTGTTAGTAGCCTGGTTATTGTTAGGCTTTCTGTCTTTTGGGCCTGCGGTTTTTATTTTCTATTCTATGCGAAAGAGTTCGAAGAAGTTGTGGCCGACGAAAGTTGAACAAAATTATAAACCCAAGATTTCTATTATCCTTCCAACCTATAACGAGGCAAGCATTATTGCTCTTAAGTTGACCAACCTAGGCCGTGTAAGATATGATAAGAATCTTGTTGAGATCATCATGATTGATAGCAATTCTTCTGACGGCACTGTAGAAACAGCAAAGCAGTTCTTGGCGAATGAGCCGCAAGGGAATCTAAGAATTTTAACTGAAAGTGATCGAAGAGGAAAATCGAATGCGCTTAATTACGCGTTGGGTTTCTGCACGGGTGACGTAGTGATAATTTCTGATGCAGACTGTTTCTGGCCTTCAGATATTTTGGAAAAGGCGATACCTTTTTTGGCCGATCCGACGGTGGGCGCCATATATTGTCCAAAAATCTTGCTGAATTCAAACCAAACATGGATAACAAGGTCTGAAGAAGCCTTTTTGAGATCTGCAAATATTCTGAGACTGGGCGAATCCAAGTCTGGATCAACAGTTTTCTTTGAGGGTGGTTTCAGCAGTTTCAAGAAGGAGGCTTTTGATAAATTCGACGTTTATGAAACTGGTTCGGACGACTGTGGCACAGTTGTAAGTGTTATTGAGAATAACTTTAGGGCTATGCAGGTTCCCGAGGTCGAGTTCTTCACGACGTTTCCTGCATCTTATCGTGGCAAAATCGCAGTCAAGTCCAGGAGAAGTAATCAACTTGTGCGAGTGTTCGGCAAGTGTCTCGACTTGCTCATCAGAAAAAGGATTAGATTAGCGCGCGCGAAGAGGACGATAATCCCAAACGTACTCCTTTATCTCCTCTCTCCAATCACCTTTTTTGCATTCATCATTTCAACGCTTTTTCTTCTAGCAAGCTTTCCCTATCTTTTGGCTGCTTTCGTATTCCTTTTAGTTCCCAGCGTGCGATTCTATCTTTACGAATTCGTGGAAAGCAATATTCTTCTCTTTGCATCAATCTTCGCAGTGTGTTTTGGTAAGAGATTTTCAGTGTGGCCTCAGCCTGAAGACAGAATGTGGCTAAAACCAGAGGTGCTAAGCCAATACAATCTTATCTAAAAGTGGCGAGAGCAATTGAGGAAAACGAATGTTAGGTCACACTTGTATAAAACTTAACATAGAAACAACGCACGCTCGATCCAGAAAATGCGCGCGCTTTTGAGATCTCCTTGAAACGCGAGCTTGAGATGGCAAGATGAAAAATCATAATCTAAGTTGCTATAAAGTGGCTATCGGGATGTGTGTCAAAAATTCTGAAACGCTCATCCAAAGGACTGTTGAAAGTGTGCTTAACCAAGACTTTCCGCGAACAGACATGGAGTTGATTGTAGTGGATGGTTTTAGTCAAGACAAGACGGTGGAAATCATTCGCAGCTACCTCGAGGGGGTCGATATGAAGACAAGAATATTTTGCGAAAATGAAGGTTTAGGGCGAGCTAGGCAACTCGTGGTGGAAAACGCAATGGCGGAATATATTGTTTGGGTTGACGGTGACATGGTCTTGTCTAAGGATTTTGTAAGACTGCAAGTGGAGTTTATGGAAAGAAATCCTAGTGTCGGTGTAGCAAAAGGCAAATATGGAACTTTCAAAAATCATGGACAAAGTCTCGTGGCCAATCTGGAGAACATATGGCTCATTTTGTTTATGGGCGTTGAAGGCGAAACGACACGCAAAGCTCTTGGAGCATCGGGATGTATCTATAGAGTCAAAGCCATAAAACAAGCAGGCAACTTCGACCCAAATATGAAAGGAGCAGGAGAAGACAACGATGCGGAGAATAGAATTCGAAAGGCCGGGTGGCGGCTTTGCGTTACTTCGGCCTTGTTTTTCGAGATGCGAAGACAGACTTGGGGGTCCTTGTGGAAGGAGTACTTTTGGCATGGAAAGGGAGCACGTGACATTCTTGGGAAAGATAAGCAAATGATCAATCTTTACAAGATGTTGCCACCAGTTGCGCTTTTCGCTGAACTTGCCAGAGTTCCAGAGGCATACAAGTTGACTCATCAGAAAGCCGTACTTTTCTTGCCCTTGCACTATGTTTTTAAGAGAATAGCTTGGTTCTGTGGCCTCTCCAGTGCTCTTCTTCAAAAAGATACGAGGAAAACAAAACTCCTTTGATATGGCATTCAGCGGAGAAACTTCTTAACCTACCTTAGCGCGCGCGAAAAGTTGCCCTCCTACTGCCTTTACATTACGTTTTCAAAAGAACAGTGTGGCTTCTCGGCTTCGTTAAAGGATGAGTTAGAAAAATACGAAAAATGCGCGCGCTGAAATAACGTGACTAGGGAGTGCTGCTGTTTTTATGGAGCCCATGGTTACCATCGGCGTGTGCGTCAGAAACTGTGAGACCTCTGTCAGGGAGGCCATGGACAGCATCTTGACTCAGGATTTTCCCCACAATCGGATTAAGGTCGTTTTCGTTGATGATGGAAGCCAAGACGGGACTCTCTCGGTGGTACAAAATTATGTTGGCAAGATGGACATGGCTATGGCAGTCTTCCACACTTCTTGGAGGGGGTTGGGCTATGCAAGGAATTTGGTTATCGCAAATGCTGAAGGAGACTACATTCTTTGGGTTGACGGCGATATGGCGTTATCGCGGGACTTTTTGAGGAAGCTTGTAGAGTTTATGGAAGAGAATCCTGGAGCGGGGATTGTAAAGGGAAGACAGGCTTTGTCGCCGGGGTTTAATTTGTTAGCAACTCTTGAGGGATATTCCCGTGCTTTTGGCAGAATGGTTGATTATGGGTTGAAGAATGGTCGGTACAAGGCTGTTGGAACTGGTGGTGCATTGTACCGAATCAAGGCTGTCAAGCAGGTCGGCGGGTTTGATGATAATCTGAGGGGATACGGCGAAGATTGGGATGTTGAATTAAGGTTAACAAGAGCTGGTTGGTCACGGCACACGGTAGACGTTGCTTTTCTTGATTATGAACGATATGGGTTGACGTCGAAATCATTGTGGCGTAGGTACTGGCTTCGAGGGTATTTTACACATTACTTTCTTCACAAGAACAGTGGAATGATCAAGCACTACAGGACGTTCCCTCCTGCGGCCGCTCTGTATGGCCTTGTTGGTTCCGTCACCCTCTTCAGATTGACACGACAAAAAGCGGTTTTCCTCTTACCGTTTGAATCCGTGTTCAAGATGACAGCATGGTACGTGGGGTTTCTAAGAAGCCACTTTGATTCCTACGCTCCTAAATCTTAAGATGTGGCCCCCATAATCTTATGTCATCCCTAAACACTGAGCTGAGGATCTGAGAAGCGTAGATGCACTTGTTAGCGCGCGCTTTCAAAAGACAATCTGTCAAACATGATTGGTACCGAGAGAGAGCGCGCTAAATAGAAAGAATGCGAGCGCTTTTGTATTGATGAGAAACTTCTTAACCTACCCCCAAAATTGGATTATAGGTTGGCTGATTAATGGTGAGAGTTGGACTTGTAGGCTGCGGAGGAATAGCCCCATTGCATTTGCGTGTATACCAAAGAATCAAAGATGTAGAGGTTGCGGGTGTATGCGACATAAGTTTGGAGAAGGCAAAGAATCTTGCTACAAGGTTCCGAATAGAACGGACGTTTAGTGATTATTGGGATCTTTTCGAGCTGAAGGATCTAGAATTGGTTGATATATGCACTCCGGTTACGACTCATTTACGAATAGTCTGTGATGCTTCTAAGACTGTACCAGCAATTCTGGTAGAAAAGCCAATGGCGCTCAACATAGCTCAATGCGACGAGATGATAGAAGAAGTGAAAAAACATGGAAGCAAGCTGTGCGTCGGTCATAACCAAATCTTCTCTCCGTTGATTCAGAAAGCCAAATCATTAGTAGATTCCGGAGCGTTTAGTCTGCTTTCTTTCAGAACCACTTGCAAAGAAAATTATGAAACTCTCAAGGCTTTACATTTGCTTCCTGCTTGGAACGTTGCTCCCGAGCAGAGAGGAATTATCTGGGAATCTGTCTGTCATCTTGCGTATCTTCAATTGCATTTTTTGCCCGATATAAGAGAGGTGTATGCTGTTGGCAGTAAATTCAAGTATCCTGTTTATGACAATCTTTCTGTGCTTCTCCGTACAGGAACTGAACGTTTTGGCATAATCGAGCATTCATGGTTATCAAAAGAGACCGACATTGTCTACGAGTTTAACTATTCCAATGGGCTACGTGCACAAATACAACGAGATTTTGACTATTTCTCAGAATTTTCAGAAGACCCACCATTTACTGTTGGGACAGTAGCTAGAAACATTCTCGTAGATGAAAAGCGAATTCTGCAGAAATGGATAAGATTTGGGACGTGCTATTTTAAGAAGACGAAGGTTTTGCCCACGTTTAACCTTGTCAGCAGGTACATCGAATCAATAAAAAAGGATTTGCCTCCCCCAGTTGCACCCAAAGATGGAAGAGACACCATAAATCTCTTAGAGTGCATCGAAAAATCTCTGACTGAAAGAGAACCTGTTAGGCTTGGAACATGACCAAGCCCGCTTCGACAATCCAGCGCGATGGTGTGAGAAGTGTTTTTGGCGGTGGATGCTCACGATATGTTAGCGCGCGAGAGATGGAACGCTATCCAGTTGCTATTGGATATGTATAAGGCGTGTAAGTCCACCCATCTAAACCCTGACTTGGTGCCCGCAAGAAATAATCTGTATTAAGAGTTCTCCCCGCAGAATTCCATATGAAGTAGCAATTGGAGTAGTCGTTATTCCAAATGTAAGTCTGAGTCACTTGGTATTCTGGAATAGTATTGTCTGTATCAAGTTGTAAAAGTGTTTGTAATTGAGAACCCCCTGCTGTATCTGGAGGATGGAAATGGTTATTATAGAAAAGCCCACTTCCTCCCCTAATTCTCATTGCTGTTGTGGCAAAGCTCGCTTTGCCTGTTATGGTATTATTATAGGCCTCCACACATACGGTTGGAGCAGGGGTGGGGCTTCCCCATCCGCCACCGTGAGAGTCTATCTCTCCAATATTATTTGACTGAAGTTGATATTTAGCAGGATTGTCAAAAAGGCTGAACCTTGTTACCACTACCGCACCAGCATTTGCGTCTATTGCATGGCGACATCTGGAAAAGTGACAGTCCTCAATGTACATTATCGCAACGTCTGGGATGCTTTGATATTTCCCAGCATAGAGTTGTATGCCAAGTGTAACTTCGGTGGATGATGCCATATTGCCTTCGGCATCTACGCCATATCCCCCCAGCCAACCATTACCCAGCGGGTCAGGTGTGTCTTTATAGGGGTTATCGATTACACAATGGTCTATCAGTCCGTAGGAAGAGGGACCGCCTGACTGCCACCAACTAGTTGATGCCCACATGTTTATGGCTAGATAACAGAAGTTTATCATTGTGCAATGGTCTATTCTAACATTCTTAGCTTCACGTGTTTGTATTGCTGACTCTATAACACTAGTATTTTCTGCACTACTATTAAGCGGTCCAGTCGCTTCAAATTGTATACCCGAAATTCTTGACGCTTTTCCATTTGCTCCATACAAATAGAACATAGTGGGCGGGTGATAAGCAGAAGTTGGTTGAGCATTGTTATGAAGTATCGTTGTAGCAGTATAAGCTGCCCAATCATTTACATGTCCCTGACATCCTGCATTTGAAGCTCCAATAATACTCACTCCGCCATAGCTTGTGACAGTCTCCCCATTCCAATAATATGTTCCTGCCGGAATATACACAGTGCCTCCACCTGCAGCCGCCATAGTATTTACAGCTGCTTGAATATCCGCTGGAGAACCGCTTTTCGCAGTGATTGAGGATATTGATATCGTGGCACTGTTATGGATAACAGCATTGTTGGTCAGTGCATAAGAAAAGTATGAACTTGCAAGAACCGCTATTGCAAGAGTAAACGCAAATAGTTTGGGGTTATCGAAGCGTAATTTGATTAGTTTGATTGCCCCCACCCTCCATGCGACAAATCTGTGATTATTTATTTATTTATTTCTGTGTACGCGTTCTTCCTTTAAACAGGTATGGGTTCTCATTTATAAATATTGCGTCGTAAGATACACGAAATATCCGCGCATATTCGAGTACGCCTTAGCGCGCGCACATAAAAGTGGCTAGACCAATGTATGAGGACTTTGCGCGGTCAGTGATTGTGGATATTGCGCGAGTTTGAGGGATTTGTCTTGAGAGTGAGAGAAGTCAATGGCTTTGAAGGTTTGATGGATGAGTGGAACAGTCTTCTGAAGAGGAGTTTGTTGGGCAGTAGCGTTTTCCTAACTTGGGAATGGCTGTCCACTTGGTGGAAGCATTTTGGCGAAGGAAGAAAACTGCTGCTTTTGCTTGTCGAAGATGATGATGAGGTTCTAGCGATTGCTCCTCTTATGTTGTCTAGGTATAAGTTGCCTGGTTTTGGTGCCATTAAGAAGGTGGAGTTTCTGTCATCTCGGCATTCTGATTACAGCAATTTTGTTGTTTTGAAGAGGGAGGCAGAGTGTCTGAGAGCTATGGTGGACCATTTGACGGGTACGGTTGCAGGTTGGGATTGGATTGAGCTTAAGGAGATTCCTGAAACCACTGAAAATGCTGGTTATTTGGAACAGATGTTCTCTGATGTCCCGTCCAATTTGAAGTTGAATAAACGCGTTTGCAACGTGTGTCCCTACATTTCTTTGCCTGGCTCACTTGATCTTTTGATGGAGAGGTTGAGCACGCGTATGCGTAAGAACCTAAATAGGTGCTTGAGGAGGATTAGGGGAGAGCATCGGGTCGAGTTTAAGAGGTTTGATGAGGCTGGTTTCTCAGTTAAGGAAGCCATGAAAACCTTCTTGGAATTGCATGAAAAGAGGTGGACGTCTCAAGGACTGCCTGGGTCTTTTAGAAGTAAGGAAGCGGCGTTTCTGGACTTTCATATGGACATAGCTGGGCGTTTTGCAGACAGGGGTTGGTTGGGGCTTTATTTTCTCATGGCGGACGACAAGCCTGTAGCAACTCAGTACGCGTTCGAATTCGACTGGAAAATGTATGATTATCTTGGGGGGTTTGATCCGCAGTATTCCGCGTATTCAGTTGGGAATCTCTTCACAATGCATCTTTTGGAGAAATGCATACAGAAAGGATTTACAGAGTATGATATGATGAGGGGAGATGAGGCTTACAAACTTGCGTGGAATGCTACGTGTAGGAACAATCTTGAGGTGAGGCTTGTGCGAGGAGGCTTGCATAGTCGCTTTTTTGACTGGGTGACTTGGAATGATGCTGTTAGCGGTTTGGCTGAAAAACTGAAACTCTCTCTCAAAAGAAGTCATGCCTGACTATGGATTGCGCGCGCGTCTCAAAGCGAAAAATCATCCCCATCTCATACGATGCATTTAAAAGGAACGAAAGACTGGTCGGAATAAGTCGGGAACTAGGTAAGCACATCTCTCTCAAGATTCACTGAGTCTTTGCAGAGCAGAAAAAACCATGCGAAGGCTATCTGCCACCTAAATAGTGGAGTCCTGGCACTAGACAAACCTCATGGTAATGATGTGATTGGAAGAAGGAATTGAAGTTGAACAAACTTGGTATTGGAAGCGCGCGCTAATGGTTCGTTCACTTCGAAAAGGGACAATATGGGAGCTCCACTGCCCGTTCCTTTATGATGGTTTGATAAAGAACTTGTCGGTGGCGGCGCTCTCATGGATCTGGGCTGCCATATTGTTGATGTCTTTACGCGCGCTCTCCGGTGCGCGGTAATTGCTGATATGGAATAAAATACAAAGATATTATTAACTGCAAATGCAGGAAATTTCATTAGTGCAAAGGCGATTATTATTGAGCAAGAGTATACTTGTTTTTTCTCCTCACCCGGATGATGAGACCTTGGGTTGTGGAGGAACAATCGCCAAGAAACTGGCTGAGGGCTATGAAGTTACTATAGTTGTTCTTACCGATGGTAGAAACGTTTTTCTGAAATTGTTTGGCATAAATTCTGATCCAGGTCCTAATGAAGTTAAGGAAATTAGAAAGGAAGAAGTGAGAAGAGCCGTTGGAATCCTTGGGGTATCAAGCGAAAGATTGCTTTTTCTAGATTTTGAGGATGGAACGCTTGAAAAAAATGAGAAAGCAGTCAAAGAAGAAGTAAGAAGGGTAATAGAGAAGACTGTCCCCCAGGAAATTTACTATACTTCTGAAAGAGATTTTCACAAGGACCATCAGACAACTTGTAGCGTAGTCCATAGCTGTTTAGAAGACTTGAAATGTGACGCAGCTGAATATCGATACACTATCAGGCAAACGCATTCATATTTAGGCCCGGCAAAAGATTGCATTCTGAATCTTATAAGGCACAACATCATTAGAATAGACATATCAGAGTATTTAGCTCTAAAACAAGCAGCGATAGAAGAGTTTAAAAGCCAATTAGGAATCTTCTGCCCTAAACAGCCCAGACCTCTCATTGGGAACGTATCCAGATTTCTGTCAAAGACAGAAGCTTTCTTTGTCAGCAATTGAAAATACTAGGATCTATGTGCGCGCGCGTGCGCAAACCAGGATAGCATAACTGTTAACCGGTATCTATGGTTTCCCAAAAACCATATCTTGCAGACTAGTGGGAAAGCATGATCTGTTCATAAAAAGTATATTGAAGCAGTCATTGTCGATGAATAGGGGGTAGTAACAAAACAGGAGAGGATAGAGAACGAGCCTGGATGGATTGAAAACGCGCGTGCGTGCTAGCAAAAACATACGTGTGCTGAAGTTCTTCTTTAGTATTTACTTTTTTCTATACGAGTTTAATTTTGTCACATTTATTCGATCTTCGAACTTAATTCGCAATTTGCGCGCCCGACGCGGAGAAAGGATTTTTGATGCTGGTTGTGGCATTGGACTTAACTGCTTAAGAATAGCAAATAAACATGCCCTCGTTGTAGGTGGCGATCTTAATGCTAGTTTCAAGTATTCATTGTACTTGGGCAGTGCTGCACCGCGCGCGCTAATGGCTGCGCATTTTATATATAGATATTGCGCGCTGAGATGCACGATAATGCGCGCTGGAGGGCAGGTACAACGCATTCTAGCAAGAATCGCTAAGAAACTCTTAGGAGTCAACAAGCGCGCGCGCTAAGAATGAAATTAGAATATTCAACGTAAAATTCCTATTATGTAAAAACGTGAAGGCTTGTCTATGGAGCATGGAAAACCTTTGTCTTGGCTTAGCCGATTCTTATTAGTGTTAGTACCACAAGTGGCTTTTTGTTTCACAGTAGTTTTCGATATCCCTGTTGCTAGGCAATTTCTCGGTTTCTTCTGTCTTAGCTTTCTTCCTGGTTTTATAGCAATTAAGCTTCTCAAGTTGGACGGGCTTAGTCTTCTTGAAAAAGGGCTCTTTTCTGTTGGTTTGAGCGTTGCATTTTTTATGTTAGGCGGGCTTGTCTTGAATGAGCTTGGCTTGCTACTCGGCATCTCACAACCTCTGTCTTTGGTTCCACTAATAGTATCGCTTACAGTATGCGTCCTTGGGGGTGGATTATTCGCTTCGAAGAATGAACCCATCGGTTCTTGGAAAGTTGTTCAAACAAAATCTCTGCTGCCCTACCTGACAGCTGCGCTGATTCCAGTTGTAGGGATTGCTGGAGCTGTCCTTGTCAACCTGAACGGAAACAATCTGGTCGCCATGATGATGTTCGTTGCAATATGCGTTCTTTTTGTAGTGGTGCTGATGGCATCGAAGAGCGCGCGGGTTTATCCGTTCGTAATCTTGATGATTGCATTAGCGCTCCTATACAGTCCACTATTTGCATCCAAGTACATGGTCAGTTTCGGCTCTGATGTTCCTACCGAGTTTTTTGTCTTCAGAACAACACTCACTCAGGGCTTCTGGAATGTCACTCTCCCATCACCCTGGATTTACAATCTCAATATGGGTAATTTTCATAGTATGCTAAGTGTGACTATCTTTCCCACTATCTACACGATCCTCCTAAAGTTAGACCCAACGTCTACGTTCGCTCTTGTGTATCCGGCGTTATTTGCGCTTGTGCCGGTGGGATTGTATCAGACCTGGAGAAAGTACTTAGGCGAGAGAATGAGCTTCGTTTCGGCCTTTCTGTTCATGGCATACGGTGTTTTCTTTGGCGAAATGCTGGGACTGAACAGACAGATGATCGCAGAACTTTTCTTCGTGCTGTTGCTTGCCGCCGCTCTACATGCAAAGATAGGACGCAATACCAAGATCGTGCTCTTCGTGATTTTCAGCTCGGGTTTGGTAACTTCACATTATTCACTGTCGGTGATTGTGGCCTTCTTTCTGGTTTTCACTACCGTTGTTTTATTCATATTTAAACGTCGATCGAGGAAATTCACTTTAACCATGGTTATTCTCTTTCTCGCCATTATGTTCACATGGTTCATCTACACATCTGGTTCCTCAGTACTAGATAGCCTTGTGCAATCAACGAATAGGATATCTAGTCAATTTGGAGACTTCTTTAACCTAGGGTCACGCGGACAGTTTGTTGTGAGGGGTCTCGGCCTCGAGCAATCCCCAAGCATCTGGAACACGCTTAGTAGAGGTTTCGCTTATCTTACGGAAATCTTCATTCTCATCGGCCTACTTGTCACTATTCTTGGCCAGCGCGCGCGCTTCCGGCTCGAAAACAAGTTTGAAATCGATTATTATCTACTCGTTTTAGCATCCGGTGTGCTTTTGGTTGCGCTCTTAGTCGTGCCAGGACTTGCAAATACGCTCAACATGACGAGATTCTATCAGATATTGCTCATGTTCTTGGCACCCCTTTTCGGGTTAGGGGTTTATGCGATTCTCAAACCACTGCATAGTCACAGAAAGGAGGTTGTACCTACTATCCTGCTTCTCGTCGTGCTCGTGCCGTACTTTTTGTTTCAATCTGGATTTATATACGAAGTTGCGAAAACTGAAAGCTACGTCTCAAGCTCAATACTTCTGAGCCAGACCCGAATGAGTCCGCAATATCTGTACTACCAGTACGGATATATGGATACGTACAGCGTATATGGGGCAACGTGGCTGTCCAACAACTTCGATGCTGAAAAGTCGAATGTATCTGCAGACATCGTGTCTATTTCTACTGTTTTGTACATCTACGGCCATACTTACCCTGGTTTGGTGAACGAATTGTATAATTCCACGGTGGTAGTAGGCAACAGCATAGTCTACATGAGTACATTGAACGTTGTTTACAACACAATCGGCGGAGCATACGGCAATTGGACTTTGAGTTGGAATTCGAGCGATGCTTCTTTTCTGAACAATTCGGACGCTGTATACACCAATGGCGGCAGCCAAGTCTATGCGAATCCGCCGTGAGCGCGCGCGCTATAAGGATGGTGTTTCTGAGTTCCGAGTTTCATAGAATAACAGGTAATTTCGCGCGTGCTAAGCAAATTGACCACTACAGTCGTAAAGTGACATCCGTAACCAAGTGTCTATTTTGGGCCTTGACTATATTTCTTCTCAAGCCATTGAAGCGCTCATAAATGGGCCACCAATATGTTTCCAGCAGCGTTTGCAGTGAAATGTGGAGCGCCGCCATGGAGACGAAAGATGCCTATGTCTCTCCACCAGAATGGAGTATAGCTGATTCCCATTTGGTCGAAAAGAGTCATGCAAGTGTCAAAGGCTGAAAGTTCATGGGTTAATTCATCCCCCGTGTATGCAAGGTCGCAACCGATTTCCCCTATTATTAATGGGTACTTGGTGGTTACATTGGGAAATAAGAAATATTGGAACGCAAGCTGGATGTCCGCGAGCGTCCAAGCACGACCACCAGAACGCTGGAAAGCTCCATAGCATCGATATATGTGTGTGCTATAAACCAAGTTCCCAAGAGAGTCAGTTAGGTTAGCTTGCCAAACCCAGTCCATCGTAGCAGCAGAACCACTTGGTGGCGGAAAATCAAGGTTCGCCCAGCAATTATAATCCCACTGGAAGATAATTAGGTTGTCAGCTCCAGTTGCCCGAATCGCATTGATGCATCTTTGTGCAACACTAAACCAGCTTGCTTTTGCCGCATCATTTCCATTGGGTTCGTTCCACAGCTCAAAAATAACATTTGGGTAGCCCTTCAACTCACTCGCTACACTGACCATATAGTTGATGTAATCTTGCCCACTTGTTATTATCGTGTTTGCGCCCGGCGTTGTTTGGTAAGGCGGGTACGGAAGCGGGTCTTGTGTTGCCCCGTTGGCATAGTTTCTCACGCTGTAACCATCGAAAACTACGTATATCCCTCTTTCAGCGGCCAACTGGATAAACTCTTTGAGCATTTGCCTATGCTGCTCAATGTTGTATAACCATTGTTCAATAGCTTGGTGACACCTTATTAGGTTGATTCCCCACGATTGCATACTAATTAATTCTGTGGCAACATTGGTCGGGTTCCAACTTGAAATGCTGTTTACTGGTATGCCCATCCAAGTTCCGCCTGGCTGGTCTGCCCATTCAACTTTGTTGACGCCTCTAAGAACAACGGTGTTGTTGTTTACGTCTTTGATGTATCTTCCTTCGACATGCAATGGTGAAATGGCTGCTATTATAGCTGAATTTGGTATACTTATACTGCTGTTCAAAGACGACATTGCAGAAGAAACGAAGATTCCTGTAATGATAATTGAGGCTAATAATATACCGTAGAACTTCGATTCTAGCAGTCTTGTCGTGGCCATTTGAGTTGTACTCATTGTATATCCTAGCTCTAGTATTTTTCCTCTCTTGTTCATGTGGTCTTCACAAATACTGCGCGATGGTGTGTAATTAATCTTACGTCTTCCGATAGCATATCCAGCGCGCGCGAGATTCGACCACAAAAAATATGAATTGTTGCATGTTACGTTATTGTCAGGAATGAGAGCGAGTGGGAAATATGAATAGGATTGTTAGTTAGCGCGCGTGGCGCCATTAATGACCCGCCCAAGAGTAGCAAGGAAGAATGTTCATTTGGATATTGTAGATCCGTCAATTTCTGTTGTGGTTCCAACATATTATCGTCCAATGGAACTGTCTGAGCTTCTTGACAGCATATTGGGGCAAACTCGAAAACCAATGGAAATAATCATCGTTGACGATACTCCGATTCCTTCGATAAAACTAGTATGCGAGCAGTATGAAAAGGCTTTCCAAGAAATTGGAGTCAATCTTCTTTACGTTAAGCGCGATATTGCGCGCTGGCGCGGACGTGCTAATCCTAAAGAACGCTCGATTTCAAGTGCGAGAAATTTTGGAGCAATAATTGCTAAAGGCGACATTGTCCAATTCATTGATTCGGATATTGTCCTAACGCCAAGTTATTTGCGAGAGGTACAGAAGACCTTCGAAGAGCATTCTGAGGCTCTTGGAGTGGAAGGGATTACGATACCCATTCAGCGTCCTCCTGCTGGAGTAGGAGAAAATGCGGTGGAAACAATAGCAAAGCTATTCTTCCTTTTTCATCCCTCCCGTAACACCTGTAAACACTTCGAATTCCCTCTTTTTCTCGACAAAGAAATTCGCTGTGAATGGTTCAACGGACCTGATATGGCTTTCAGAAAAGGTGTCCTCAGCCAATTCCAATTTGACGAAAACCTGGTGAAATACTCGTTCATGGAGTGCGTCCTTTTCACAGGCCTAATCGACAAAGCTTATCCTGGCCGACTTATTCTGACTCCTGAGGCAAAATTCTATGAAAATAGAAGTGAAGAAGGAAGAATGAAAAAATCGGAGATAAGAATTCACAAAGATCGTTGCAGAAAATATGTTCTGACAAAGCTGTTCGGCAGCAGAGGATTGTTGCTGTTTGGCTGGCAGAACTTGGGTCTCTTAGTTCTCAGGACGATCGGGCGAATTCGCGGGAAAGATTTTGACAATGCAATGATGTGAAAAGCCTCCTAACAAAAACAGTGCCAGAAAAAAGCGCGCGCGGCGCGGTCACCCAATCAGACATAGATGCCCTGCAAAACATGTTCTCAAACCTAGGCATCGTCTCAAAAATAATAAACGTCCCACTAAAAGCCGCAGAAAAAGCCGCACAAACTAAACTGACAAAAACAGCCCGTGAGAAGTCTTAATACAATCTATTCTTCATAGCTTAGAGCGCGTGTCGTTCAACGAGCTGAAGGTCTTGACTCAGCAAAAAACAAGCCCGTCCGTAGGCAGTCTCCTTCGCCGCTCAAAGAAGACAGTTCTGCTCATAATCGTCGTGGCAGCTGTGACACTTCTCGTCAGCGCCGCCGTCTCCATAATACTAGAACACGGTAGCTCCATAACTCTTCCCAGCATCGGCAACATCCACACTATAGGCGTCAAAGCCTACTGGGACTCAAACCTCAAGAACCAAACAATAGCAATCGACTGGGGCACCGTCTACGCAGGCCAATCGTACAACGTTACACTCTACCTGCAGAGCATCAGCAACGTTCCCACAGTCCTTGAAATGACTGCTACTAATTGGACCTTCATAGACGCGAACAGCACCATCGCCCCCGGACCAACGGACAGTACGCCATACGTCAACCTAACCTGGAACTGCAACAATCAGACTTTAAACCCGAACGAAACCATCCCAACAACCTTTACACTGACAACAGACAACTCTTTCGACTTCATCACCTTTCTAATAAACAACAACATAAAACAAGTTGCCATGGACATAACCATCCAAGCAAACGAAAAGTAGTGTGCGCCGCTCTTTAGCGCGCGCTGGCTCCGGTCGGTGGACACACTTTGTTGTGTTTTCATCTTCAACCATTGTTGAAATCTGGTTTGATAAGTGAGTATGTTTTTACGCTGAGACATTGCAGTGAGGTTGTGAGAGAATATTTGAGCAAGCTAGCGGGCGAGTTTCGTGTTTCGATATCGGCGCGCGCTGACAAAAACGTGCGAAGAAAAGCCATTGGAAACAAACCTTAAGAACAGAAGCGCGGAATCTTCTAGTGAAGAAATTGTCCAGCAACGAAAGAGAGGAGAAAAAGGAAACAACGGGCATTCCAAGCCAGCCTGAGTCAGACACGCAGCTTGCTGAAACGGTTCACCTTCTGCAAGCCCAGATTAGAAGCTTGGAACGCCAGGTTCAAACAGTCAAAAGGTCACCCGTCCAAATTGGCCTTGTCTTCGCAGCGCCGGGAATCTTGTCTCTGGCCATTTCCGTTCTGAGTCAGTCCCAAGTGTTAGCTTTCATAGGCCTCGGTCTAACGTTTTGGGGGGCACTCTTCATCCTTGTAAGGCCCGTAATGTACATTCGGGGCACCCTTCTAACCACAACGTCGACACCACTGTACTCCACAATCGACAGGGTACTCAATGACATCAAGTGTAAGGGCAGGGGCCTTTACATTCCACCTTCCCCCAAGCATCTTAAGGTCTTAAAGATCGGGTATGCGTATTTGCCCGAGCACCTTAAGGGGCTTGAAGAAACCGTCGTGTTCATCTCGGCAGGTTCTGACACTCCGACGCCTCTTGAAGAAATTGCAACTGGCAAGTTCATGACCAAAAACCCGAAGGGGATAGTCCTCATCCCACCTGGCTCAGGCTTAATAGAACAACTTGAAAAATCTGCGAAAACAGATTTTACGGAGATGAGCCTGGAAGACCTCTGCACTAGCCTGCCTCAACTGATCATGGAAACCTTTCAGCTCGCAAAAGAAATAGATATTAGAACCGAAAACGGCCAAGTCCACCTCAAGACCACTGACTCCATCTTCAGAAGTCTGTACCTAGACGAGACGCTGAACAGCTTGAAACTGTTAGGATGCCCCCTGGCAAGTGCAGTCGGCTGTGCAATAGCAAAGGCCACAGGCAAACCGGTTTCACTTCAGAAAATAACCACTTCTCCCGACGCGCGAACAATCGAAGTCTCGTACAGCCTCGTTGAGGCCCAAAAATGAATTTCCCAATGTCATTCGCAGACATCAGCCTTTGGATCGCAGTCATGGCCATCATACTTCTACTAACATCCGAGCTGCTCACATCTTCAACCGGCCCGCTAAGAAACGTCGGGATAGATAAAAGAATTCTCAGATCCCTCGCCCTAGCCCTAGGAATGGCCTTCATGACCACAGTTGTCATGCGCTTCTTCAATTTTGCTTAACTTCCCTTAGGCTCAACAATCCTTTGCCCCTGCGCGCGCGCATACGATACAGCTACGCCAGCATTGAGAAGGTACGCGCAATTCTCAGATATAACCCCAAATACAACCTGGAAAAAGGAATAACCAAAACTGTCCAATGGTGTCTGAGTCACGACTTCAGCAAAGCAAACGAAAGCTAGCAAAGGCAAGTCCTGTCAATGGACGAGCGCGAACAGTAAGAAAATTACGAACCTGAATATCGCAAACAGGAGGTGAACCCCACTTGAATAAGGACCAAGCAATTGGCGCAACAATACTCATAGTTTGTGCAGTTGTCGGCGTATTCTACGTTGCCACGCTTTTCTATCCACGATGGCTCAACGTATTCGGAACGCAAATAACGCAATTCAACGTACAGTTCTGGATAATTGCAGTGCCTGTCCTGGTTGCCTTTGTTGCAATACTTGGCATAGGCGGATGGATAGGCTGGACCATGGCTACAACACCACCTCCAAAACCGATAGAAG